>Ga0247841_10006682_pt1 | contig 17636 bp, 13 predicted proteins | sample LaCruzMarch2015__2_FD_192410 | JGI IMG/M metagenome (GOLD analysis project Ga0247841, IMG submission 192410) | Freshwater microbial communities from meromictic Lake La Cruz, Castile-La Mancha, Spain - LaCruzMarch2015_18m | ecosystem: Environmental > Aquatic > Freshwater > Lake | place: Spain... | reverse complement strand
CCAGGACAGTGGTTCCAGGTTGACATGAAGCAGCCGGAGACCTTCAGCAAGATCGTCCTCGACAACACCTGGGCACTCTGGGATTCACCCACCCAATACGCGGTGACGGTCTCGAACGACGGCACCACCTGGAGTGAGCCGATCGCAACAGGCTCAGGCGAACTCGGCATGACCACCATCACCTTCCCAAAGCAAACCGCCCGCTATATCCGGGTCACGCAAACCGGAACCAACGACCTTTACCAGTGGTCCATCTATGAGCTGGATGTCTACAAATAAGTCCACTGACCAACCGAGGGGGAAACTTCTTAAATTAAGAGTTAAAAGTTAAACGTTGAGAGTTAGAACACTTAACGCTAAACTCTTAACTCTTAACGTTGAAGTTATAGGGAGGGAAATATGAACGTAAGAAATTGGCTGGGTTGTCTCTTGGGGTCAGTTTTTCTGACAGGTTGTCGTACAGAACCTGTGGCGCTCCCAGAAAAATATCTACTGCTCGACGTGCGAACACGTGAGGAATATGATGCTGGGCACCTGAAGGGAGCCGTGCTCATTCCGCACAACACCATTCGCGACCAGATCAATAATGTGGCGTCAAACAAAGAGGCACCGATCTTTGTCTATTGCCGTTCAGGACATCGTGCATCGGTTGCACAACAAGCCCTGATAGCGATTGGGTATACGCAGGTCGTCAACCTAGGGGGAGTCTCCGCTGCTTCCCAAAAAACGCAGTTACCCATTCTTCGATAAAATAACTATTCTATACAAAAGGGGATGGCTCATTTTATGACAAACACTTTTAGGTTTATACATTTTATTGCCCTCGTACTGCCGCTAACCCTTTTTAGCGAAACGCTTCCAGCGAAACGGCTAGCGTTGAAGACAAGGTTGGACGCCGTCCGCGTAGAAGCGATTTGTTTGGCTCTGCAAGACATGGAGAGCCAATGGCCAGGTGCAACATCGTTCAAGGCCGAGACGCTCCAATCGCAGCTCAATGAACTCCAGAGCCGACTGACCAAGGCGGAAGATTCTACTGTCGAAACCGATGCTGAAAAACTGCTTGCCGAGGTCCGTTCTGCCCTCTTGAGCCTTCCTGCGCTAAAGGAGGCTAAGCTACTACTGGTCAAACGTGGAGTGAAAGATTTGGCTCTGCCCGCCAACTGGGACAATGTACGCGGCACCAGTAAGAATCTCAGAAACGAAATCGTTGTGATGGAAAGTCTGGCAAGCGTGCCGACGACACGGACCTTGATCACGCCACGTAAACCGAATGATTACCTCGGTGAACTCGCCTTACACTGGGATGCCAAGCGCTTGATGTTTTCTTCGCAGAATGAGAAGGGGAAGATGCGCGTTTATGAGGTTAATCTCGACGCCCCAGAAAAGATGATCGAAATGCCACAGATTCCAGATGATGATGTGGACAACCTCGCGGGGTGCTGGCTGGCAGATGACGCAACGCTCTTTCTCTCAACCGCGACAATGATCGGTGTGCCCTGCGTGCGGGGCGGCTCTCATATTTATCACCTCTACCGTCAGGATCAGGAGGGCATTCGCCGCCTGACCTTTGACCAGGAACATAACTGGAATCCGACCATGCTCCCGGACGGACGCGTCATCTATCAGCGCTGGGAGTACAGTGACCTACCTCATTTTGTCTCGCGTCTCCTCTTCAGCATGAACCCAGACGGAACGGCTCAACGCGAATACTATGGTAGCAACTCCTATTGGCCCAACTCCATGTTCTATGCGAAACCGATTCCTGATGGTGCTGGCAAGTTCGCGGCAATCGTCTCAGGCCATCACGGCGTGAAGCGTATGGGCGAACTGATCGTCTTTGATCCAGCCAAGGGACGCTTTGAGACAGAGGGTGTGGTCCAGCGCATTCCCGGTCGCGAAAAAAAAGTAGAGGCGAAAATCTCAGACCACCTCGTGGATAACTCTTGGCCCAAATTCCTCCATCCGTTGCCGCTCGGTGGAAACTATTTTATTGCGCCGATGAAGCCAGATGCGAAAGCACCTTGGGGGCTTTATCTCGTCGACATGTTCGATAACATGACCCTCATCGCCGAAGATTCGGAAAACGCCTTCCTGGAACCTGTCCTCCTGAAGCCCACAAAGCGTCCTCCGGTTCTACCCTCACAGATCGCCAAAGGTAAACCAGGCTATCTCAACCTCCTCGACATCTACGCCGGCCCTGGGCTGGCAGGGGTTCCGCGTGGGACGATCAAGTCGCTTCGTATCGGCACGTATGCCTACTCATATCGGGGTATGGGTGGACAAATCGACCGCGTGGGCGAAGATGGCCCTTGGGATGTGCGCCGCATTATCGGGACCGTCCCCGTTTCTGAAGACGGCTCAGCCTTCTTTGAAGTTCCACCGAATATTCCGCTCATGATCCAACCGCTGGATGAAAAGGGCCGCGCGGTCCAGCTCATGCGAAGCTGGGTGATGTCCATGCCCGGCGAGATTCAGACCTGTGTGGGCTGCCATGAGCCGTTGAACCGCTCGACCCCTGCTAATCGTATTGATGCGCACAGCAAGCCGATTGAAAAGATCAAACCTTGGTATGGACCGGCACGCGGCTTCTCCTTTAACCGGGAGGTTCAGCCCGTTCTCGATAAATACTGCGTGGGCTGCCATGACGGTGAAGATGCTGATCTGCCGAACTTCAAGATGCGACCTGACCAGACCTACCTGTCTCAAAACAAAGGGTATCAGCCAGCGCATTTCCCGCCTGCCTATCTCGCGCTCAAAAAATATGTGCGAAACCACACCATGGAAAGCGACATGCATCTGTTGAAGCCGTATGAGTTTCACGCCTCGACAACCGATCTCGTCCGCATGTTGGAGGCTGGACACAAAAGCGTCAAACTCGATCCGGAGTCCTGGGATCGCCTGAACACATGGATCGACCTCAACACGCCAGCGCATGGCACGTGGACTGAAATCAGCGGCGAAGAACGGACCAAAAATCTTGCGCAGCGCCGTCGCGAGTTGCTGAAACAGTACGCCGCCATTGACGAAGATCCGGAGGATTATGAGTACAGAGCCAAAACACACAAGCTTAATCTGGACGGCGAGGCGATCGAGAATGCCCGTCCGAACATGATCCTGGCTCTGCGTCCAGCCCCCAAGAGCACGCCGCTCGTCGTATCGCCCAAGGAGGTGACCAATGGGGAGTTTGCCGAGTTTGATCCGCAGCATGACAGTGGCCTCGAGGTTGGCAGCTTCCTTCAATTCGGTGTTTTGGAAAGAGGCTTTCCTGTGAACAAACCCGAGCAGCCCGTCGTGCGCGTCTCGCAGTCCAAAGCAAAGGCCTATTGCGAATGGCTCAGCCAAAAGACCGGCAAGCGCTACCGCCTGCCCACGGTTGCCGAACGCATCGCCTTTGCCAAGACTGCAAGTCGTAAAGAGGGTAATTTTGCGGACCTAACCTTCCATCAAGAAGAGACCTTTGCCCCCTGGGGCTTGCCCAGTGGCGCGGTGTTACCGTGGCGGCCTGCGGAGACCAATATGAATGACAAGGCTCGCGCGACCGCGCCGGTTGGCTCGTATGCTCCGACTGCAACGGGGCTCTACGATGTCTTCGGGAATGTCTGGGAGTGGACTTCCGACATGGACAGCGGAGGCCTTGCGATTGCCATGGGTGGCTCCTTCGCTTCCCTTCGCACACAGCTCACGGAGCGCTCCTGTGTCTCCTACTTGCCCTGGCAACCCGTCTTCGATGTCGGCTTTCGTGTCGTCTGTGAAGAGACACCGTCCGCCGCGACAAACACGTTCCCACCGATGCTCTTCACGGTTGAAAATACAAAACAGATCATCCGCTTGGATGCGACTGGCAAGGTCGTCTGGGAATATCCGGCTGATACTGCGCGGGATGTCTGGCAGCTGCCCAATGGAAATATCCTCTTCCCCTACAGCATCAGCAATGGTGCCAATCGTGCCGAGACCGGTGCCATGGAAGTGACACCGGACAAAAAGATCGTCTGGAATTATAAAACGCATGGCCAAGTCTATTCCTGTCAGCGCATGGCAAATGGCAACACGCTGGTCGGCGCGACCGAGCAGGGAAAGCTGTTGATTGTGAATCCAGCAGGCGAACTCGTCAAGTCAGTGGAGATCAAGAATGCCAAGGCTGGCCACGGCAGCATGAGAAGTGTGCGGGAGCTGGATAATGGTCATTTCCTCATCGCGGAGGAGAGCGCAAATGCCGCCCGCGAATATGACTCAGATGGCAAATTTCTACGGGAGTTCAAAACGCCTTACCCAACTTTTTCAGCGATCCGTCTGCCCTCCGGGAACACCCTGACGTGCGGCAAGACGGGCCTCACGGAATTTGACAAAGAGGGCACCATCATCTGGGAAGCAAAGAGCCAGGATTTCCCTGAGCTCGGCATCCGCTGGTTTGCAGGACTTCAGGTCCTGCCTAATGGCAACCTCCTGATCTGCAATGCCGGCGGAAAAGTTCCGCTGGCTGAAATCAACAAGGACAAAAAAGTGATTTGGAAGTCAGACCTCGCGTTACTCAACGGCGTGATGGGACACGGTATTCAACGTTTGGATCTGCCTGCCCCGCTGTTGAAATAACTCATTGCCTCATTGCCTTATTGCCTTATTAATCTTTGTCGCGAGCTTTGTCGCGAACTTTGTCGATTCAAAAAACTCTGTGCCCCTGCCTGTCCACCGTAGCCGTATCCGCGAAGGTGGATGGCTCTGTGAGAAACTACACATTTAATTAACATGTTCCAAAAAAGGTTATTCAAAATGCCTCACATCACAGTCTCCATCCTCTTCGCCTCTGTTGCAGTAGGTGCCCTCACCTGCATGGCTGAGTCCAACTGGAGCTATCCAGCGATGCACATCGGGGATTCGCTCGCCAACCATCAGGCTGTCCTTAACTATTTTGAAAAACAGACCGATGAGGTCAAGCAGACGGATGAGCGCGTCTTCAATATCTTGGCTGCAAAGAAAAGCGCATCGTATGCTGACATCGCGGCATCGCCTGCGATTCAGAAACAGTGTTCCGACGCCGGGCGTCTCCTCTTCGGTGGTCCCATGCTCGGCACCCTCTCGCCCACCAGTGCCACGGTCTGGGTCCGGACCGTCAAGCCAGCAGCCGTGACCGTGACTGCTGAGATCAACGGGAAAGAGGTTACGTACGGACCCGTCAACAGCACAGCAGCGTCGGATCTCGTCGCGCGCATCCCTGTTATGCAACTGCCCGCCAATTCGACAATCCCCTACCGCGTCTCTGTCGACGGCCAGCCCATCCCGCGCTACCAAGCCACGAATTGCGTGATCCGCACCTGCAGTGATGATGCTGCCCAGACACGCATCGTCTTTGGAAGTTGCTTCCACAGCCGTATCGGCACGCCAACCTTGATGACCTCCATTCTTCAACGCCAGCCCAAAGCCTGTCTCTTTATCGGCGATATCGCGGCTGACGACAAGAACAACCATTTCGGTCTGGTCCGTGCCGACTACCAGTTGCGCGATTTCCACTCCGCCTGGCGCAACCTCGTTGCGGAAATCCCGGTCTATACGGCCTGGGACGACCATGACTACTATAACAACGACGCCTCAGGCATTCCCCAAGGAGCCACGAAAGAGGATATGCAAACCCTTCGGAACCTCTACATCTCCTCCTGGAATAATCCCACAGCCGCATGCGAGGACCAGCAGAAAGGGATCTTCTTTCACACGCGGGTTGGCGCCTTTGATGTGATCCTCCTGGACACGCGTTCACTCCGTGGAACTAAAAAGGGAACACCCGCTGCTTTTCTGGGCGCCGAACAGATGGCCTGGCTAAAGAAAGAACTGCTGTCCTGCAAAGGCAGTTTCATCATCCTCTCCTCCGGAACGATGTGGAGCGACTACATCACCAACGGCAAAGATTCCTGGGGCGTCTGGGATCAGCAAGGACGTGAAGAGATTTTCAGTTTTATTGAAGCCAACAAGATCCCCGGTGTCCTACTGATCTCCGGCGATCGTCACGGTGCACGCGGCTTCAAGATTCCGCGTCCCTCAGGTTACATTTTTTACGAGTTAGAAGCAGCAAGCCTCGGCGGCTGGACAGGTCCGGGCGCAGGTCCGGGAGGCGACGTGCAGCTCTATGGCATCCTTGCCACCATGGCCTTTGGCGAGTTCACCTGCGACACCACACCTCGCGATCCGACGGTCACCTTTAATCTGCGCGACCAGCACAACAAGGAGCTCTACTCCCTCACCCTCACCCGCTCACAACTCACGCCGAAAACAAAGGAGTAGCTTTTCCTCGCATTCCCGCATTCGCGCATTTCCGCATTAAGTTGAGCGTTTGAATTAGAAGGGCTGGGTAATTATGAAAACTAAAACAGGTTTTGCATTGGCTGACGTTGGATTTATTGTCTTCGTGCTCGCGTTCTTCGCGGTGGCTATCGGAGCAGGTGTGCTGATAAGACCCCGCAGAACGTGCCCTGGCATTCCGATCGATCAAATGAACTGCAGGACTTTAGAGATGGGCCTTATGAATTTCCGCGCGTCGGAAGGGCGTTGGCCTGTGCCATTAGAAGGAACAAACCAGGTTGTGTTCCGTGAAGATAATGCGCTTGTCTTTGCACCGTTGCTCAAAAATCAAAAAAGACAATATTTTGATGACTCGGCGTTGTTGACCAAGGTCCCTGGGCACGGAGTGTTGCCACTAAATAAAGCCCTGAAAAAAGGGATCGCTCCGGAACAGTGTCCGCTCGGGTATCTGGATCCTTCCAATAAAGAAATTTTTAAATATTTTAAGGTAACGTTTAATCTGGACTATGACACCGTTAAGGTTGAACGGTAACCGCTCCGCTCGATCCGGTGACTGCCGGAAGGAGTACCGGGAAAAAACAAAAAGTAACTTTTCCCGTAAAGGCGCGGAGGCGCAGAGGATGTAGTTGATTTGGAGTGCGGTGGCAAGCAGCGTCGAAAGACGAGCGCGGTAGGCGCTCAGAGACCTGTCAACATTCATGAAATGATTTCTGAACAGGTTTGCCAGCCTCGCACTTGGACACCTTGACGGGTGAGCACGTCTGCACCACCATAGACGAGATGGCAGGACCTAGGCGAGGATTTTGTCGTCTTTACCCAGGCATTGAGGGTGGCGAACCAGTCCGTAGCCTGCGTCTGTCCTGATTTGCACTCAATAAGGTCAAAGCCTTCTGAGTCCTCGCTAAGAAAATCTATTTCAAGGCCAGTCTGGTCACGCCAGAAGTAGAACTGTCGTCCACTGTCGCAGGCATTGTCCTTTTTCATGAACTCCAGTAGGACCCAGTTTTCAAACAGTGCTCCCCGCAAGGGATGTCCGGACAACTCTTCCGTTGAACGGATGCCCAAAAGTCTGCAGGCGAGTCCAGTATCGTAGAAATAAAGTTTGGGTGTCTTTATCAGACGTTTTCGGAAATTCGTGTGGTAGGGGTTGAGGCGAAAGGCGATGAAGCCAGCCTCTAACACGCTTAACCAAGCGGCGGCTGTCTTCTGGTCAATACCGCAATCCGCGCCGAGACGGTTCTGACTGACCAGTTGTCCGACAGAGCCTGCGCATAACCGGACGAATTGTCGGAATTGAGTACGGTCATGTATCTGCTTGAGTTGTTGGACATCGCGTTCGATATAGGTCTCAATATACGCGTTCAGCCAGTGGACAGGCGAGACTGGCGCTTGGAATAAGGAGGGATACCCCCCTTTGAATACCGCATCCCAGACCGAAGGGCTCCCCTGTGAAGCCGATGCCAACTCGAACTCTGCAAGTGGCAGCAAATGGATATGCCCGATACGTCCCGCCAACGACTGTGTGATACCCGCGTTCAACGAAAACTGCTGAGAACCTGTGAGGATATACTGCCCACATTTTTGCGACCGGTCCAGAAGCCCCTGTAGATAGGAGAAAAGATGAGGCACTCGCTGAACCTCATCGAGTATAGCACCCTCTTTAAATTGAGCGAGAAAGGCTCGAGGGTCTGACAACGCGAAATCGCGTACGTCGGGGTCTTCAAGCGTCACATACGTCTTTTTGGGAAAGGCTTTCTGCGCTAGCGTTGTCTTGCCAGACTGCCTGGGCCCCGTGATCGCGAGCGCTTTAAACTCTTTGATGAAGGTGGCTGCCTTATTTTGTATCAGTCGTGAAATCATAGCCCATCCTTGTCTAGTTAGGAATTTGATTCTTAGATTAACAAACCAGACTCTTCCTGTCAAGGGCCCCGCATTGCCGCTCCATCGCGGAATACCGCTCATCGCTCCAGCTCCGCTGGCTTCAAACGAGCGTTCGGACTTCGCACCAAGGTGCTCATCCTCGGCGCATGTTTGTTCGCGCACTTCTCCACCCCGAACTTTAGCACTTTCGAACTTTAGAACTTCTTCCCCTCTATTCACGTCCGATGAGCGTCGTCGAGTTGACGGTGCGCATACGCTCTTCGTCATGCCGCCGCACAGAACCCTTAAGCCATATTTTTCCGCGATAGCGGAAGTTATCCGGATGCGGGAGACAGGCTATCGGGGGCTGACTCGCAGCCTGCATATAACCGCCTGTGGCGAGGGGAGACACATCAGGTTCTTCGTGGCAACCCATGCAGCCTCGGTTCTCGCCAGGCCTCAGATGCATCCAGATCAGTTGATCATCCATGATGTGCCAATTGCTATCGAGCGCCTGCACATGGATCAGACGATCCGCAGGTACGTCAACCGCGAAGGAGCCGTCCGGTGCCAGCGGGACCGTGCCCAGAATACGCGCCACAGCGCCACCATGTTGCTTCCAGGCAATGCCGCCGCTGTAATGGCTCTGATAGCGTGTAACAATCGGCAAACCCTCGACCACACGCACATAACGGGCGCGTTCACGCACCAAAGGATTACGTGAGCGAAAGACGGACTGGCAATCCATACGGGCGACAAAAGATTCCTCTTCCCTGCTCTGGTCAGGAATGATGGGAGGGCATTTGCGGGAGACTAAAGGACGGGCTTCGAAATCCGCTGTTGCCGGATCATTGTAAATCAGCTTCAGCCGCTTCTCTTTCAGATCCAACAAGTACAAGCCATGATCAACCGGCGCTTCCCTGTCGAAGGTGTTGAGTCCCTTCTTATCTTTTTTCGCCGGACGTTCTCCAGCTGCGACAAGAAGCGTGTTCTGATCCATCGGATACGGCGTGGTGATTGCCATGCGTGGATCCGGGAAGAGCAGTTCCTGCTCATGTTTGCGCGGACCAATGACGAAGGGTCCGTCAAAAGAGTTGAGCAGGATCCGTCCGTCAGGAAACTGCTGCGGCTGGGAGAAGGCCAGGACCCGATGACGCGGAGGCGAAGCGGCAACCGCGAGATAACGTTTGCTCCAAAAGTCGCGACTCTCCGGACCATAAAGCGTCAAGGACTGGGTGCCGTCCGGCAGAACGGAAAGCAGGTTCCACTCGGTCTTCATGCGCGAATAGATCACCTCCAGACGCGTGAAAAGAATACGTCCGTCCTGACCGACCATGGGTTCGGCATCTCCGCCAAAGTTCAGGCCAATGACGCGAATGTCCGCCCCGTCCGCTTGCATCGTCGCAAGTCCCACGGCGCAATATCCGTGATACTCGTCACGCAACCCTGTACGGCTGGTGCTGAAGACAATCCGTCCATCCGGCATGTAATTAGGGTTAACGTCATGATAATAGCCATGCGTCAGTTGGCGCAGATCGCTGCCGTCCGCATTCATTTCGCAGATGTGCCACCACGGATCAGTGTCACCGCCACGCCTCGTGAAAAGAATGTGCATCCCGTCATACGAAACCTCGAGATCACCCACATAGCCATCCCCTGCGGAAAAGAGTTCGCAGATTTGGGCGCTAGGTTTCTGGGTTTCCAACCTGCAGATCGACCGTCCCATGCGATAGACGGGTCCTGAATCGGTTGTCGTGTAGGAGGTGCGTGACAAGGGAATCTGAAAGACGTTCGTGGGTTTCAGATCGCCTTTGATAAAGACTAGCGGCGCGTTGAAGGGATCACCAGCACGCATCGCATGGGCCGCCGGAACGACCACTGGACGGCGATCCGCCGTCCCTCCCTCCCACGTCACCTTACGACTCCAAAGCGCTTCACGAGCCAGGAGCGTTGCACTGTAGAAAGGATGTTCCCGTGCCACCTTCAGGAGCAAGGGTGTTGTCTGTTCGTTTTCCGGACGGTTCGCGAGTGCCTGGATCGCCGCATATTGGATCTCAGAAACCTGTTCGGAATCCCAGGCATAACGATTAAAGAGCGGAATATCCTCTTGCGAACCCAAGGAACTGAGGGCCAGCAGGAAGGGCTCTTTCCAACGCGGCGTCGGATCGTTGACCTCATCCTGTCCCTGCCGTGGCAAGCGATAATCAAACACGCCGCAGAATCCATAAGAACGGTCTGTCGGCGCGATTTCCAAAGCCTTACGAAATGTCGGTACGCTCTCCCGAGCATCCATGAAGAGGAGGGCCTTTGCAGCCGTGAGCTTGATCCAGTTGTTTGAAGCTGCGAGCAGACCTTCAAAGCGTGGGGCATCCTCTGCCTCGCGCGCCAGCGCCAGTAACTGCGAGATGCCGTAAACGGGTTTGCGCACGAGTTGGGTCTGGGCATTTACACAACCGTTAGACTTGAATTGTTCGAAAAGCGCATCCCGCATGACCGGCTTCGCCTGTTGCCCGAAAGCCTCAAAGAGTGCCTCCTTTGCTTGCTGACGAACGCCCGCTCGTTCAAAAAGATACGCCGCCAGCTCTTGAATAGGTTCGGGATTATAAACAACGGAGGCATCGTGGTCATTGGGAATACTGATCTGGATCTGCGGAGTCAACTCAACAATGCGCTGCCGCTGCTCAGAGCTCCATTCTAGCCGGGCGAGACTGGTCAGAATGGCAAATGCCGCACGGGGCATACGATCAACTGAAGGGAAACTGGGCCTATCCATAAGCGGCAACAAAGGAATATTGTTTGAAGAATAGGAATACCAGTCGTTGTCAGGAAGATAGTGTTTGAGCGCATGGTTCGGGAAGGAAGAGATCAGGGCGTCAACCGCTTTTGCTGAACCGCAATCTCCGAGTGCTTCTGCAACATAACAGCTCCACTCCTTGACGCGCAGGAGCCGGACGAGCATCGCTTCAGCCTCTTCGCCCCCGAGGCGTCCGAGCGAACGGATCGCAGCTTGAACAAAGAGCGACTCTTCGTCAGACCACGTGGGCTGGACTTTTTTTTCATACTTCCCCAACGCCGCATACAACAGTGGCAGCGCTGCGTGAGGTTTTCCGATTGCGCCAAGTGCACGAGCGGCCCGTTCACGATCCCAGAACGAGGCGATTGTGTTGGTGACAACAGAGTAGTCGGCTCGACCTTGATGAATAGCTTCGACGATACGCGTCCATTGCTGAAGATTTGAGGCAGGGGTTGCCGGAGCGGCCGTCGCATTAAACGCGGTGGTTTGTCCCGTCATATTTTCCAAGGCAACATGGGCGGCCTGGCGAACCCAGAGATTCGTATCGCTCAAGGCACTCACCAACTGATTCAACTGAGCCGCATTCCCGCAGAGACCCAGCGTCGTAGCTGCGGCACTGCGCACGCGTGGAGAGGGATCCGAGAGTCCGTTGACCAGACGATCTGCTGCGGCCCAGGAACGCAAGAGACCCAGATTTTCATAAGAGACGCGCCGTGTCTCCGGATCAGCATCATGTGTCTGATGAAGCGTTTGCCCGACTTGACGCGTAGTGGGATCACTTGTTTTCCAATCGCTCGCCCATTTCGGATGGATGAGGGGCGCACCTAAACAGTTGTGCGCGAAACAAAAAGCCAAAACGAAACGTGAAAAACAAGCTGTGCCTTTCTTTTTCAACATCATGCTTAGAAGTATACTCGTTTTAAGTTACGATAAACAAGAAGGAATATCTCTGGATTCGTGATAGACAAATCCGCTCTGAAGAGCTAAAATAAACACACTTTTTTCAGTATTCTATACTTTGTGTTGGTCGCACGGAATCATCTCTATGAACGATACGCCAAACGGAATTGACACCCCCCAGCATATCTGCCTGAGTCCGGCAGAGCTGGCGGAGTTGCGCACTGATTCCCTTGGCGAAAAACTGAGGCTCGTCATTGACAACCTGCCACCCGATCAAATCACCCTAGACGAAATGAGAATACTTGTCGGACAAGACGGACTCTTGTTGCTGGTTGTTTTTCTCACACTTGTCTTTATGGTTCCTGTGCAGCTTCCAGGAATGGGCGGCGTGTTTGGTACTGTGATCGGCTTGATTGCGATCAGTCGCCTGCGAGGTCGTACCCTATGGCTCCCAAGGCGGATTGCCCAACATGTGATGCCGTCTGAGAAAGTCAGGGAGACCCTCAGAAAAAGCAGTGCCTGGCTGCGTCGTCTGGAATATTTGAGCCGTCCTCATCGCTTAAATATTCTGGCGGGGGCTGGCTTCATGGAAATGTTTAATAGCTGTGCAATCCTCTTTGGAGCTTTCTTGCTGGTTGCACCAATTATCCTGGTTCCGCTCAGCAACACCTTGCCCGCGATGGCTGTGCTCTTCCTCTGCATCGGCCTTCTGCAACGAGATGGCCTCTGCATCCTCTACGGTCATTTTATGAACATCTTCACCGTCGCCTATTTTACAGCACTCTATATTGGGGGTCACGAGGCCTTTGACAAATTCATGCACTGGTTCCATGCACTGTCTTAAAAAGCCTCGTGAAGTATATCCCGTGCCTCTAAAACTTTCAATTTCGCGTGGTCGCGCCACCTGCAGGACGCGCTGGAACGCGTGGTGCCCTTGTTTCTGGCTTATCCGCGTTCATTTTAACACGATACTTGGTCACAATCGTCTGTGCCTCTGCATCCGTCTTGGCTAAGAGCAGGAGGTCCGTCATCATGGCCTGGAGCTTGCTTTCGGTTTGCACGGCTTGTTTAGCAACAACAGTTTGTTGATCAGCCATCCGAAGTGCATCAATATATTGCTGCACGCCTATGGTCAATTGCCAGCCAAGAATAGTCACAAGGCTAAACGCCATGAAGCATAAAGGCCAAAACGGGGAAAAGGTAACTGTGAGAGACTCTGTCTTGTTCATGCGGGCTCCTTATTAAAGCTCATTTTAAAGATTACTTTGCAACTTCAGCGGATCCTTCAACAACGGCTGCTGGAGTCGTGTTAACCGCATTTGTGTCGGAGTTCGAAGATGGCTGTATTTGATACCCGTACTTCGCCAGCAACTGACGCATGCCCGCATTACGGTTTGCCGTATTTGCCATATCCTGAAGCAGATTGTTTCCAATCTGTTGTCCTTGCGGACCCAAGATGCCACTGTTCAAACGTTGCTGGTTCGCTTGCAACTCCGCTTGTAAGCCTTGATTAACCTTAAAGGTCAACACAAGCGAGACGCTCAATACGAAACAAACAATGGACAGAAGCATTATAATCACATAATGAGTAGATTTCATGAGATAACTTTACCATTTTTCCCCGGCCTGATGCAACCGTTTTCTGAGAAAATGAACTCGCGTGCTTGGATGAATTATGTAACACTACTTTCCGACTTAATCAAAAGGCAAAAATACAGCTTTGACGTCATGCCTAGTCATTGCCGGAAAATGGAGAGCCATGAACGAGCAAACGAATACAAGAGTTCAGGCGGAACTTGTCACAACACCCACCCGCCTCGAAGCCGTGGCCACTCAGCTTCTCCAGGCCGAAGCGGTAGCGGTTGACACGGAGTTTTTTTGGGAACGTACCTTTTATCCAATTCTCGGCCTGGTGCAACTGGCTGTTCAAGACGGGTCCTGCTGGCTTGTGGACCCCGTGAGCATTAAAGATCTTAGCGCCTTAGGCCCAGTAATGTCTTCAGAATCCGTAACCAAGGTGCTCCATGATGCTCCACAGGATCTTGGTATCCTCGCACGCGCGACGGGAACGATGCCCCGTACAATTTTCGACACGCGCATCGCCTCAGGATTCGCGGGGCTCGGGGCGACGACGTCCTTACAAACCTTGTTACGCAGCGTGTGTGGCGTCGACCTCGCCAAAGAGGAAACTCGTTCAAACTGGCTCCAGCGTCCGCTCCGCGCCAATCAACTTGATTATGCCGCTGATGATGTGCTCCACCTATTAACATTACGCGATCGGCTACTCGTGGCCTGCGCTAACGATACCGTACGAGGCTGGCTGGCAGAGGAGATGAGACGGCTGGATGACCCGGTAGGCTATCAAGAACGCGACCCACGTCTCATGTATTTACGGATCAAAGGAAGTATGCGCTTAAACGCAGGCGATCTTTCGGTCTTACGCGAAGTCGCGGCTTGGCGTGAAGAGGAGGCTCGTAAGCGCGATTGGCCACGGGGCCACGTCTTGCCGGATAATCTACTCGTGACGCTTGCGCAACGCAAACCCACCACCCTCACGACTCTGATAGAAATACCCGATATGCCACGCACGATGCCGAGCGACGTTAGCTCAAACCTTTTGGACTCCATCTCGCGAGGTCTGACGCTCCCCGCAACCGAGTGGCCTCGCCCAGCGGGTGAGGGTGCTAAACCGACGGTCAAAAGCCGGTGTACCCGCCTCCTCGCACACATCAGCACGGCCTGCGAATCTTATCATATTGACCCAGCACTTGTTGCAGCGCGCACAGAGCTTGAAACGTTTTTGAACCTCCAAGACCAAGGCGCAGGGTCTGAACATCCCTTTTCCACAGGTTGGCGTCGTGCCTTCATCACCGAAGTTCACTAACCCGCTTACCAAAATCGCCCATAGATCGTCGTACCGCACGAGGGACAGCGGGCTGTGGCGTCCAGGCGATTGCGAATAATCGTAAACCCGGCACGTTGGATCAGGACAGCTTGGCAGGTTGGGCAGAAGGTCGCTTCGCCCTCTGGGCTCTCCATATTCCCGATGTAGACGTGGTGGAGTCCACAGGCCTTGGCCAATTCACGGGCGCCCATAAGTGTTTCGCATGGAGTCGGCAGAAGGTCCATCATCCGATGGCGGGGGAAGAAGCGGGAAAAGTGGAGAGGGATATTCGGGTCCAGCGACTGGGCGATCCACTCGCAGAGTTGCCGAATATTCTCTTTTTTGTCGTTGAGCGTCGGAATGATCAGATTGGTGATCTCCAGGTGGACACCCGCGGCAACGAGCTGACGCGCGGCATGGAGTACGGGAGAGAGTGTCGCGCCACAGACCTTCCGGTAAAAGTCCTCACTGAAAGCTTTGATATCGAGGTTCACCCCATCAAGGAAGGGGATCAATTTGGCGAGAGGCTTCTCATTGATATATCCCGCGGTGACCATAACGTTGGTCAGTTCGGCCTTTCGAGCCGCCTGACAGCACGCCAGCGTATATTCATAGCTCACAAGGGGTTCTGTATAGGTATAGGCGACATGACGGCAGTTTTCGGCGTGAGCCCACTTAGGAAGCTTTTCGGAAGGCAGATCGTAGGTCTCGAATGAAAAGGGGTCGCCCTGCGAGATTTCGGCGTTCTGGCAGTTCAGGCAGGTGAGGTTGCACCCGGCTGTGCCGATCGAGAGAATTTTTTCGCCAGGATGAAAGTGGAAGAGCGGTTTTTTCTCCATGGGATCTACATGCACGACACACGGCTTGCCGAAGGTGATCGGACGAATGGTCCCCTCCACATTCATGCGGACACGACACGCACCGTATTTGCCAACCTGAATGGCGCATCTTCTGGGGCAGAGGTCACATATCTTCATTAGACGCCTCCTCGTAATAAGGGTTCAGGGGTTCAAAGGTTCAGGGTTTCCACCTTCGCGGATACGGCTACAGTGGACAGGCTGGGGAACACATACGTTTGGATAACTCTTATTCTCGCATTTTTCTGGCAAAAGTCAATTTTATACGTTGCAACGGAAAAACGATTTTGGCACAATACGCCCCCTCATGAAACAGGATGGGGCCTCTATTTCGTTCGAGACGCCGGCAAAAATTAACCTGACGCTAGAAGTGTTGGGTAAGCGGGCGGATGGGTATCATGCGCTCCGAAGCGTCGTGATGCCTGTTTCTTTGTCTGACACCCTGACCCTATCGACGACCGAAGGCTACATCTCCCTCTCCGCCACAGCAGAGCCTTGGGTGGATTTGACACAGATGGGCCCTCTTGAACGGAATCTCTGTGTCCGCGCGGCAAAACTCCTCCAAGCTCGATATAAACCTGCTTTTGGCGTCTGCATGGTGCTTCACAAACGTATCCCGATCGGCGGGGGCATGGGCGGGGGAAGCGCGAACGCCGCAGGAGTGATCCGTGGACTTAACACGCTCTGGTCGTTGGGGTTAACGCGAGGGGACATGATGGAACTCGGCGCTGAGTTGGGGAGTGACATCCCTGCTCTGGTCCATGGTGGAGCGGTGCTGATGGAGGGCCGGGGGGAGTTCGTAACAGGGCTCTTCCAGGGGTTGACGGAGGCCACCTGCCAAGGTTTTTGGTTGGTGATCGCCAATCCCGGAATTTGCTGTCCAACAGCGGAAGTTTTCAAAAACTGGAAAGCAGGCTTGACTCCACCCCCCCATTTCCTTAATAATATGCTCTCTTTTGTCCGAACAGGTCAAGTCATGGCAATATCGGACGTGTTGTATAACGGATTGCAACAGGGGGTGTTTGAACAATATCCCCTCGTGGCGCAGACAGCTTCTCGTCTCAAGACGGCAGGCTGTCTTGGCGTCTTGCTTTCTGGAAGCGGCGCGTCCGTCTTTGGTCTGGTCAAGGACGAAGCGCAGGGACGGGAGGTGTGTCAGGAGCTAGGTGACGGGCTTTGGCACACACTTGTTCACACTTGCCCGGTGGTGTAATGGCAGCACAAGAGACTTTGACTCTTTCAGAGGTGGTTCGAGTCCACCCCGGGCAACCATTTTTTTAGAGATAGGAGGCAGGGTTCCAGGTTCAGGGTTTAGGGTTCAGGGTTTAGGAAAAAGGGTTCAGGGTTCAGGGTTCAGAGTTCAGGAGTGATAAAGGCTCCGACTTCTGACTTCTGACTTCTAACTTCTGACTTCTAACTTTTAACTTTTAACTTTTAACTTTTAACTTCTGATTAATATGATTGTATTTTCAGGAACAGCGAATCTTCCGCTCGCCGAGAAGATGATGGCGTATCTTGGCCAAACACTCGGCAATGCGAGCATCCGTCGTTTCCCCGACGGCGAGACGCATGTCAAGATTGAAGACAATGTCCGTGGCGGCGACGTCTATATTGTGCAACCGATCTGTACGGAGCCCAATGAGATGCTGATGGAGCTGCTCATTATGATTGATGCGTGCCGTCGCGGCTCAGCCAAGCGTATCACGGCAGTGCTTCCTTACTATGGTTACGCACGCCAAGACCGTAAAGACCAGCCCCGTGTTCCGATCACCGCAAAGCTTGTTGCCAATCTATTGGTCGCCGCGGGCACCGACCGGGTCCTCACGATGGATCTCCATGCCCAGCAAATTCAAGGATTTTTTGATATCCCCGTTGACCATCTGCACGCCGCGCCAGTAATGGTGAAGTACCTGCGCGAGATGAAGCTGAAGAAACCGCTGGTCGTGTCGCCCGATACCGGAGGGGCGAAGACAGCGTATAGCTACTCGCAATTGCTGGGCACAGGCCTGGCGATTGTGGCGAAGCAGAGATTGGGAGACGCGGAGGTGGATGC
>Ga0247841_10006679_pt1 | contig 17644 bp, 11 predicted proteins | sample LaCruzMarch2015__2_FD_192410 | JGI IMG/M metagenome (GOLD analysis project Ga0247841, IMG submission 192410) | Freshwater microbial communities from meromictic Lake La Cruz, Castile-La Mancha, Spain - LaCruzMarch2015_18m | ecosystem: Environmental > Aquatic > Freshwater > Lake | place: Spain... | reverse complement strand
GAACTATTACAATATGTTTACTATTATAATCATGAAAGACCTCATCAGGGAATTAATGGCAAAAAACCAATTGAAATTTTACAAACAAATTCATTACCGAATTAGTTAACTTTTACAATTGCGAGGAGGAACGACGAAGCAATCTATTTGATATTACTAACACTATAAACAATGGCAACAATAACAATTGGCAGCAAAGAATTTGAAGTAGATGGCGATGGTTTCCTTGTCCATCCTGAGATATGGGATGAAGAAATCGCGGGGATTTTTGCAAAAGCAGATGGCACAGGCGAGCTGAACGAGAAACACTGGGCTATCATTAACTATATCCGGGAATACTGGAGAGAGAATGATATGGCTCCTATGATCCGCAAAATGTGCCAAAGTACAAACCTGCGGTTAAAAGAAATATATGACCTTTTCCCAATGGGTCCTGCTAAAGGCGCTTGTAAAATAGCAGGATTGCCAAAGCCAGATGGGTGTGTATGACCGGAATATATTCAAATTACTTGTGCCAATAGAAAATATTTTAAATTTCAAAATGCAAAGTGTAAAATTCAAAATGAAATATTTTTTATTAAAAATTTACATTTTAAAATTTACAATTTGAAATTTGCATTATTTATTTTTATAATACATGACAATTTATCAATGGTTTTTGTTAAGCGGATTTCTCATATTCATTGTTTCTTCTATTTCCATATTCATTAAAGTTTTTTCAAGAAAAGGAATAAATGATTTTGCATCTGTAAAAGGTAATATTAGAAAAGCAATTACATATTCCTTCACCGGTGCGATGTCTCCTGTAAAAAAAGAATCTGCATACCTTCACCTGCCTACTTATACAGCTGGTTTGATTTTCCATGTCGGCACATTTTTAAGTTTTTTCTGGTTAATTCTTTTGTTTTTAAATATCCATATTAATAGTTGGTTCAGTTATGCTTCATCAATGGTGATAATAGCAGCAAGTATTTGCGGTATTTCTATTTTTATTAAACGAATAGTTCAAATTAAATTACGGAATTTATCAAACCCTGATGATTATTTCAGTAACCTTCTTGTTATAGGATTTCAAATCTGTACGACCATCACAATCCTTTGGCATTCAACAATGCCGGTTTTATTTATTTACTCTTCATTGTTATTCATTTATATTCCGATAGGTAAGCTCCGGCATACTATTTACTTTTTTTCATCACGCATTTTTTTAGGAATTTATTATGGAAAACGGGGGGTTTGGCCGGTAAAAAAAAATAGTCAGTAATCAAGAGATATTGGTTAGCAGTTATTAGTTAATCAATTGGAACATAATTAGTTAATATGAAAAATCTGTCGGATAGTCAAAAAAAATCACTTAACGTTCTGAAAAACAGATTGAACGGCAGATTATTATCGTACCTGAATAGTTGCGTTCACTGTGGACTTTGTGCTGAATCGTGCCATTATTATTTATCCGACAATAACGAACGAAATATTCCCGGGAAAAAAGCTGATCAACTCTCCAGTATCTATCGAAAATATTATACCCTTGCCGGCAGATTAATACCCCGTTTTATCGGCGCTAAGGATTATAATGAAAAGACTATTGAAGACCTGACTGACTTGGCTTTCGGCGCATGCACAATGTGTGGTCGTTGTACTATTCATTGTTCTATTGGAGTGGATATTCCTCTATTGGTCAGGACAGCCCGTTCAATGCTGGTTGTAATGAATAAAGTTCCAAAAGGACTTCAATCAACCGCAAATGCAGCGCTTCAATCAGGTAACAATATGAGTATCCCCCGCGATGAATTTATTGACACCCTTAAATGGTTAGAGGAAGATCTTCAAATGGAAGTCAATGACAAAAGCGCAGCAATTCCTTTAGATAAAAAAGGAGCAAATATAATTTATACACTAAATCCGCGTGAACCAAAATTTTTTCCTCTTTCCATAAGTGCGGTTGCTAAAATTTTCTATGCTGCAAAAGAAAATTGGACAATTTCAACAAATGTTTATGATGTTACCAATTACTCATATTTTTCAGGTGATGACGATGGAGCGAGAGAGCTTACAGAACGTCATTTTACTGAAATGAATAAACTTGGAGCGAAAACTCTTGCATTGGCTGAATGCGGACATGGCTTCAGAGCGCTCAGGTGGGAAGGCCCGCGTTGGATTGGCAAAAAATATCCATTTAAAACTGTTTCGATTCTTGAAATAATTTCTGATTATATTAAAGAAGGCAAGATAAAACTTGATCCGTCAAAAAATACCAAACTTACAACTCTTCATGATCCATGTAATTTAGTTAGAAATGGTGGTATTATTGAGGAACAACGTTTCATATTAAAAAATGCAGTGAGTAATTTTACTGAAATGTATCCCAACCGCGAAAATAATTACTGTTGCGGAGGCGGAGGCGGTCAGCTTGCAATGGGAGAATACGCTGAAAGGCGCATAAAAGCCGGAAAAATTAAGGCGGAACAGATTCGGAAAACCGGGGCAAAAGTAGTCGCAACTCCATGCCATAACTGTATTGATCAACTTATGGAATTGAATAAAGAATATGATCTGAAAGTTGAAATAAAAACAATCAGTGAAATAGTTGCAGATGCTCTGGTTATTTAATCCGCTGAATCATTCACCCCGCTGCTATGTCAATGACAATGGTTGTATGACAAATTGCTCTGATTAATCCCGCACATGCGGGACCTCTAATCAACTGAGCTAATATCCGAACTCTTTTGCTCCCCAGACTGGACTTGAACCAGTGACCCTCTGATTAACAGTCAGATGCTCTAACCAACTGAGCTACTGAGGAATTTTAAAGGAGTGCAAAATTAAATTTTTGAAACGAAATAAACAATATATTTGTAAAAATAAAAAAAGATATTTTTATGAGCCTACTTATTGTTGGCACGGTTGCCTTTGATGCCATTGAAACTCCGTTCGGTAAAACCAATAAAATCATTGGAGGAGCTGCCACTTACATCAGTCTTGCAGCATCTTACTTCACAAAACAACTTAGCATCGTTTCTGTAATCGGTGATGATTTTCCACAAGATTATATCAAGCTGCTAAAAGATCGGTTCATCAACCTTGATGGTCTGCAAATTAAAAAGGGAGAGAAATCCTTTTTCTGGGCAGGCAAATATCATAACGACATGAATACCCGCGATACACTGATCACCGAATTGAATGTCCTTGCTGATTTCGACCCGGTAGTTCCGGAAAACATGAAAGAGCCCGATTTCGTGATGCTCGGCAATCTTACACCTATTGTACAAAAGAAAGTAATCGACCAGTTGAAAAAACGCCCGAAACTTATCGTAATGGATACCATGAACTTTTGGATGAATGTGGCATGGGACGATCTGATTCAAACTATTTCAATGGTGGATGTTCTTACTATCAACGACGAAGAAGCCCGTCAGCTCACAAAAGAATACTCACTTGCCAGAGCTGCACAAAAAATACTTACCATGGGCCCGAAATACCTGATCATTAAGAAAGGTGAACATGGGGCGTTATTATTTGACGAGAATAATATGTTTTTTGCACCTGCTATTCCTCTTGAAGAAGTATTTGATCCGACAGGCGCAGGCGATACATTTGCCGGAGGATTTATTGGTTTTCTTGATAAAACAAAAAACATTTCATTTGAAAACATGAAAAGAGCAATCATTTATGGATCGGCGCTTGCTTCGTTCACCGTTGAAAAATTCGGAACAGAAAAACTTCTCGAGTTAAACCATAAGGAAATCGAAGAAAGAATCCAGATGTTTGTGGGACTAGTGAAATTCAGTGTGTCTTCAGAAAATAATTAAGCCCGTTATAGTAAAAATATTTTTTAAATTGCTCATGGATTATTACGAGTAATAAGCACAATAAAAAAAAATAATCAATTAAATTTTACAAATATGAAAAAAATACTAGTAACATTGTCACTACTGTTTATGGCAGGAGTGGTAACCATATACTCACAGGTACCACATGCATTCAATTATCAGGCTGTTGCACGCGATGCATCAGGAAATTTGCTGACAAATCAGGCGATAGGGATTCGGATATCCATACTATCCGATTCAGCGACGGGGGCTCCAGTATATTCGGAAACATATTCAAAAACCACGAATCAGTTTGGTTTATTTACTTTGGCAATAGGCCAGGGTACGCCTGTAAGCGGGACTTTTTCAGGCATAACGTGGAACACCGGTAATTATTGGTTAAAGGTTGAATTAGACCCGGCCGGAGGAACTAGTTATACTGATATGGGCACATCTCAATTACTTACCGTACCTTTTGCCATGTATGCAGCAAATGCAAGCACGTCAGGCGCAACCGGAGCAACAGGTGTCACCGGCCCATCAGGCGGTCCTGCAGGCCCGACAGGGGCAACAGGTCCAACCGGGGCAACAGGTACTATCGGAGCCACAGGATACACAGGAGCTGATGGAATAACTGGAGTTACCGGCGCAACAGGCACTGCGGGAGCTAATGGGATCAACGGCGTTACCGGCGCAACAGGCACTACAGGGGTTGATGGAACAAATGGAGTTACAGGTGCAACAGGAGCAATAGGGCCCACTGGGGCAAACGGTAATAACGGAGCAACAGGCGCCACCGGCCCATCAGGCGGTCCTGCAGGCCCAACAGGGGCAACAGGTAACACAAACGGATGGTTACTTACCGGCAATGCAAGCACTGTTGATGGTATAAACTTCATAGGTACAACAGATAATATTCCCTTTAACATCAGAGTAAATAATCAAAAATCCGGAAGAATAGATCCAACATTATTTAATACTTTTTTTGGTTATCAGGCAGGCAATTCCAACACAACGGGGTTATATAATACCGCTAACGGACATCACGCACTTTATTCCAACACAATAGGAAATGACAATACCGCCATTGGATATCAATCACTTTATTCCAACACAACAGGATACCACAATACCGCCAGCGGAGAAGCCGCCCTTTTTGCCAACACCACAGGAAACATGAATACCGCCAACGGATATAGAGCACTTTATTCCAATGTTGCAGGTAGTGGCGCTACTGCTATGGGAATGAATGCAATGTATTATGCCAACAATACTGCCACCCCCTTTTACAATTATAATGTAGCTGTTGGTTTTGAAGCCCTGTTCGGTTCCTCCACCCCTTCTGACAATACAGGAAACTACAATACCGCTATAGGTTTTCGAACACTTTGGAGCAACACCACCGGAAACCAAAACACCGCTTTGGGATATCAGGCTTTTTACTATGGATCAGTATATAACAATTCAACTGCCTTGGGTTATCAGGCAGCTATAACAGCAAGCAACCAGGTCCGCGTAGGAGATGCGAATGTTACCAGTATAGGCGGTTATGTAGGCTGGAGCAATATTTCTGATAAACGTGTTAAAAAAGATATAAAAGAAACCATGTCTGACGGCAGTTCAGCTGTTCCCGGTCTTGCTTTTATAATAAAACTAAAGCCTGTTACCTATCATCTGGATATGGATAAAATTGCCGAATTCCTGCATACTCCCGATTCACTTCGTTTAAAAGATGCCGAAGAAATAAAAGGCAATATGTTGCAAACGGGATTTATCGCGCAGGATGTTGAAAAAGTCGCACAGGAATGCGGCTTCGATTTTAGCGGAGTGGATAAACCTAAAAATGATAAAGATTTTTATGGTTTGCGTTATGCTGAATTTACCGTACCTCTGGTAAAAGCTGTGCAGGAACTGAATGAGAAAAATATTGAACTACAGAAAATGATTGAACAATTGAAAAAAGATAACGAAGAGATGAAAGCACAGATCAAATTACTGCAGAAATAATACTGATTCCCCGAATTATACTGAAAACGGGATAAACCCATACATTTTTTTAAGTCCCAAATTCAAAATTTCAAGCCCCAAATTCAAAGGGGACTTGTTGCGTAAATCTTGGTTCCTGAAACTTGGGACTTTTAAAAAATGTACAAATTTGATATTTGACATATCAACAGCCTATCTTGTCAGAATTATTTTTCGTGTAATACTTCCGCCTGAAACAATAAGCCTGCAATAATAAACGCCTGCCCTAAGCCCTGATAAATCAGCCATAGCAGAATATAATCCTTTTATTTGATATTTATTGACCAAATTAATTACCTGTTGCCCGGTAGAATTATAAACAGCCAATGAAACATTAGAATCCTCTGCAAGTGAGTAATTGATAATGCCTTTATCATCAGATGGATTCGGATAAAAATTAAATAAAACTCCATTTACAAAAAATTCATCAGCAGAAGTTACAACATAAACCGGTGGAAAAATGATATAATCTATCCATGCACAATCACTGCCGGCCGACATCATATAATCCTTTTCATAAACCCATTTGAATGTGTGGTTTCCGGTTGTAACGGGGTATATATTTCTTGACCATGGCACTTCTCCGCACCATTCTCCCTGTTCGCTTGCATCAATATAAAACTTCAGGTAGTCGTAATAATCTTCGGAAGATACTTTCTTATAAAACGAAATAGAATCATTCGCCAAAACATTAAATGTAATCATTAATTCGGATGTCCTTGAATCAGTAATGGTTCCCGATTTCGCGCAGTATATTCCTTCGTATGGACTAACATTCGAAATGATCCATGGAGCATTTCCTCCTTGTACCCACTGAAATTTTGTAAATGCTCCGGTTTCCCAATTTTCATCCACAAGCCCCACTTTTTTATAAAATACCCGTTGTACAGAGTAATCAAAATATGTTACATTGTCAGTAAAATCCACAATAGTACCAACAGGTGTTGCAGCATTTATTGAAATATTGAATGTGGCATTAGTAGCTGACCCGACATTGATAGTGTCTAATGTACTGGTATCAGAATTAAGAGTTACGTAACTACTACTACCGGAAGTCAACACACTTTGGGTATTGAAAGCATTAGCATGACCTGTATTTGTAACAGAAATAACAATATTGGCAGTTTCACCCGGATCGAGGTTACCGTTTCCGTTACCACCAGCCACATCATCTATGGTAATATTGCCAATGCTCAGAACAGGTGCATTCACAATAATGTTGAAGTTATTTACCCAGATATTAGTGTCGTTATCTTTTATCCTGATTGTGAACAAAACAATATGCTGATCCGGAATGCTATCTGCCACTTGAAAACTAAATGCCCCGTCTTGTATAGAAGAAGCGCCGATAGCAATATCACCCCAAGCCTGTGTAGTATCAGTCATAGTAATATACGGGTCGGTTGTAGAGCATGAAGCGCTTACGCCGTTTGCAGTTGCAACACCCACATTTTTAAGCGTTACATCAAGGCTGATCAATTCATTATTATCCGGAAGTCCATTATTATTTCCGGAAGCGTCATCAATTATATTGCTGAAATACATTACCCATGGCCCTGAAGGCACAATGATTTGCGCATTTCCAAGGTACGGAATATAATTGTATGCAGTGGCAGCGACTTTAATCGTATCGACTGCAGTGAGAGCGCTGAAATTGATGGTAACGGAACCTCCTGAAACAACGCCGGTTCCGATGATCTGTTTGTTTATAGTCAGCGCAACTAAAGCGCCTTCAACATCACAGTTCACAGTCATTTGAATTGCCCCAATATTGATCACTGAAGGATGCGTAACCGTAATCACCTTAGGAGTGTCAGTTCTTACCATAAGTGACGGATCGCCAAAAATTGTCCATGTATCTGTCATTTCTGTACCGTCGGGACCGTAAGCATCATTCATTTTCATGCAGCCATTCATGGAAAGTCCGCCAAATGTTCTTTTGATATTACCTGTATAGCTTTCCACGAGGATGTCAACCATTTCGTCTTCCCCTTCCATTGGAGGATCCCAACTTTGATTGATTGTTGACATAAGTGTAGCTATAGTGCCAGATGGTTGTCCATTATGTGTTGCTCTGAGCCATGCTTCAGCAAAGCAGGTGCCGCTGGTAAATTCACCATTCACACATGCGACAGACCATATAAACGGCCACATATTATTATTGGTAAGATTATTTACATCACTGCTTGAAAAGCCTGTGGTTACAAATTGATCGGAAGCTCCGTGACCGGTATAACAAATGATTCCGGCACCTGCATTCACGTCTGTTGCAAGCATAGAAGGATCGGGGTCGCCAGATAAATCCTGCCCGCCCTGACTTCCGTCATATAGTTCATCTATTGCAGAATACTGATAGTTGATGAGTTTTGTACGAAGATTACGAATATGTTCGTAGTCATACTCATTATCATCACCCGATCCAAGATCAGAAGCAATTCCAACACCTTTATTAAGCCAGTTCGATGCAGTTGAAGGATTAAGCTCATAAGAAATGGTACGCTGCACTTGCGTTTGAACTTCAGAAACATTCTCCGCTGAAAATCGCCCCACAAATACTTCAGGATAAGAATCCCCGCCAAGAATATAACCATAACTGTTATCAGATGGGCCTGCTACCGCATTGTATGGCGGAACCTGGGCTGCATCGCCAACCAAGAGCAGATATGTCAATCCGTTGGTATTGTAATAATTTTCCACATACGTTTTAATATCGGAAGGATTTGTACCGACAGTCGAAACTCCAACCATTTCTGTATATCTTCCTATTGTGTTTTTCCAGTCAACAAAGGGCCGCATGGCACTCATAAATGCATCATAACAGATAACAAGCATATTTCCCTGTTCTTCAAGGGGAGCGTATTTGCTGCCTTTATAATTCAGGAAATGATACCTATATATTTTTAGAAACTCATCATCCACTTTGGTCAGCGATTTTGTCCGGATCAGTTCATTCGTTCCGGATGTCCCGTTTTTACTTACCTTTACCGTGATCTCACTATATACACGCAAAACCTTTGTTACAGGATTATACTGAAAAGGGTAAATCCAGACTGCTTCGCCGCGATAATCCCTGAGAATATACGGGTCGCGAATTTCAACAAGCTTGCCGGGATAAAACACATCTTCCGAATATGCCTGCCCATAGGTGAAAGGGATCGTTGCAGGATCGATATCTCTTGTCAGGTTTCCTTTCGACGGGGCTATATCCACATTTGCATATTCTGTATAATTTGAAGATACCACTTCTGCTTTCATTGCACCTTTATCTGGAATGATAAGCGATGCTGTTAGCTTTTGCATATCCGGTGCACCTTTTATCAGCATAGGTGTTCCGCTTCCAACAGTAATTATATTCTTTGTTCCGTTGGGAGTTTGAACCGGCTTCATAGTAAAACCGTCAAAAGAAAATTTCATCACAGATGTTTCTATGTCTGAAGAAACCAATTCGATATTTGCCGTTTTTAACGGCTTTTCACTATTCAGATTTATCGCATTCTGGGAATACAAAGTAAATCCTAAAAGCCATATTGCTAAAGTCAGAATGTACCTGTCTGTTTTCATATATGATATATTTTGTTTTAGATAAAATCGCGCATTTTAATCACACATAGAGATATGGAAAACCAATTTATTCTGAAATCATCAGTTTGCGGACAATGGTTTTATCGTCTGTTATCAGAACACAATGGTAAATTCCTGCTTTGAGCTCTTCTGCACTAAAAGAAATGGAATAACAGCCAGCGGGTTTATTCACTCCATTCAGCAATGTAGCCACTTCCTGTCCCACAGCATTAAATACTTTAATGGTCACTTTTTCTGGTTCTTCTATGCTGTATGCGATTGCAGTAGAATGAGAAAATGGATTCGGGTAGCAATTCAGATAATTCTCACCAATAGAAGTATAGTTATTCACTGCAGTAAGTTGCACAGGAGGGAATAAAATATAATCTATCCATGCACAATCGCTGCCGGCCGACATCATATAATCCTTTTCATAAGACCATTTGAAAGTATGAATACCTGCTGTAACAGGGAAAGCAGCCCTTGACCAGCCTCCGCTTGTACCCGACCAATCTTCTTTCATAGCAGCATCAATATAAAATTTAAGAAAATCAAAATCTTGTTCTGAGGACACTTTTTTATAAAAAGAAATGCTATCGTTTGCCAAAACATTAAATGTAATGCTTAATTCAGATGTTTGCATATCAGCAATAGTTCCTGACTTTGCACAGTACCCCCCTTCATAAGGGTCGATATTTGAAATGACCCATGGCGCATTTCCTCCCTGTACCCATTGGAATTTTGTGAATGTTCCGGTTTCCCAGTCTTCATCAACAAGACCAATCATCGTATAAATAATTTTCTGAACTGAATAAAGACCTGCCGTCAATGTATTTGTAAAATCAGTCACACTTCCTATCACTGCCGAAGGGCTTACGGTAATATTAAAGGTTGCATTGGCTGAACCGCCTGAAGCATTAAGTGTACCCAAATTAGCGGATCCGGTATTAACGGTTATATTGCCAGTATTTGAAGCAAGTGTGCTAACAGCATTGACTGCGTTTGCATGACCTGTATTGGAAGATGCGAAAATCAGATCAACTGTTTCGCCCGGATCAAGGCGTCCGTTATTATTGCCTGATGCATCACTGATTGTAACAGTACCAATTGTTAAAACAGGAGCATTAAGCACTATATTAAATGTTCCTGTCCAAGTGTTGCTGTTATTATCAGTAATCACCAGAGTAAATTCAACTGTATGCTGGTCGGGAACAGAATCGTGTACAGTAAATGCGTATGCATTATTTTGTGCAGAAGTGATACCATTGGCAATATCTCCCCACGACTGAGTGCTGTCGGTTATTGTAACATATGTGTCGTTTGTTCTTAGTTTAGCCGAAACACCAGTTGCTGTTGTTGCTCCTACATTCTGTAATGTTATATCAAAAGTTACATCTTCGCCGAAATCAGCTTGTCCGTTGTTATTGCCTGTTACATCATGTAACAATTTACTGTTATAAACTACATATGGACCTGTTGGAGTAGCAACTGTAACTGTACTGATAAAAGGAGATCTGTTTTGTTTTGTTGCCACAATATCGGCAGTTCCGGGAACAGTGAAAGGATAAAGAGGAACATTGGCAACACCTAATGAATCAGACAACGCAGCACCATGAAGTACACCGCTCATAGATACTGCCACATAAGCATAAGGTTCTGTATTGACAGTAAAGATGGTTGACCCAAGAGGGATAAGTGGAATATATGTTGCAGTGAGAGCAGGTGGCACTCCAAAATAAACCATCAATGAAGGGTCGCCCATCAGGTGATATATTTCCCAGTAATAATCACTGCTTGACCCGGATTGCGTAACGGCAAGGTTTCCTGCAAAAATCATCTGATCTTGTGTTGCATACCATTCACCAAAAGGTTCGCCATGATCATGAAACGTCCGGTCGTAAGCGCCAAGAGAGCTGTCGTTATAAACCGGATTTACGACAACCGTTTTATAACCGACAGCCCACCAATAATCTTCGTCCCAGTATGTACTGTTTGATCCACCTATATATCCAAGCGCTCCTTTATTATTCGCCCTCAGCAATTCTTCTCCAAAACAGTCACCGTCAAAAGTATTTGTCGAGCAAGCGTTACCTACCATTAACGGATATTTATGAGCATTTTGTAAACCGGCGATATCAGAAATACCGAATGAAGGATCCGCCCAGCCATCGGGACTTCCGTGTGCGGTATAATTTGCAAACCCTATACCATCGCTGACATTCTGAATTATTTGTGCAGCGCTGCTGCCGGAAACTGCATAAGGATAGGTATGAGATGTTAAGCCATGAGCAGTATTAAAATATGTTGATGTGCCATAACTAACCTGCCCGTCACCCTGCAAAGGACCGTATGTGCCATCCTGCCCTGCGATCAAAATCACCTGTCCTAAAAAGGAAGGATCCGGCATAAGATATTGCTCGTATTCCAATGTTTTGTTAATCTGAGGTTGAAGCTGAGTTAAATTTGTAGCTGAAAATCGGCCATAATATACTTCAGGGAAAAAGTCTCCTGTATATTCGCAATAATAAAGGTCTGATACATGAAAATCCGTGATTCCGGAAAATGACGGAACCTGATCCACATCCCCCACGAATAAAACAAATGATGGGGAGGGATCAGAAGGTGTGCCGGCATTATATAAGCCTTGTAAGTAATTCTTAATAGAAGTGGTTGTAGTTCCTACGGCAGGATTATTTGTGTATGCCTCTATAACAGTAAAACCTTTTTTTGTTTTCCATTGAACAAAAGGTTGCAGCGCTGACTGAAATGCAGGATCTGAAACAATAACATATTTAACAGGATATTTTGTCACAGTGTCTTTTGTTGAATGAGCTTTTTTATAGTTAAGAAGCGCATTGTTATACATGCTTTCAAAATATATTGAAACTGTTTTCTTTTTCAGTTCTATTGTTTGTGCAACATCGGCGCCCGGAAATGTTACTTCTACTTCAATATCGTTATAAACCTGAATAGTATTTGTAACAGGATTGTACCTTACAGGAGCAATATTAAGCCTTGCAAGACGAACGCCTCTCATAATGCCTAATATATCAACGGAAACCAAGTCGTCGGTATTAAATTGATCAGCATTATATGTTGCGGTATTATATTCAAAATCAGGTAATTTCTTCTTAATATCTTTTGAAACAGGTGGTTGTGAGGGAATTATTTTATTGAAAATGCCATAATCTGAAAGATTATACTCTGTAAGTGTATAGCTAATCACATTTACGTCCACATTAGCGCCTAAAGGTATTTCGATAAGTTTACGAAGCGTAGGTAATTGCGGATCGCCTACCCTGTTTGATGTACCGTAGTTGGGTATCGAAAGTTGAGTGAATATTCCTTTATTTGTCTTAACATCTCTGTAAATAAACTTTGTAAAGCTATTGGATAACTGAAGTTTTGTATTTGTGTTTTGTTTTACTTTCAGGTCAGCATTTCCTGTTTTTACCGTAATATCGCCGGCTTTTAATGATAAGATGCAGAAAATCATTAAAATTATCAGCATCGTTTTAAGAATTGGATTTGCTTTTTGAAACGAGATTAAAGTAATGTTTTTCATACAATCAAGGTTATTGGTTTTGATAAAGACGTGATTGATTCAGAAAAGGTTGTGTCGCACGAAAAATTTATTATTGTCCGATTAATACCGATTATCAATATATAACCCGCCATGCCAATCTGCTATATGTGCCTCGAATGGCAAATATAATAAAGTTCTTTAATGCATCATTAAAAAGAGAAAGAACATTGTTCTTTCTTTATTTTATTCACAAAACATAAATCCTTTTATAATTTTTTTTAATTTTATAGCCAAATTAACAATCATGCAATATAAACGGATCCTTTTAAAATTGAGCGGTGAGTCCCTTATGGGCAATAGTCAGTATGGCATTGACTCACAAAGATTAAATGAGTATGCCATGGAAATAAAAGAAGTGGTAACTCAAGGAGTACAGATTGCTATTGTGATTGGCGGAGGTAATATTTTCAGGGGCATCAAAGGCGTTGGGAATGGTTTCGATCGGGCGCAGGGCGATTATATGGGAATGCTTGCCACAGTCATTAACAGCCTTGCCCTGCAGTCAGCATTGGAAAATTGCGATATCCCATCTGTCGTTTTATCAGGAATAGCAATAGATCCATTATGCAAAGCCATGAGCAGACACAGGGCTCTTGAAAATTTAAACAAGAACAGAGTGGTAATAATTGCCGGCGGAACAGGAAATCCTTTCTTTACTACAGATACTGCATCTGCACTTAGAGCTGTTGAGATAAAAGCAGATGTTATTCTGAAAGGTACGCGGGTAAATGGTATATATACTGCCGATCCTGAGAAAAATAAAAATGCTAAAAAATATGATACGATAACTTTTGATGAAGCATACGAAAAACAATTGAATATTATGGACCTTACTGCATTTACTTTATGTAAGGAAAATAAACTGCCGATTATCGTTTTTAATATGAACGAAAAAGGCAATCTGCTTAAAATTGTAAAGGGGGCTAAAATCGGAACTCTTGTAACGTAAATTGAATTTAATCAAAAATCATAAATCTAAAATCTTTGAAAAATGGAACCAGATTTAAACAAAGATCATGACCTATGGAAAACCGCCCAGGAAAGGGCAGGGTTTAGGGTTCATCTTATAGTATATTTTATTATTATTTCTTTTCTTTGGATATTGTGGGCGTTTTTAGGATATATCAACGACTGGGAATACAAAGATAAATGGCCAATTTACCCTATGTTTGGCTGGGGGCTTGGGGTATTGCTCCATTACTTTATTGTATATAGCTGGAAGAAAAAGCTGACGCTGAAGGAATATGAGAAGCTTTTAAAAAAAAATAATAAAATAAAAAACATATAGTTATGACAGAAGAAACTCAGTTTTGTCTTGATATTGCAAAAGAAAGTATGCAAAATGCGGTGTTGCACTTGGAACGTGATATGCAAAAAATCAGGGCGGGTAAAGCAAGCCCTCAAATGGTAGAGGGGATAAAAGTGGATTATTATGGTACAATAACGCCGCTAAATCAAATGGCTAATGTGAGCGCTCCGGATCCTAAAACCATTTTTATTCAACCATGGGATAAAAATTCCTTACAGCCAATTGAAAAGGCAATACTGGCAGCCAATTTAGGTTTTAATCCCTTGAACGACGGTGTGATCATACGAATACCTGTTCCACCATTAACAGAAGAAAGAAGAAGAGAATACGTGAAAAGGGCAAAAACCGAAGCAGAAAGCGCCAGAGTGGAAATCAGGGGCATACGCAAAGAAGCTAATAACACCGCTAAAAAGCTTGAAAAACAAGGCACCCCTGAGGATGAAATTATAAAGTTGGAAACCGATATCCAGAATCTGACCGATGAACATATTCAGAAAATTGACAAGATCATCGCTGCTAAAGAAAAGGATATCATGACGGTGTAAATACACATAAAGTCAACAGAATTCCATTTACCTTTATATCTTAATAATCATTTCCTATTTTATCCAAATCTAACTTTGGCAATTATGAAAATAGTTTATATAGGCACCTATCCTCCGCGAGAATGCGGTATTGGTACCTTTACCATGAACCTTTTTAAATCCATGGTAATGAACGATGAGATAACGAAGGATTCAATTGAAGGATTTATTGTAGCCATGAACGATCATGAACAAACCTTTAATTATCCGGAAGAAGTAAAACTAACTATCAGGCAGGAACATCAACGCGATTATTTGGAGGCGGTGAAATTTATTAATCTCAGTGGCGCAAACATTTGTATACTTGAACATGAATTTGGAATATTTGGCGGGCAAAATGGTATATACATCCTTCCTTTGCTTCATCGGCTTGAAATTCCGCTGATCGTAACCCTTCACACCATAGTAAAAGCACCTTCTTACACCGAAAAGGCTGTATTGCAGGAAATATGTAAAATGGCTCACAAAGTAGTTGTGATGAGTCATAAAGCAATTAAGTTTCTTACCAGTATCTATAATGTAGATAAAGAGAAAATTGTATTTATCGAACATGGAGTGCCGGATATTCAATTTAATCAGGAACAATCCAAAAAAGAATTCAACCTCGAAAACAAAAAGATATTACTCACCTTTGGTATTATTAGTCGGAACAAAGGGATAGAAACGGTAATAAAAGCATTACCAAAAGTTATTGAAAAATATCCTGAGGTTTTATATATGGTTTTGGGGAAAACACATCCGAATGTTCTTCGCCATTCAGGCGAAGAATACCGAAGTTATCTTCATCGTTTGATTAAAAGTCTTAATCTGGGCGACCATGTTTTTTTTATGAATGAATTTGTTAATCAAAAAGAATTGTTCAAATATTTAGCTGCATCTGACATTTATATTACACCCTATCTGAACGAAGCACAGATTACCAGCGGTACACTTTCCTATGCAATAGGTGTGGGTTCAGCTGTCATTTCAACGCCATACTGGCATGCAGCAGAATTATTGGCTGATGGAAGAGGAAAACTTTTTAACTTTAATGATTCCGATGAACTTTCAACTATTTTAATGGAATTGTTAGATAAACCGGATGTATTGAAAAGTCTCCGAAAAAAAGCTTATGATTATGGCAGAACAATAACATGGACTAAGTCGGGTGGTAAATATGTTGTACTTGCTAAAAAAATTCTTGCCAGTAAGCCGAAAGTATTGGTAAATAAAGAAACATTTATTGATCCGCTTATTCTTCCACCATTTTCACTTGTTCACATTAAACGTTTAACCGACGATACAGGAATTATCCAACATGCAAAATTCGGCATCCCCAACCTGAAAGAAGGATACTGCCTGGATGATAATGCAAGAGCTCTACTTATGGCACTAATGGCATACCGGCAAAAAAAGGATACTCTTGCCCTTGACTTAGCTCCCATATATCTGAGCTATATTCATTATATGCAAAACAAAGACGGGACGTTCAGGAATTTCCTCAGCTTCAACCGGAACTTTCTCGATGAGGTTGGTTCAGAAGATTCTTTCGGAAGAACCATCTGGGCGCTTGGATACCTGCTTGGCAATGCACCTAACGATGCTTATTACCAAACCGGAAAATTAGTTTTTTTTGATGCATCTCCAAATTTTGAAAAACTTCAATCCATCAGGGGTATTGCCAATTCAATGGTAGGTATCAGTTATTACATCAGGAGTAATCCCTCGGATGATTCAATGACCGAAAGATTAAGAAATCTTGCCTATAAGTTAATCAAACATTATGAAGAAAACAGCTCTCCCGACTGGAAATGGTTTGAACCATTGTTGGCTTATGATAATGGTGTGTTACCACTCGCTCTTTTACATTCGGCAGAAATACTCAACGATGATAAAGTAACTGCGATTGCATTGGAAGCTATGAACTTCCTGACAGAAATTACACTTAAGGATGGTTATTTATCGATCATTGGTAATGAAAAATGGTATAAAAAAGAAGGTGAACGTTCCATGTTTGCACAACAACCTATTGATGCCCTTGCTATGGTTTTAATGTATCATCAGGCTTTTCATTTAACAAAAGATAAAGAATATCTTAATAAATTATTTGCCTGCTTCATGTGGTTCATGGGGGAAAATGATCTTAGAATGAACTTGTTCGATTTCGAAACCAAAGGCTGCTGCGATGGCTTTGAGAGCTATGGTGTAAACCGTAATCAGGGTGCCGAAAGTTCACTGGCTTATTTAATTTCTCATTTAATAGTTTTGCAAGCATTTGAAGAATTTGAAAAAATAGATCTAAGACAGTGGCAACTGCAGTTGTAATGAAAATTTCATTAATTTATAATTATATGAAAAGAAAAATAATTTTAATAGTTGTTCTCATTACCATAAGCTGGGGACTACAAACTAAAAACTGCTTTTCGCAAGGTGCCGCCATTAACACCACAGACGCTGCCGCCGATAGTTCGGCAATACTTGATGTAAATACAACAACCCAGAGAATATTAATACCCCGCCTCACCGGTTCAGGATGGTATATGCTGGAATATAATGTCCCTTCGATAACGGGACAACCGGTCGCTCAGACAATATGTGAAGGAAATAATACAAGTTTTAGCATAACAGCCACGGGCGCTGGTTTAACATATCAATGGCAGTTATCCACTGATGGCGGAAGTACATGGACCAACCAGGCAAATGGCGGTGTTTACTCAAACATGAACACAGCAACCATGAACATAACAAACGCTTCGGCAGGAATGAACGCTTACCAATATCATTGCGTAGT
>Ga0247841_10006678_pt1 | contig 17644 bp, 26 predicted proteins | sample LaCruzMarch2015__2_FD_192410 | JGI IMG/M metagenome (GOLD analysis project Ga0247841, IMG submission 192410) | Freshwater microbial communities from meromictic Lake La Cruz, Castile-La Mancha, Spain - LaCruzMarch2015_18m | ecosystem: Environmental > Aquatic > Freshwater > Lake | place: Spain... | reverse complement strand
TTAAGTTCCCCTTTAATTCATCTAAGAAACTCCTAGTTTAAATAGATTTCATCTTTCTAAAACATATACTCCTTTAATTCACTCCAGACCTTGCTTAAAAGATATAATTAGCTTATTCAACGATATACTCTTCTGACATCAGATAATTTAATTAGCATTTGCCTCATCTAATTATCGCCTCTTCTAACTCTTTAGTCATTCAAGTTTATCATTAATAAATAGCGAATTTATTGATTTATAAACAACTTTTTAAACTCCAAAATTCTTAATAGGTTATGGAAGAGGTAGCAACATATAGTTCTCAGAGTTCTCCAGATCCCCAAATGCGCCTATTGGATTTGGAAGAAAAACAAAGATTAGTAAGAGAAAGAGTTCTTCTTCTAGGAAAGAACTTCATAGATGATAAAGATAAGACTCTAGCAGACATCCAGGAAATTAAAAAAACACTCATCCTTCTAAAAGAAGAAGTTTTAAGAATGAAAGAGTTCTCACAAAGAGTAGCAGAGCAGCTAGATAAAACTGCTAGAAAAGATGAACTGCTAATACTCCAAAAGCAACTTGATTTGCTTAGGAAATAAAAAAAGAGAATATGGCAAACAATCCAAATAATATGCAACTAGGAAACACTGAACAAAACATCAAATCAGCGGTCTCCTCCCAAGCAATTCCAGTTCAAGAACAACAGGCAAATGATATGGAAGTTTCGATGGTAAATCAGCAGCAAGGTCAAGAATACTATCAAAATCCTTACCAAGGTCAACAGCAAGCGCAAGACTATTCTGCAGGCTACCAAGACCCTAACCAACAATATCCTCAACAGCAATACTCTTCAATGTCCTCAGATACTGTAAGTGAAATAGCAGAAGAAGTCGTAGCTGAAAAATTCTTTAACATTAAGAAGGAATTGGAAAAAGTAATTGAATTCAGAACCGAAGTTCAGGCAAAAATGGAATACTTGGACGAGCGATTAAAAAGAATAGAAAAAATAATTGACAGACTGCAATTATCCGTTCTGCAAAAAGTCGGAGACTACATGACCAACGTAGAAGACATAAAGAAAGAATTGGATGAAGTTCAAAAGACATTCAAAGCAGTCCAGAAAAAATAGACACTATGACATTTCATGAATTATTGATATTTTTATATTATCCTCTAATAGGTCTAGCATTTTTAATAGGTTTAGCTTTGATTTTTGGAATAATAGTTTTAATTTTAGAATCCAAAAAGAAGAAGAAACTAGCAAAAAGAATAGAAAAAATTAGAGATTGGATACTTGAGAATATTAGCTTCTAGAAATTTATTACTCCATTCCTCTTTCCATAACTTGCTGTCTTAACCTATTTGCAACTCCACATCCCGAACCACTAGATTGAACAGCTGACCTTCTTGAAATAACTCTGCTTGATTGTAGCATTGCTAATCCTCGTTTCATTTCACCTTGTCTGCCTGCAAGATATTTCAGTGCTTCAGCCAAATTGGGGTCATCCCTATCAAACATCTTATTACCTTCACCCTCAACAAACACTTGAACTTGACTTGAAGTTAAATAACCTAAGTCTGCTCCTTGAATTCTAGGTTGCCCGCAAGCACCTCCTTGAACAATTTTAGCTTGTCTTTCTTTATAGGGACATTGTCCACATTTATAAAAATCACAAATCCCGCAAAAAGATGAAATCTCTACTCCTGCCATCCTTAGTTCAAAGAAGATTACTTTAAAATGATTTGTATAATAATATATACAAATTTACTTCGCCGTTTTAACCAAAACCCAACTAACTATTGCTGCTGCAACCATCAATAAAATTGCTCCAGCAACTCTCGAAGAATATATCCAACTTGTAAACTGCAAAACCTCTGGATTCGCCCCTGCACTAGAACTTCCAGGAAGATATGGACTTATATATCCTGAAAATGCAAAATAAGCAGAAACAGCAAGAACAATTGCTAAAAGAACAACAGAAATCATTCCCAAGGTCTTGTTCATTCCTTCCGCCGACTTCCCAGAAGCAAATCCAATTATCATCATCAAAACAAACAAACTAATAAGCACCACTGCAAACCATGGAATTATTGCCTGAACATAATCTCTAGGAGCAGAGGCAGAAATAAATACTGTAGAAAGTAAAAATGAAACAAACAACTGGACAAACAAACTCTCTCCCAGAATCTTAGTCTTTGCAAGTAAAGCAAATATAACTACAAAAACAATAAGGAAAGTAATTATCGGTAAGAAATACGATATTCCGGAAATGTCTGCGACCATTTAAGCCCCCTACTCGTCGCTCCAGCCCTTTACAACTGCAACGCCTGCAGGAGTCTTATGATTATCATCTCCACCGCCCGCAGCAACAGCAATTATCAATCCTATAAGCAAAACTGCTCCGATGATATATCCTGCATAATCATAATAAGCCATGCTAGTATATCCTAGAGTATCGAATGTACTTACTATAAGTATCACTGCAATAATAAATCCAACTGCTCCAAGTCCCCAGAACCAATATCTTCTTTCGTTAGCTGGAATAAATAATCCTACACAAATAATGACTGCAAGTATAACTGAAATTCCAATCCCCAAGTTAGGAGCGAGAATTTTAAGGAAATCTGACAAATAATTAAACTGTAAAGCTAACGCCCCCAGAACAATTCCAATAATCACCTGTACTCCCTTATGCTTTCCAAGTGCATGAGTAGTATTCAAAATTCCAAAAACAACTGCGAAGACTAGAAGAAAAGGAAATACATAATCGAAAACACCAGCAGCAGCCCACTGATTCAATACGTCCGCAATTGTAAACACCATATCACTTTTATCAAATTCTTATTTAAATATGTTTCGTTAATACAACATAACCCTCATTCCATCAAAAATAGAAAAAAATACCGTTAAAAACTCTAAAATTACTTATCGCTCTTTCCGCCGGAAGAACCGCCACTCATAACCACTACGATTATTGCAATTATAACAACGGCTATAACTACAACATTTGCCAACAAAGAACTTCCACTTGAAAACATTGAAGCAATATTTTGCCAGAATCCAGTGAATACAAGAACGGCAATTATGACTGCAATCAATGCAACAATTCCTGCAGCCATCTTAGGACCTTTACCCACATCAAACTCTCCCTCTTTCCAGAACATTCCCCAAAGAATCATAAACACCAATATGACTACCAAACTAACTGCCATGAATGGAACTAATCTTACAATTAATCCAGTCGCATTTGCAAAAGAAATAACCAATAACCCAATAACCAATGCAACAATTGCATCAATCTGTTTCTTTCCATCTCCAAGAACCTTTGATTTTTGCAGAACTGCGAAAACAATTGTAAACACAAGTAAGAAAGGCAATATTACTTCTACCATTAAAGGCGATGAAAGTATCGTCGGTCCACCATATGCAAATGCCTCAGCCATATTTAATCCTAATATCTATTCTATTTAAATTTATCTTTGTGGAAAGAATAATAAATAGAGTCTACTATTGGACTGAATGGATGAAAAAATCTTTAATGATATCTATAAACGGCATTTGGAAACCCTAAAGAACAAAGACAAAAAAGCAAATAAAACAATAATTTGTTTCTCTGGACTATCAGGCTCAGGAAAGACTACCCTTTCAAAAAGAATTGAATCTGAATTTTCAGCAGTTAGGATAAGCAGTGATGAAATCCGAGAAATAATAGGTAAATTAGGATATGCTGACAAATTTCCAGAACAACATAAAATCTCAAGTAATTATCTTCGATGGTTCTTAAAAAATTATAAATTAGAAAATAAGTTTATTATATTAGATAATGATATTAGTGGAAAATATGCAGACATTAAACAAATTTTATCTCCCCAGAGTTGGAAATTTTTTATAATCCAGATAACTCTTGATCCTTCTCTAGCCATTCAGAGAGTAATAAAAAGAGAAGATAAATTTGAAGGATTTCAGGATAATCTCCATGAAAGAATAAGAACCTATAACGAGTTCAACAGCAAAAACACAGCAAACATAATAGTCGATAATACTAAAGAACTGAATTTTGAAGACATTTTAGCAAATATTAAAAAATTCCTTAAAAACTAATCTCTCTTAAAATTTACTCAAAGAATTTACATCATGTCTGGACTTTGGTCAGCAGGCATTTCCATTGCATCTTCCTTTCCAGGCATTGCCTTGAAAGCAGTACTATTAACAACCATAACATCTCCAATTGCCTTTACAAACTGATGAGGTATAATTGCTCCTCTTGCTCCGCCAAATTGTGACATAAATCCACTTCCAACTCTAACCTTCCATCCATCTATCTTGTTATCCATCAAGTTAACTTCTTCAACCTGTCCGAAGTAGTCTCCCTCAGATGTATAAACATGCTTTCCGATGACTTCACTTACTTTTTTTATTCTCAACATATCCTACTCTAATTTTCTGCCTTTTTATACTTTATGTTTTTACAGGCTTTGCACAATAAGTAACTCTTGCACAAAAAGTCTATAAATCTCTTTTAGCTATCTTTTCCATGAAAAAGCTAGGCAATTACGTCTTAGATAGTCTACAAATATTCTTTCCATGGGATGATGATTTCTATACTTACATGAAGGAAAAGAGTATGGGCACTAAAGGTCCAATGAAAAAAGCAATTCCAGTTATATACTCGGATAATACTAAGAGCACAGTGGGAAAAGATGAAGCTCAAAGAAGATGTATCCTAAATCCAAAGCTGTTTGGAACAACTTGTTCCGCAGTAGGATGGACAGAGACTAAAAATAAGTCTCAACCAATAATTCCATCAGAAAAGCCAGAAATGGAAATTCTTCTAAATAATAAAGATATAATTATCAAAGCCATTCCTAAAGTTAACGGTAAAAATGAATATCATTTAGAATATTCTAATATGTCTTCTTTTGGTCCAATATACAGCAATTGGGTAGCTTTCTATTTACCATTTATAGAATTCCAGAAACTTGCGAAAAATATCTTAAAACAGGATATTAAATGCAGTTTAGATTTACCTTTACAAGTTGAAGAACAACAAGCTCAAAGAGAAGAGATGGATTTTATAGAGATTCCAGTAAAGTATCATGAGTTTTCATTAAGTGAATTTGAGTATGCTAAAGATTATCTAAAACTAAACGGCTTTAACGGTAAGAAAATTGCTTCGTTGGTATTTGATTCAAATAATACCCATCACAAAGAAATTTTAGAACCTATAGCAAAAATAGGTATTCTTCATACAACTGGTGAAGAAGGATTTGATAAGAGAAAGCCACAGTTTGTTATTAAGATATCTCAGAGTAAAAAGTCAATTTGTAAAAGAAATAAATCTGTTAAAGCTAAAGGTATAATTGAGAATGCACACAATGAAAATAAAATTATTCTAGATTTTGAAGCGTTTTATTGTGCAATAGCAAAGTTAGTTGAGAAATTTAGAGAGAAACATCCAGAAATAAGTATTAGTTAATGTCTATGATTTCATAAGGTATTTAAACTTGCTAAACTATTTAAATGCATAAAGAGGACATTTTTTATGACAGAAGCAAATACATTTAATAAAGAGAAGTTTAGAGAAGTTTTGCACTATATTATTTCAAGAACTGGCGACGAAGAAAATGTTGGCAAAACAGTCTTATTTAAAATACTATATTTCTCAGACTTTGATTTTTATGAATTAAACGAAAAACCAATAACTGGCGAAGTTTACAAAAAGATAACTCATGGTCCTGCACCTATTCATTTTGATGAGGTTGTAGAAGAGCTAATCAAAGATAAAAAAGTTGAGAAGATTACAAAAAGTGTTAAAGGATTTAAAGATAACCTCATGAAATATATCTCTTTAGTAAAACCTTCTCTCAGTCTACTAAATATAGATGAAAAAACACAAATAGATAAAATTATACAAAGATTAACTGCGATGGATGGGGCTAGACAAGTTAGCTCTTATTCTCATGGGGATATGCCTTGGAAAGCTACAGAAGATATGGAAGAAATAGATTATGAGTTTGTGTTTTATAGAGATGGAGTTTATTCTGTAAGAACTGAAGAACCCGCAGTAGCTGCTGCCTGATTGTTGTTAACTTTCAATGCATATTTCATTAGCCTATCGCGGTCATGGTTGTCATCAGTTCCTTTAAAAACTAATTCTATAAATAAGAAGTTCATTTTATCTTGGTCAAATGTAAACACAATTCTAATTCCGCTTCTACATCCTCGGTTTAGGGACTTACATCTAAACTCTCTTGCTTTATAGCAAGTACGAAAATCCTTTCCAATGTGGCTTATTGGAACAGTTCCAGTTAATAATTTAGGCCATTCAATCTTTAATGCTTTCTCAAATCTTTTCATATCTTCTTCAAAACCGTTGTGTTTTTTACAAAATTTAGAGTATTCCTTTTCAAATTCTGGAACATAATCTATAGTTGCTTTTTCGGGTATATACTTTATGCCTTCCATTATTTCAAATATCTCCTTTGGGCTAAAGATGGAATTTCATAATTTAAGATAAACAATTCTTTTCCTTTTGCAGCAGTCTTTTGTTTAAAATTATTCATACCATACTGTAATTCCCATTCATAAATAAAGATTTTATCTTTATCTTCTGGCTTGTTGAATAATGCCTTAATCTCTGGCGAATCATCATAAGTTACTAACCATTTATGCTTACATTTTTTCATTATTTCTGCGAACCTTTCATGGTTAAATCCTTCATGTAATTTACCTTTTTCACCATATAATTTAGATTTTGTTTTTGAAAGATATGGCGGGTCAAGAAAAATAAAAACATTTTCTCCTTCTTCAGTAATTGACTTTTCATAATCTTCATTAGTTATTTTAGTATTTTGTAAAACCTTACTGGCTTCTTTCAGTCGTTTAATAGAAGATTCTGTAAATCTTCCTTTGAATGCTCCATCCGAATATCCTCCAGATTCAGCTAGCCCTGAAAAAGTTATTCTGTTTAATATAAAAAATCTAGCCGCTCTTTGTAATTCATTTAATTTATCCTTATCATTCAGAACCTTTTGATAAAGTTCTTTTCCAACTTTATATTCTTCTTTGATTCTTTCTATCTCTAAAATCAATCCACTTAAATCTTCTTTACAATATTTAAAAAATAAAAACAATTCTTCGTTAACATCATTAATATAATATTTTTTATCAGGATGTATTTGTTTAACTGCAAAGAATACAGACCCTCCACCAACCATTGGTTCTCTAAACTCTTTAAATTCTGGAATAATTGGAAGAATTTGTTTTAAAGCCCTCGATTTTCCTCCAGGATACCTTAAGGGGCTTTTTATTTTTGGAATTTTTATCATTTTGCATTTTTAAGTTTATTATTCTTTATCTAAAGATTCTATATCTCTTACTAATGAATCGATTTCCTCTTTTAATTTCATAATTATTTCCCTTCTGCGTGGGTCTTTTATAGTTTTAATTAATTCTTTTCTTGGAAAAGAACGAATAGCATCTATTGTTTTTTGAATTTGTTTAAATTCTTTACTTTTTAAAATAGGATTCTTTTCTTTTATTAATTCTAAAGCTATATCAAATCCCTTGGTTTCAAAAAGATGTAAGGCATCTTCATCTTTTAAAATTTTTCCCAGCCAACGAACATCTCGCACATCTGAAAACTTTTCATCATATACCCATTTAGCGAATTTATCAATATTCTTTTGTAGTTTAGTAAATTCTTTAAGGTCTCTGCTCTTGAATAATTCTTCAAAATAGCTATATTTTCGATACCATCCTGTATCATCTGAATAAGTTTTTCCGTATTTGTCTGTTTGTTCATAAGAATTCATCATTCTAATTACTGTTATTTTTCCCATATTGAGATGTTTAGCTAATTGGTCATAAGTAAGATTATGAACTTTGTATAAATCATTAATTTGTTTTGCTTTATTAAAAGCAGGCCATGGCTGTTTTCCTATAACGTGGACTGCTGCTAAGAATAGTTGTTTTTCTAAAGCAGTGGTGCCTTCTGGAATAATTCTACACTTAACAATATCAAAAGCATTTTTATTTATGTTTGGTAATTCTCCTTTCTTAGCTTCAGCCTGTAAATGTCTTAGACATACAATACGCCTATTTCCTTCAAGAACGGTATAATCTGAATTTAATATTGGTTCTTCGTAAAGTCCACCCGCCGATTTGATTTGCTCAAATAACTCACCTGTGCTAGGTTCATTCCAGATTAGATTATCCATTCCAGCATCATCAACTTTTTTTGTTAGATGTTGAAATCTTGCATTAGTTAAATCGAGCTTTAATTTGTCTAGTTCAATATTTATTGTTTTTGTTTGAAACTTTTTTATTTTAATCATATAATATTGATTCAAATGGTTTTAATAAATGTTTCTAAAACTAGTCTCTACCAATATTCGAGTGCTTGTTTTTGGTTTAGATTGGTTTAATCTAAACTACCACAAACTATTTAAACCCTTTTTACTTAGTATTTTGGTAGGAAAGGTAGCACCCCCGAAGGTCGGGGGAGGTTACCAAACAACACATGCCCTAAGGACAAGGTGCTGCCTTACTACGCCCTATAATCATTTAGGGGGGCCGAAGCCCCTCTGATACCACATCCCGCAAAGAACATGGAATCAATAAATAACAAGAAAGCAAAGTATAAAGATTTAACGGAAGACAAAAAATATAGTCAGAAATGGACTGAATATAACCGAGCTCAAACAAAAGAGAAATTACTATTCTTCAAACTTATTGATGAAATTCTAAATGTAATTCCTGAGAGAACATACACATTTGGTAGACCTAGAAAATCATTGAAGGATATGATTTTCTGTTGTATGATTAAGATTTATACTGGTGCTTCATCAAGGAGACTGATTTCGGACCTTGAACTAGCAAAGAAAGCAGGATATATAGATAATGTGCCACATTTTAATACAGTCCTTAATTATTTTGATGATTCTGGGATGAAAATAGTCTTAGATTATTTAATTACTCTTTCTGCATTACCCTTAAAATGTGTTGAAGAAACCTTTGCAATGGATGCAACAGGTTTTGGAACTCATAGATTTGACAGATGGGTCGATGCTAAATATAAATTAAGAGCATCTCCTCAAGGAAAATTTATGAAGGCACATGTAACTTGTGGAGTAAGAACCAACGTTATCACTTCGGCGATTATTACTCTTGGAAAGGTTAATGATACAACTATGTTTAATCCTCTTCTAACGGAAACTATAGAACACTTTGATGTGAAAGAAATTTGTGCTGACAAGGGCTACATTTCGAGAGCAAATCTAGATTTAGCTACCAAACTCGGTACAATGCCTTATATTCCATTCAAAAGCAACGCTACAGGGCATTCTAGAGGTTCTCCAACATGGGCTAAGATGTATAAACTATTTACAGAGAATTATGAAGAATTTGCAAAGCACTATCATCTAAGAAGTAATGTAGAATCATGTTTTGCTATGATTAAGAGAAAGTTTGGAGATTTCTGTAGATGCAAATCCGAAAGGAGCATGACTAATGAAATATTATGTAAGATTCTAGCACATAACTTGGTTTGCCTTATTCATGAAATGTTTGAACTAAAAATAGAAGTTGATTTTTTGGCAATCTCAAAAGAGTTCCCTGCACAAAAAGTCATCTAGTTATTGTGCAAAGCCGTTTTTACAACACATATTTTAATTTTAACATTTTAAACAAAAATACAAAAGATTTCCCAAGAGAAATCTTTATATAACTCCTAAACCCCTTATTTTAATGAGAACAAAAGAGACGATTCAAATAATTATTGCAATAGTTATTCTCTCAGCAGTAATTTGTTTCTCCTCGCTATTTGATAATACTCCCACTGCAGTCAGCACTGCCCTAATCTATTCAGTTTTAATAATTGGAGTCTCAGTAGCAGCAAAAAAAGTCTTTGCCTATTTACTTGATGCAACAGTTGAACATGAGATCTGGAGAGTTTCAAGATATGGTTGGAAACCTCATAACTATTTTAAGAAGCCAATCCCTGCAGGAGTAATAATTCCTCTTTTCTTCTCAATCTTTTCCCTAGGTTTCCTTAAACTAATGACTCTTCTAACCTATGAAACAGGCGCTCTAAAAGAAAGAGCAGCAAGACGATTTGGATTCTATTCCTACACTGAAATGACTGACTGGCACAACGGCTTAATTGGAGCTGCAGGAATCATTGCAGTCCTCATCCTTTCCATTGTAAGCTATCTTGTTCCTGGAAGCGATGCACTCTGGAGACTTGCAGCCTACTATGCATTCTGGAACATGATTCCAGTTTCAAACCTAGACGGCACTCAAATATTCTTCGGCTCGAGAATTCTATGGAGCACATTAGCAATAATAGTATTCATATTCACAGCCTATGCTTTCATGCTCGCCTAAATTTTGTTTTTATTACAGAGAATTCTGATAACTTTGTCATTCTGCGACAGAATTCTCTGGACAGTAAATTCTGCACTAAACGGAACATATCCCATAGAATTTACCGTAACTACTCTCCAACTGAACATATATTTATTAACAATTAATTTGCTCTTAGTTTGTAAAAAAGATGATTCAATTAAATCCTCGCGCCTATCAAACTTCCATTGTGGAAACCTGCAAAGAAAATAATACTCTAGTTGTTCTTCCAACAGGCCTAGGAAAAACTCTCATTGCCCTTCTTTTAGCAATAGAACGAATAAAACAATTCCCAGGATCTAAGATCCTATTCCTCGCCCCCACTCGCCCTCTAGTTGAACAGCACTTTGAAACATTCAAAGCCCAACTTCCAGAACTCTACGCACAATTGGATATTTTCACAGGCTCAGTAGATGCAAAAACAAGAAAAAAGATATTCCAAACTGCAGAAATTATTTTCTCCACTCCTCAATGCATTGCCAATGACCTTGAACACTACCTCTACAACACAAATGAAGTCTCTCTTCTAATAATAGATGAAGCTCATCGTTGTCTAAAGAACTATGATTACACAAAAGTCGTAAAAAAATACAAAGAGCAAGCCCATCATCCTAAAATACTAGGTCTTACCGCTTCTCCTGGGCACGATCCCGAAAAAGTAAAAGAAATCTGTAACCACCTCGATATCGAAGAAATAGAAGTCAGAACTAGAGATTCACCAGATGTAAAACAATACCTTCAAGACCGAGAATTCGAAACAATAAATGTTGATTTTCCAAAAGAATTTGCAGAAATCAAAGTCCTTCTTAAAAGAATATTTGACAGCAAAGTAGAGCAACTTCAAAGCCGCCATTTGCTATTCAGTCCAGCAAACAAAATCACGCTCCTTAAACTCCAAAACAATCTTGCTCGTCAGACTGGCGGGGGAAACTGGAACGCCATGATGGGTATGTCTCTTACAGCTCAGGCAATTAAGATTTCCCACGCCCAAGAACTTCTCGAAACTCAAACTCTATCCGGTTTAGATGCCTATTTGAAAGGTCTTCAAAAGCAAGCAGAAGAAAAAAAGTCAAAAGGAGTTCAAACCTTGGTAAACAGTCCGGAATTCCAAGCAGCAATGCTCTCCCTAAAACATCTAAGAGAGAAAAACATAGAACATCCCAAAATACAAAAAATATTTGATATAATTGAAGAAGAAATAAAGATAAATCAAAAAGCAAAAATAATCATCTTCACCCAATTCAGAGAAACTGCCCAAACAATCGCCGCAAAATTAAAGGAAATAAAAAACATCAATGCATCCATATTCATCGGACAAGCAAAAAAGAATGATGTTGGCTTCTCCCAGAAAGAACAAAAGGAAGTTATTGAAAAATTCCGCTCTGGAGAAATAAATGCCATCTGCGCCACCTCCATCGGAGAAGAAGGTCTCGACATTCCCGAAGTCTCAGCAGTTATTTTCTACGAACCAGTTCCCTCAGCCATAAGAAAAATCCAAAGAGCAGGAAGAACCGCCCGTCTCAAACCGGGGAAACTTATCATTCTCATCACCTCAGACACCAGAGACGTTGCCCATCACTATGCTTCTGCAGCAAGAGAAAGAAAAATGTACAAAGTCCTCGAAGATGTCAAAAAAAATCTCAAAACACAAAAATCAAGGCCCGCATTGGATAAATTTTAATTTCCAACTACTTTCCCTTAAAAAATCTCAGATAAACCATCGTCCCATCAACAATAAGTCCTGCAATGCTTATTGCCAAAATTAGTCCATTTACAGTTGAATTCAACGGCTCTCCGCTGCTAAATGAAAAAATAGAAACTCCTGCCAAAAATACCCAAACAAATAATCCAATGATATCCCAAAACTCTGCTGTTCTTATTAATTTACTGACTTTCATCTTAATTTGATAAAGCTTATAATAAACACTGATTTAAATATCTTGTTCAAAATGCCCTTCCACAACATCTTTTCAAAGGAGAAAGAAATGAATAAAGAAAACAAAATAAAAATAATAATTGACAACCGAGAAAAACAATCTCTCGTTGCCTCCAATCTATCTAGCCTGGGCTTCCAAATAGAATTCCAACAGCTAAAAGTGGGAGATTATCTTGTAAATGATGTGGCAATAGAAAGAAAAACCCTCTCTGATTTAAAATCCTCCATAATAAATAAAAGAATTATCCAACAGCTTTTGGAACTAAAGCAATATCCTAAAAATATTCTAATCGTCGAGGGAATCTCAGATGAAGATATCTATTCAGGAATCATTCATGAAAATGCCCTGCGAGGTTTCCTCCTCTCAGTTGCACTGGAATTCCAAGTCCCTCTTATCTTCACTCAAAATGAAAAAGACACTGCAAAATACTTAGCAGTTTTAGCAAAGAAATCTCCAAAAAAAGATTTCTCTCTAAGGGCAAGCAAGCTCTTCAAATCCAAACCTGAAAGATTACAATTTATCCTTGAAGGTTTCCCAAACATCGGCCCAGTCACAGCAAAGAAACTCATAAAACAATTCAAAACCCTAAAAAATATTATAAATGCCCATCAAGATGAATTAAAATCAATTTTGGGAAGTCGAACCAAAGAATTCCTAGATTTATTAGACTAAACGAAAGGTTTATAAAATCTACAGATGTATACAATTGTATATGGAAACAACAATAAGACTTAATGAAAGAACAAAATCAGAATTAGATACTTTCAAGCAGTATAAAAGTGAAAGCTATGATGAATTAGTGAGAAAGCTTATCTATCTAGCTAAAATGTGTGAAGAAAAACCAAAACTCAGTCAAAAAACAATCTTGGAAATAAAAGAAGCAAGAGAAAGGATAAAGAAAGGAGAGTTTTACACAGAAGCTGAATCTAAAAAAATTTTAGGATTATAAAAAATGTACGAATTAAAATTCGACAAAAATGCCCTAGACTTTTTAAATAAGCTTGAAAAAGAAGATAAGGAAAGAATTTGGAATAAACTTCAACAATGTAAATTGAATCCATTTCATTTTCTCGAACATTTGGAAGAGATGGATGGATTTAAGTTAAGAATTGGAGATTACAGATTAATTATTGATATTGACAGAACCAATCTAATTTTACATATTCTAAAGGCTGGACACCGAAAGAACATTTATGAAAATTAACGCAACTTAATGCAGTTCGCTTAAATATGATTAGGCAAACACATAAATCTGCCGACTATTTTAAACAACATTCTATTCGGTTTTCATGCTCATCTTTTTTCCTTCCTTCCGTTTAAAAGGAACGAACCAAACCTTTACGCTATCCAGCGTTTAATTATTTTTAAACGAAATTGTCGGAGATACAAACAGGGTCGGCTCGAAGGTTGCTTTCAGCGACAGATAGTCTTGAGCTTTGCTCAAGAATTATTTTCCAATTTCCATCTTTTTTATTGTCTTTATTGGGTTTGGCGAACCCAGATTATAATTTATAATTCCTCTTCCTGAAACACTTCCATCTTCTCTAAAACGAGGTTGCACCCAAAGAGTTGAGGTTTCCGTAGTATTATTTAATGGTTTTCTGGGAAAACTTACTACACTACCTATATCGGGAAAATTTTCATTAGAATGAATATAAACATTATATGCCCAGACTCTATCATAAATTTTGCAAGCCCCACCATTAGGATGCAATTGAGGAGTTTTAACGAAAGGTCTACTCCACAACTGATAAGTCCTAATTAAACTTTCATCTTCACTAGAATATCCATTTATCCTTCTAGGATTAAATTCGTCAGAATCGCTAAATCCCTGTTCTTGTCCTGGAAACACAACAACACTCTTGACTATTCCAACAACTTCGGAAGAATTTGTATCGTTTACGATACTTCTAGCGGTATTAAAAAAGTAATTTATTGCTTCTATAGTTAAAGCACCATTCTCGCTTTTATCTCTAAGTTTTGTTTGAAACTGAGAACTTGCGAATTTATCTAATTCTCTCTGTTTTTTGACATACTCTCGCTTAGAAAGCTCAATTCCCCAGATTCCAGATAGGAATACTGCCATTACCAGAGCTATTAAACTCTTAGGTGATTTAGACATAATCTTTAAATTAAATCTCTTCTTATAAATCTAAGTTGTCGTAAAAGATGACAACATTTATATATCTACTAAAATTCCAAGAAATATGATAGAGAAACTTCAAAAGCTAGGACTATCAAACAAAGAAGCACAGATTTATTCAGCTTTAGCAGGGAAAGGGGAAGCAACTGCAAACGAGTTAGCAAAGCAAACATCTACACAAAGAACAGTTGTTTATAACATACTTCAACAGCTTTTAGATAAAGGAATAATAACATACATAAATAAAAATAAAAAAAGATACTTCCTTTTATCTAAACCTGAATCTCTTCTTTCTTCGTTAAAAGAGAAGGAATCAATTGCTATTGAGGTAATCCAAGAAATCAAAAATCTGAAAACAAGGAGTACTTCCTCAAAAAATGTAGACGTATATGAGGGATTAGAAGGAATGAAATCAGTTTTTGATGAAATACGCAAAGCAAAAGAATTATTTGTAATAAACGCAACTGGAAAAATATTCGAAAATCTGATTTATAGTGCACATCAAATTGTAAAGGATATAACTTTTAACAGTCATCCAAAAGTTATTGCCGTCCAATCAATGAAAAATACCGAATTAGCTAAGTTTAAATCGATGGAAGTAAAATATCTTCCAAAAGAAGCTGAAAATTATGCTACCACTTTTATTTTTGAAGGAAAAGTTATCATTCAAGTTTTAAAGGACAAACCATTTTTGATAAGAATCGAAAATAAAGAAATCTATGAAGGTTACAAAAAGGATTTTAAAGTATTGTTTGACAAACTTTAACTAAAAATTTTCTCGCCGACCCCTAAAACCTAAACAATATCCGACAATTACACTCAGGAAAAAGATTTCGCACAGATTTTGTATCCCGAGACTCTTAATTCGTAGCTCGGGCTTCTGCAAAGTCGTCTAATCTCACGTAAACGGCATCCATCTCGATTTTTCCAAAATCGTTCTCTTCGTTCGAACCGATAGATGCTGAAAGTCTCGGCTCATTAAAGATAACAATAGTCCTCAACTTCGTTTACCCTGAACGATTAAGCGTAACTGCATCTCCCAAATGCTGTTTCCTAAACAAATGCACATTCCCATGCCCATTATTCCCCTGGCTATCCAAAGGACAAACATATATCCACAAATCATCGGTTGGAGGCTCTGCAACTCTATATCTAAACAATGCCTCCGAACATACGGGGACAGGACTTTCAAACGTCCTGCCCTCATAATTTCCTTCTCTTAGGCAATCAGCTAAAGTCTCCATCAAAATAAATTAAAGCTTTCAAACTATATATAAAAAGCCAATATATTCCCTATAGTTGTGCTCCACAACAATAAACATATAAACCCTGAAAGCCTTTATCTCTTATATTTCCCACAAGAAAATTAAAAAAGAAATAAAATGCTAGAATATATTCAATACATTTCAATTATAATTGAAGCAGTTGTTGCAATTCTAGGACTAATGCTTGTTTTCAAAAAGAAAAAATCATTTGGCTGGGGAATTTTCATAACATTTGCAATCTACGTAATATATGATTTCGCCAAGCTAGCTAATTTCTCAATAAATTCAGACATCCTTTACTCATTATTCTTCCTGGCAACCCTCTCAATACTATTTTCAGTTATTTCAATCTATAAAAGAAAATAAGATCTACTGTTCCTTGTAAACTTCCAAGTCCGTATAAACCGGTCCAATTAACTTTAATTCTGATTTTTTAAGACTAAATTGACTAACCTTAAACTTTATTTCCCTGACAGCAATATTTTTTACATATTTCCTAAAACCTTTTGAATCCTTAACATATTTTAATCTTGCAATAGTTAAATGGCTCTTAAACTGCTCTTCTTTCTTAAACAACTCCTCCAAAGCCAAGTCGACTTTTTTCTGCAAATCCCATATTGCCTGCCCTTCAATCTTTATCCATACTATCTTGGGCTTTCCTCTAAATCCAAATGTCCCTGCGACTCCCAATTTTAATTCCATTTCCTTAAATTTAACTTCCTTCAACTTTTTCTTTACCTCTTCCAATTTCTTCTCATCAATTTCTCCCAAAAATTTCAAAGTTAAATGCAAATTCTCCAATTCAGTTAATTTTCCAGTAAATTTTATCTTAGAAACTTCCTCCTGCACTCTCGCAACCTCTTTTATTACTTCATCGCTCATTTCAATTGCAATAAATGCTCTCGTTAATTCTCTATTTTCCATAACAGTCAGACTAAAATCCAATTAATAAATCTAAGCCATGAATGGCACTGGAGAACAAGTAACATAATCCGTAAAATAAGAAGCGCCATTAAAACTTTGATGAATCGCAGAAACAACATATCCCGAATTGCAAGCATACCACCCTACATTTCCGGATGGAAGTGCGTAATTATAACTTGCTCTTCCCTGGCCATTAAATGTGGAAATCGGAGTTGTAGATGTAGAACCTGCTCCTGCTCCATTAAAACAGACACTCTTCATTTCCTCCTCCCACTCGCTATTCTCCCCCACACTAACATACCATCCAGTGCTATTTCTAAACAAATTCATGCTAATAGGATTTCCTTCATTACTTTGTGTTAAAGTTTCATGTTTAGAAGAGTAAACTGTGCAAAAATCATAATTTCCTATAAAGTTTGTCCCTGACAAATATGGTCCTCCAAGATAAATTTGTCCGACGCCTCCAGCACCCGAACCTGCTCCAATTAAACCCGAATTTATTGCCTCCTGTAAAGAATAATTCTGTGCACTAATTTGAATTTTTACATCATTTCCAGAATGCCAAAGAGATTTGGTTTCATTCCAAGAAGCATATACTCCAATAACACTTAATAGAAGAATAAGGATACCGGCAAAAAAGAAAACATACTTTTTCTGAATATTGGCCTCTATTTTCATCCAATAGTTAATCAAGAATACTATATAAATTTACTTAGGAACAATCTCTGCAGTACTATAGGATTTAACAATTTTCTTTGCAATTGCTCTAACATCGGCTAATTTAACTTTAGAAATATTCTTTTCATAATCATAATAATTCTCCGCTCCTTCCGTAAGCTCCTCATAAATAAGTGCATTCATCACGCTTGAACTCTCCTCACTTGATATTTTTCTCAACCCAATTAATCTTTCCTTAGATTCCTTCAATTCTTTCTCTCCCATCTCCTTCTCAACTTTTGAAAATTCCTCCAAAATCAATTTCTTTACCTCA
>Ga0247841_10006676_pt1 | contig 17645 bp, 25 predicted proteins | sample LaCruzMarch2015__2_FD_192410 | JGI IMG/M metagenome (GOLD analysis project Ga0247841, IMG submission 192410) | Freshwater microbial communities from meromictic Lake La Cruz, Castile-La Mancha, Spain - LaCruzMarch2015_18m | ecosystem: Environmental > Aquatic > Freshwater > Lake | place: Spain... | reverse complement strand
GAACCCCAACGGGAAAAGCCGCCCCGAGTGATCACCACCGCCGGAGATTGGGCCGGCGAAGCCAGCGCGCCGCCATTATCGGCAATCACCGGCGAACGATTGCCTGTTCCGTAGATGTTGGGTCCGGCAAACCCGATGAACGTCCCAGCCCCCGCGTCCTGGAAATTGGTTTTCCCGAAAAGATCGTCATTGCCCAGACGGCCGAAATAGCGAAGGCGGTTCTCATAAAGCCCCTTCAGCTCGAACTCCCAGGCGAGAGCAGGGGCGCCCGCAGCGGCCACCAGCAGCGCTGTCAGTAAAACTGTGAGCAAACGCTTCATGTGATCCTTTCAATTCATAAACGATGAAACGACCTATGGGCTCGCTAAAAGGCCATTTGGCCTCAGCCAGCCCCGGAAGGGGCTTTGTATTTACGACTGCATTACCGCAAAAATGTGGCGCATGCGGTCGATAAGCTTATTCGTAAATGGATGACAGCCTTTGCTCCGATATTGTATTAAAAGCCTCCCACAAGTCAACGGGGAGGCGGCGGGAGTCTAGAAGCCATGCAAAGGTCCAGAGGAAATCTGCGATTGAAGAAGCTTGTGTGAAACAGCTGGTCAAGCTTCGATGGCCGGGGGGATCATTGTCCCGGATGTGGTCTCGGTTCTTACTGCTTTCATAGGGCCCGCAGGCTTTGTCAGCGCCGTAGGCGAAAATGTCAGCAATCGGTGATCGCGGGGACGATCTTCCACCAGACCCGGACCCCTTTGGTGAACCGGTTCTGGATGATCTTACTTGTTACCCGTCGCAAGAGCGTTCTGTCGTACCAATGCGCCTTCAAACAGGCGCCAATCATAAGCGAGGAATGGCGGTCGGCGTGGCCGAGGCAAGAAGAACGGCCCATTGTGATTTTGGGCAGAATAGGAGGAATGTCCAAACCCATTGCCAAAAACTATGCCATATTCCTCGTGACAGACTTGGGCATGGAGCTTTGCAAGGATGGCTGCGCCGCCCCCTTGCAAAGTTCCGCGGGTGCAGGTCCTGGCCGGCACTGCGACGGTCCAGGTCGTAGATCCCGGGGGACGTACTCTGAAGGTTTCCATGAAGGGCAGGAACGGTCTCAGACCCTTGGCGGAAGTTGTAGTGAAGGGTACTGTGGGAAAGCTCGACCAAAAGAGCGCCGGAAAAGATGACCCCGATTCCATTCGGATGACGCCTGTTAAATTCCCCTCCCCCGTCCCATTAGGGGAGGGGAATTCTGATTTTTCTCTCCCGAGAAAATCCAGGATTCATCAGAGTCACATATCGCGGTTGGTTGATCCCCTTGAGCACCGACAACATCATTGGGGGCTTGATCTCCACAACGACATAGCCATGCTCAATTTGAGAACGGACCAACCATGACCCTGGACGAAATGCCATTTTTCCTGAGCTCCCTGTCTGCGCCAGCTCTTACTATATCCTGACTCAGATCCTGGGCCGGTTCTTGGAGGGCAGGTCAGATGTCCCACCGCTCTTCTCCCAACATTGGCAAGTCCCTAATCTACATCAGATAGAGGCAGTCATGCTGAGAAACCTTCCCCAGGCTAGCGCCCGTCCCGTCAATCATATGCCCCCACTTCGTCGCCAAGCTCCTTGTAACGTTTCGGAAATTCCGGTTGGAAATTCTGGTAGAAGGGGATGGGGTAACGAGCGCCGATCTTCTTTCCCGCCTCCTGGAGACCCTGGATCAGGAGTTCAATACCCTCACCCGGAATGGAAAATACCAGTTCATCATCCTGGGTCATGGAAAAGATGCGGTCTCCGTTCCCGGGAATGGCCACTCGCGGGGCCTTGCTCTTGAACGGGTCGATCAAATATTCGAAACACTCGAACTTGCCGCCGAAGTTCCCGGGGACCCTGCGGCCTTCGTGATAGACCCAGCCTTGAATCATGCGCATCACCTGGGCAGGATTACCGTAAATGGCCACAGTATCGGGCTCGAAGGCAGCTTTACCTAAGGGAGCGAAAAGCAGGCCTTCATATTCATTGTTCTCCAGGCAGCACATTGACTGTGGCTCAGTGGTCGCGGCTTTCTCGTCCTTGAGGGAACTCACGTCGAGCAGTAGCTTTCCCAAAGTGCTTCTCGCATCCGGCACCTGGGTGAAGCCAAAAGCTATCATGGCCGGGACACAGATCAGATCCGCTTTGGTGAGCCCGACTGACCACCCGTACAGTCGAGCCATCGTGACAGCCTGGCAAATAGTTATTCGTTTGCCCAACGACACAGATGGCCGTCGGGTTTTGTCCGGGAAGTCCGCCTTTTTGAGAAACTTCACAGCCACAGGAAAGGTTCTTAACCGCAAATCCCTGGCAACGAAATCAGCCGCTTCTTGACGACCACTCTGATCCATTGGTCCCTCCTTGGATTACGAACTGGTGACAAGCATACACGAAAATGAGCGCGAAGGGACGCAACTTTTCTGACGTCACAATTATCGGTTACTTGTAATCCGGAATTATGCGGCGCTCTTGCCATTACTGGGGTGTTCACCCCAGAATCCGGTCGCGCGCTACGAACTCCCCTGGTTTCATAGCCGTGAGCCGCCTCTACTTCAACGTCGAACTTGGTCAGGCGGGATTCGACGTTCTGGAACTCGTCGAAGTCCTATTTCGTGAACGGATTAAGCGTGGGCACGCCCGTGGAGCCGCTGGACGCGGAGACAAAGGCTGTCTCCTCCTCGGGCACAGATACCATGTCGCCGAGATCCGGCGCGGCCAACTGCCGGTCCAGTTCGACTTTCTTGTCAATGAACGGCAACCGCCGCAGGTCCCCAAGGTGTTTGAGATCGGAGGGCTTGACGACTGCTTCGTCGATAGCGCGGCGGTAGTGAGGCGCACGATTGTAAGCAAACTCGGGATGGTCCTTTAGCAGGTCGACCCGCAACTTCTCCAACTTGGGCCGGGTCAGGATTTCAAGATCTTTGATCTCAGTATTTCCGTTCCGCCATGGACCGTTCCCTGACTAGAGTTGAAACGCCGTCCTTCTTCAATCGAGCAGGATCAGAGAATAGTTGTGATAACAATCCCCTACGTTGCGCTCCAATCTGGCCGACTTCCCCAAATTCTTGAGTGTCTGAAACACGTCAATGGAACACGCCTCCATAGAGGGCCTTTTCTCGTTGGGGAATTTTCACTTGTTCGGATAAGCTCACTTCCTGCAAAGATCGCAAGCCTCGGCAGGAAGGCCAAACGCCTTGTAGTAACCAATCAAAAAGAGCTTTCGCTCAAGGGCCACAATGGATTTCCAATTTTTGATTTGTCGCCGTCGCTTCGCTGTGGAATTCCGGTAAAAGTGCCCATTTACGTCCTCGCCGATCAACAAAAACGCCGTATTGTACTCGGACAAGAGGGCTCTCACTGTCTGCAGGTCCGGCGCAGCGGGAGGACAGCACCAACTCGTATTGTAATTTGCGCAACCGTAACGACATTTGAGCCCGACCCATTGTGCGGTAACGATTTCACACGCCCTGAGAAGGTGAGCGTCTATGAAGCCTGATTCCTTGGCCAGAAGATGAATTTCCTCAAGAGACTCCCGCGACATGGTCGAAGGACCCTCCTTGTCGTGGATTTCGCCCACATCCCGAAAGCGGACCGGATTTTCTTTTGTCACTGACATCAAGCGCCTCTTTCAGTCCGAAAACTTGGGATCACTTTTGTCGCAGGAGCTCAGACGACACGACACCTTCGAGGTGATGTCCACTCCTAACTGTCGGGACGCCTCAACTAGACTGGTCCCACGCTCGATAATCTCACGGCGTGCGGACGGCTGAAAGATTACCATATGCAGGCTTGCGTTCATTCCGCCATTGCTGTTTTCGGTCCTGGTCAAGGTTGAAGCGACTCGCGGAGATCAATTAATCTCAAACGGCCTCCTTTTTCAACCGGCGAAGTTGCGCAATCATTTTAATGGCTTCTTGCACCGCGTTTCCCGCGCTTTCGGCGTAGCCGTCCGCGCCGAACAGTGTGGCTACGTCTTTGGTCACCGGTGCGCCTCCCAGCATGATGGCTACATCGGGATTCTTCTCCTTGATCATTGCAATGACCTTTTTCATACCCAGCATGGTAGTGGTCATCATTGCCGACAGGGCGACGATCTCGGAATCGGTTCGCAACTGTTCCTCCGAGAATTTCTCCAGAGGCACGTCCCGGCCTAAATCATGGACGGTGAAGCCTCCCACTTCGAACATCAATTTGATGAGGTTCTTGCCGATGTCATGCACATCACCCTGCACTGTTCCGATAACGACCTGTCCCCTCACCCCCGTGGAATCGCCCTTATTCAGGCGAGGCTTAAGCATGTCCAATCCAGCGTATAGAGCGTCGGCGCACATGAGCAACTCCGGCACAAAGTAATCCTGCCGATCGTAGAGCCCTCCGACAATTTCCATGCCTGCGGCCAACCCGTTCATGATGGCGTCGTAGGCATCGAGACCTTCGTCCACGGCAACATAGGCGTATTCTTTGACCAGGTCTTCGTCGTACTCTACCACCCCGTCGGAGAGCTTTTTCAGAACGGAATTATTCACTTGACACGACCTCGCCGATCTGATAGATTATGATCAGAAAGGGGAAGGACGATGCAAGCCATAAGCCTCACATTCGCACAAGCCACTGAATTGACGGAAGAACAAGCCCGCGAATATTTTGAGGCCATTCTCTGGCCGGGGGGGCCGGTATGCCCCCATTGCGGTTCTTCAAAAGTTTGGGAGGTCAAAAGCGCGTCAGCGCGCCCCGGCGTTTACAAGTGCGGGGAGTGCCGCAAAGAATACTCCGTGACAGTCGGAACAGTCATGCATGGCTCCCATATTACCATACGCCAGTGGCTAATGGCTTTCTGCTTGATGACTTCATCCAAAAAGGGCGTCTCGGCTCTTCAATTGCAGCGCAACCTGGGCCTTGGCTCTTACAAATCGGCTTGGCATCTCGCACACCGGATCAGATATGCGATGAGTGAAGGGACACTTTGCCTTCCCCTGAAAGGGACTGTTGAGGTTGACGAAACCTACGTCGGCGGTAAGACCCGAGAGGGGAAAAGGGGTCGCGGCTCTGAGAGGAAGACTCCGGTGGTTGCGCTGGTGGAACGAGACGGCCGCGTACGCAGCAAGCCTATTGAACGAGTGAACACTAAGACCCTGAAAGCCGCTATTCGGGAGAACGTCCACAGGGATTCCCGCATTATGACCGACGAATGGTCTCCTTACCAAGGTATAGGCGCTGAATTTGCAGGCGGTCATGAGATAGTGAATCACGGCAAGAAAGAGTATGTCCGGGGCGATGCTTATACGAACACCGTGGAGTCTTATTTTGCGCTGCTCAAGAGAGGCGTTCACGGGATTTTTCACAATGTCTCAAAAGTTCATCTTCACGGATATTGCGATGAATTCAGCTTCCGGTGGAACTATCGGAAGGTTGACGATGGGGAAAGGACTATAGAGGCCGTCAAAGGGATTACGGGCAAACGGCTGTCTTACAAGCCTGGCGTGTCCGGTATGATCTTGAACTGAGATGAAAGGAGAGACTTCCTGGTTAGGAGAAAGAGCGAATGGAGAGCAAGACCGAAAGGAAAGCCAGAGCTGAAAGGCTGAAACGCCTGTCGGCGCAGGGAATGAGTCTACAAGAATTGATAAAGTGCGTTATGTCCGCAGATCCAAGGCCGCTGTGGGAGAAAGAAAAGCGAGGGCGAGAAGAAAAAGAAGAGCGAAAACGTAAGAAGAAAGAGCGGGAGCAGAAAGCGTGAGCGCCATAAGAACGGCACATACATAAGTGGGGTAGTATTGCCGACTTTCCTCTAGGGCCAAAAATCATTCGGATCTATCCGAAATCGTCGAAGCACGGCATTAATTACCTGAACAGCGTATTCGGTTTCCTTCCCATGATCTTTGATCGGGAAGGTTTCACCTTTTTTTGAGCCAGGAATATCTGGCTGTAGTAATATCAGTTCTGATCCTTTCCCCCTTTTCTTAAGAGTTTCTATACCGAAGCGCTTTAGTAGTTTGAATAATTCATCTCTTTTAAGCGGCTTCCTAGACGGCATGACAGAAGCTCTGGGATCGACAGGCGTTCGCTATAAATGAGAATGGGAACAACAGATCGGTTCTCGGTGTTTCTTTTGAGGGCGCTTTGATTTTGCGTGGTTTGGGGGTGGCTTTTTCACAATCGTAATACTCGTTCCAGATTTCTTCTGGTGCCCGACGGAAAAGACGGTCCATATTATCGTTAGAGAGGCAATAACTAACCTGCGCTATGGTAATGTTTATAAGATCCTTTACCGCCTCGTCTTCAGTCTTACCGGTTGCCACTAAATCAAGCTCCAGACAATAAGCGACAACCAGGTCATCTTCTTTTCTCACTAGAAACCTGAAATGGAACCGCCACCCGTCCTTTATTTTTTCGGCTCTACGAACCGATTCTTCTTCCGATTTTGCCACGACGCACCTCCACACTCATGGGTATTACATACCCCGCATTAAATTAAATTGCAACAAAAAGACACGCATAGCCACAAAACCGCGTCCGGTCCTTTAGGCCCGGGTTTTGGCAGCATGAGCCTCCTTCTTTTACGAGCTGTGGTCTCATTGTAATGAGACCACCTCATCCTTGTCAAGGTTTCGTTGTTTTACTGAGATTTGATGGCGGGGTACGTTGTTGTTCTCTGCCGGGTAGACCTCAAGGTACGCGCTTCACGGGCGTCACAATGGAAAGGATTGAACGAGATTATAAGAATCAGCGCCTACTAAGCCGTCTTCTTATGATGCGAGTCTAATTTGCCACTCAATCACGACCGTCTCAATGAAGACGTACTGCCCCTAAACTCACGGTGAATCAATGTTCACCTAAGAGCTGCTTAAGGTCTTTTCGGACTCCCAACTGCTACCACAGACAATCTCCTCACAGGCAGATAGCTCCCTGAATAGCTCCTCTAAGAGTAGACTGTAGGCATCGAGTGGGTCAAGACGTTCGGAAATAGAATCTTCCAAAATGATCTTGGCCCAGGGTTGGTCTCTCCAATCTTCTGGTGTCATAACTCTGCAATCTTCTTTCCCTCAAGCTGTCAGAAAAGACTTGACAATGACGCCATTAGAGACAAGAATAACTTGAGCGTTAGGACTGGCAAAAAAGGCAGTCCGTGGTTTAGGAAACGCCAAGCGGCAACTTGGCAAAACTCCACCCTGACAAATCAAAGAATTTGACTTGCGGCCAAGATCTCTCTCCAAAGAATCTCTTGGCCGTTCGTCGTTCCAGGGGGCGTACGCCCTCAAAACCATCTCTCGCGCCCTCAGGGTGCTCTGTCAAGGGGAAGATGAGTATTTTTTGGAAGCAATATGACAAAAAAGCGACGGGAGACATGCTGAAAGTTATCTGAGGCAACCACGCGACTAATGCGAAACTAACAATTCCGATTGTTTACAAATAACGCTCATTAATTTCAAGTTAAACAAATATTAATTGAATTATCAGTAGGTTGGAGATAACCTATAGCCTATAGAATCTAGACGGGGAAGGTTTGGTCGTGTCAAGTGCACAATCCTGTTTCAGAATTGCCTCCCGTCTTTCTTCAGAGGGCATTTGCGTTCCTCCATTCCATTATATCCGGTCCGCTATATTCTTCCGACTGCAGGTGAAGGCTGTTTTCCCAGTTCCCTGACGGTGCGGACCCACGCTTCCACATTATCAGCCTTGACCTCCGGCCACAGGTCGCAGCCGGGCCAGACAGCATCCGCACCCGCGTCGATGCAGTCCTTTATCACTTCCGGCACTTCAGGGGCCTCCATCCGACAAAGGGGTCCACCCCAGATCACCGTCAGGCCAGCATATCCGTCCGCCGAATTCCCAGGCCCCACGGTCAACCCACACGTATACCGGTCGAAAGACCGTCCAGGGGAATTCCTTCATGAGGTGAATTCCAGCCTGAAACGCCACATCGGGATTACGGTAGAACTCCCCTCTGTCAACACCGTGTAGCCTGGCCGAAAATCCCAGAGAAAGAGGATTGAACGGCACCCTGTCCACCGGTTGGCCTTTGACCAAGGCGGCCCAACGCTCCTTTCCCGTCATAGTGTCCTTGGCTGAAAAATCCACCACGTCAGCCTATCCTTTTTTCTCGGCCTCTGGATTGAGGAGCCTCTTGTAGTAAAAGCTGGTCCCGTAGAGCGCTGCAGCCGGATTCTGGCACAAGACTCGATCCTTTGTTATGAGTGTGGTCACAGGCGCATCGGAGTGCCGTATAAATAGGGAATCGTGTCCTACGCACAATCCCACGATGACGTTGAAATCCGTCTTGTGCCTGTTCAGCAACTTTGCCTGAAGCACCGGATTGCAGATTGCCTCGTGAGATCCCTTTAAAACCTTCAAATCCTCCGGGATGCCGATCTCCGTCTTGTCAATCGATCCGACCTTACAAATCACCGTATAGGGGATTAAGGCGTTGGCTTTGAGGATTTGCACGAAGGTCCTGGTCTCCTCCATCAGGCCGATGCACGTTGCAACCCCGATCTTGACAGCGTCAATGCCCTTTGCGAGCTTCATTATTTCCTCAACTCGGGTCAGTTTTCCGTAGTAGAGTCCTTCCACCTCCGCGGCGGCATGCGCTATCTTGGCGTCGAGCCCATTTCTGCTATAGAGCTGGGTCACCTGTTCCAACAATTTGGAGCTTGTGCTGTCGGTCAAACAGAATTGGGGGAAATCCTTATACCGCCGGTAGCAGCTCATGACAGCGCAATCAGAGCATGTCAGCCTTCCATTCGTTTTGCCCATATTCAACTTCCTTGTTGGGATTCAACAGGACCTGCACAGTTTGAGAACATGTGCCTTTCCATCAGGTCAGTTCCAGGGAGGACGCATTCACCGGGAACCCGGTTTCCCGAACCGTATCCATCATGGCGTCAATGTTGGGAAAAGGGGTGTCCGTTGGCAGGCTGCATCCCGAGGCCACTATGTACCCCTTCGGATTGTCCCACGCTTGGGCCACGCACGCATGGACAGCCTTGCGGACCTCCGCGGGAGAGCCCATGAACATTACCGCGGCAGGGGGCGCGCTCCCCATCGGACGAACTTGACCGCCCACCTTCTCCTTTGCCCGGCGCAAGCTGGCTTCATCGTCGATGGAGAGGCAATCCGCGCCGACATCCACCTTCCCGGCCCTGACGGATGCAAGCCCATCGGCTGAGTTGATGAATTCCACGAGTTCCGCGTCGAGACCTTCCTTCGCGAAAAACCCTTGTTCCTTAGCTATGAAGAACTTGGCATGGCCGGTGACCGGCAGATACCCAACCTTCACGTGCTCCGCGGCATATACGGAAGAAATGCAGAATAGAGACAAGCCGATTCCGATTGCGCTCAAAGAGACTGCGATGGTTTTGAGCCTTATTTGCATGTGGACCTCCACATACTTTATTACGATTAAGTATAATCGTTATTATTAACCTACTTCATAAGTAGAATATAATTGGCCAGTTCTTTATTGTAATAATCAAGTATTGTCAAGCAAAAAAGTGCGCTTTTGCTGAAAAACCGGTTTTGTCTTACCGAGGCCGAGTTTCCGCTCCAACGCGGCGGTCAAGATCGGGAGCGTACTGCTTTCTTGAGCCAACAAAGTACACAGTCCGACTAGGCTATTTTGCCGGGTCTTCCGTTGGGCAGGCCGGTCACAACTTCCCGGGTCCGGTCATGGGTAAAAGCCTGAACCCACTGTTCGCACTCTGCTCCGACACCGCGGCGTCGGTCCGGCATGTCGGCAGTGCCGCGAAGAAACAGCGTTCAGGGGAACAGTTCGCTTCGCGATGGTCCTGTCTTTTCGTCAGACTACGTGCCAGGCGATTAGTACATGGCGCTAATGTAGAATAGTATAGGATATTTTTGAGCGAGGAAGAGAACTTTTTTCTTGACGAAGGAAATCCGGTTAATCTACACTTTGTCTATCGTGATACTATTGAATGTGGAATCTCGGCGTTCGCACCGGATTTCCCATCAGAAAAAGGAGGATGGGTTATGAAACGAATCGGTTTCCTCGGGCTATTCGCAGTCCTGGCCATCGCAGCCTTGTTATTGAGCAATACCACCCCCGTGGTCGGCAAGGACACTCCGACAAAAATCATCGTGGCGGACGCAAGAACCACGCATCATCTCAACCTTTACGTAGCAAAGGAGCTGGGTTTGTTCCAGGAGCACGGTCTGGACGTGGAAATTGTTTCTGTCAAAGAGAACGCGGAGTCACGAGACCTGGTGGTGTCGGGCCAAGCCGACGTATTCTGGGCCTGCCCGACCCTTGCGATTGCGGCTATTGCCAATGGCGCGCCCGTCAAGGCGATCGCACAGGTCAAGAGACCGTGCACATCGGTCCTGGTGGTCAAGAAGGATTCACCAATCAAAACGTATCAGGACTTGAAGGGAAAGCACGTCGCCGGCATCTCGCCCACCTGCGAGGCTGTCATTTCTCTTGAAAAGAAGGCGCGTGAGGCAGGGGGCGAGTTTCTACTGGAGAAACTGGCAGGAGGTCCGGCCATCGCAGCCCTCGACGGAGGCGCGGTCGACGCGGCAATTCTGGAGGAACCTCATGTGAGCATAGCCGAACTCAAGGGGTACAAAGTACTTTTTCGAGACGCATCCGCGAATATCCCTTGCCGGACAATCAATGCCCGGACCGCGTTTCTGAAAGACAATCCGGAAGCACTGAAACGTTTCATCAAAGCCATTGAAGAGGCTAACGCTATCATCCTTAAAGATCCTACCGGCGACCAGATCGTCAATATTGCCGAGAAATATACGGGCGCTCCAAGAGACGCCATCAAACACGGCAACGACCGTCTGAAGTTCACGATACAGCTCCAGGAGAAGGGCTTGAGTGATCTCGCGGACGAACTGGTGGCAAAGAAGAGCATCAAGGAGAACCCTCGCCAGGCCTTGTACGCTGAGGCATTCAAAGGCATCACATGGGGCAAGTAATGGCGGCGTGGGTGATTGTCCGAAGACCGGCAGTTGTTGCCGGTCTTCTCATAACACTGCTGGTCCTTGGAGGCTGTTTCCGGAGCGATTCCGGGAAGTCTCCCGGGACACAGGCAACTAGACCTCTACGGGTCGCTTACATTGGGAGTCCAATGGCCGCGCCACTCTTCGTCGCTGCGGCATCGCGAGGTGGTGCGGATCGACAGCCGCTTGACCTTCTTCAGTTCAAGACTTCTGGCGACGCCGGTTATGCCCTGCTCTGGGGCGAAGTGGACGCGGCCCTGATCGAGCCGCTAAAGACGCCCAACCTGCTGCAAACAAGCAAATTTCCCCCTTTGAAAGTCGCGGGTACGATCCAGTTTCCTTACGGCGCTACCCTCGTGCTTCGCAAGGACCTTTCGCTGCGCTTCGGTGAGCTGGCAGGGCGAACGGTAGCTGCAGAAGGAGAAGATTGCGGTCTTTGGCACCAGTTTAAGACGGACGCCCGCAGGCTTGGTTTGGACCCGGAAAGAATTCGGACTGTTTACATGCCCTTCGAAGATATGGTCCCCTCTCTTGAGGCAAAGACGGTTGATGCGATCCTTACAAAAGGTTCCTACGGCGTGATTGGCGAATCACTGGGGCACAAAATCCTCTACCAAAACTGGGATGTCGCGGCGGGGACAGACGAATGCTGCCCGGCGATTCTTGCGCAGACGGTGTATTTCCTTGTTGTCCGCCGCCTTGATGACGAAACCGTGGCTCGTCTGGTGCAGACCCTGGAGGCAACCGGTCAGGAGAAGCTCGATGAAGTCCGCGGGATTGTGAGTAAACAAACCGGCATTTCCGAGAAACGGCTTGCTCACTTCCCTGTGGCCACCTTTAGCGCTGTTACGGACGAACTCGGATCTCTGCTCAAGGATCATGCATGGAGTCCGAGACAATGAGTCGCCCAAATGGAAACAATTCGGATTACGGCGCCAAGGGCTGGAACCTCATTTACCGGGAGCTTAAGGCATTCCTTAAAGGGGCGCTGGGCAGTGTGATTTCCGTTGAATTCGCCACGGTGCTCGTGCCGCTGCTCATAATCTGGGAAGTCCTTCCACGGTCCGGAGTGGTGCCGGAGACCCTGGTTCCGACGCCGTCAAAGATAGTCGCGACGTTCTGGCAGATGCTTATCGAGCATGATCTCCCCCACCACATCGGGGCGAGTCTGGTCCGTTTCTTCCTTGGATTCTCCATAGCCCTCCTCACAGCGTTCCCCATCGGCGTCCTCATGGGCTGGAATGTGTTCGTTCGCAAGCATTGCCTCCCCATGTTCCAGATTCTGGCGCCTGTGCCGCCGCCCGCGTGGGTGCCCATAACTATTGTAGCACTGGGAGTAGGGCTGCCCATGCAGGTGTTCTTGATCTTCCTGGGCGCTTTCTACCCTATACTGTTCAATACCTACCAGGGCGTGAAAGACACCGATCCCCGCTACCTGGCATCGGCACGCGTCTTCGGCGCCAGCGAATTCACCCTTATTCGCTCTGTGTATGTATGGCATGCCTTGGGCTTGGTCATCATGGGGATCAAGATCGGCATCGTCCTCGGCTTGGTTATGCTCATCATTTCCGAAATGTACGGCGGACGGAGCGGTATAGGATACTTACTGGTGGAATCGAAAGAATACTTCAACATTGATCGTATGGTCGTCTGCATGATCGTGTTGGGAGCATTGGGGTGGTTCTTGATCGAAATAATGAAGTATGTCGAATTGAAGCTCGCAATATGGAGGATCGGCAGGTAACCGATGATAGAAGCCCGGAGAATATCCAAGTTTTTTTCCATCATCCACGATGACGGCACGGCCGGAGGCCTCACTGCCGTGCTGTCGGTGTCGTTGCGCATCGAGGACGGAAGGTTCGTGTCGCTTCTCGGACCCACCGGTTGCGGTAAGTCGACCTTTCTGGAAATCCTCGCGGGATTGCAGGCGCCCAGCGACGGAGAAGTCCTGATTGACGGCCAACGCGTTCTCGAACCGCTACCTTCCACGCGAAAAGAGATGGAAGACTATCGGCGCAGGTATCGCTTCCTTTCTCCCATCGCGAATAGCCTCTTCCGAGACAGGCCGAAGCACGACATAGCCATGATTTTTCAGGATTATGCCGTTTTTCCCTGGATGACGGCCCTGCAGAACGTCCTTTTTTGCCTCAAGTTGCGGGCGGTGTCGAGAGCGGATCGTGAGTCCATGGCGCGCAAGTACCTGCACATGGTTGGTTTGACGGGATCGGAGAATAAATACCCGTCCCAGATGTCGGGAGGAATGCGCCAGCGTCTGGCGCTGGCCCGGGCTTTGTCTGTGGAGCCCAAGATCATTCTCATGGACGAACCCTTTGCCGCAGTTGACGCCCATACGCGGGAGGGCCTGCAGGCCGACCTACTTGAGCTTTGGGAAAGCACGGGCAAGACCATAGTGCTGGTCACCCATGACGTGGATGAGGCTGCATATCTTTCTGACGAGATTGTCGTTTTCTCGCCGCTGCCTGGAACCGTTCGGAATCGCCTGAAGGTGGAGGTCCCGCGTCCCAGACGGCGCAATCACCCAACGCTACAGGCCATCAAGGAGCGCATCCAATCCATTTACCGCTACGACTCGGACCACGCGGCCGAGTACATCATCTGATCAAACAAGGCCTTTCATGACAAAGACATATTTGGACAGCCCGGCAGTATCCGCAGCGGAAAAATTCCGGGGCCGTATTCACGAAGACATCACCGCTGCTATCGGCCACACGCCCCTCGTCCGGCTCCGAAAAGTGACGGATGGCTGTGGCGCCGAGATCGCCGCAAAGGTGGAATCCTTTAACCCCATGAATAGCGTAAAATGCCGTATCGGCATAGCCATGATCGCCGCCGGTGAGAAGAGCGGGCGGCTACGACCGGGTATGACCGTCATCGAACCGACCTCCGGCAACACGGGGATCGGCTTGGCTTTTGCTTGCGCTGCCAAGGGTTACCATCTTATCCTTACCATGCCCGAAACCATGTCCATCGAGCGCCGCAAGCTGGTACAGATGCTGGGGGCGGAACTGGTCCTGACGCCCGGACCTGAGGGAATGGTGGGCTCCGTGAACAAGGCCAAAGAACTTCTCCGGCAGATTCCCAACAGCTTCATGCCCCTCCAGTTTGAGAATCCCGCAAATCCTCAGGTCCATCGGGAGACAACCGCCGAGGAAATCTGGGCCGATACGCAGGGTCGCGTAGATATTTTCGTTGCCGGCGTCGGCACAGGCGGCACCGTTACCGGCGTCGGTGAGGTGCTCAAGGCGCGTAAGCCTTCAGTCCGGATTGTGGCGGTAGAGCCCGACGCCTCGCCGGTGTTATCAGGGGGCCGCCCCGGTCCTCACCGCATTCAGGGAATCGGTGCGGGGTTCATTCCAGCCGTGCTCAACCGCAAGCTCATCGACGAGGTTGTCCGCGTCACCAATGAGGACGCCTTTGACACAGCGCGTGCCGTGGCCAGGGAGGAAGGCATACTTTGCGGTATCTCCAGCGGCTCGGCCATGTGGGCGGCGCTTCAGGTGGCCCGACAGCCGGCCAATGAGGGCAAGCTGATCGTGGCCATGTTCCCGGACTCGGGAGAACGGTACATCACCACCCAATTATCCGAAATCCCCATAGAGTAAGCATACCTGAACAGGACGCGGCCCTTGTCGCCTCTCGATTGTATCGGTTCGGTCGCCTTGATTTCGCTTTTAGGCCGATGACTTTCGCAGAAGTTATCGACCTTCGGGTGCAGGTCGATTGTCTCTTCCCCGGCTTCATCCATATGAAAGGCTTCGGGACATTCCTCATTAGCCAATTTTAGCCAACGTGGCCCGGTAGATCTCCATGACAGTCCCGGAGCAATCTCAAGGCACCGGACCCGACGCCGGGTTAGAGCAATTGTAGTACTTAACATTAGTCAACTTTGGCTCGTTTACCAGGGAGGAATATTTGAGCAAAAATGCAGGCTGGGAGCGCAAAGCGCTGATTTACGGCAGATTACTAAAAAAAGAACTTGACAATGCTTGACTGATTCTATAGATTATCGGGGCAATTGAAAATCACATTATGAGGTAAACTATTAGACAGCATTGTACTTAATTCAAATGAAGTATTAGGAGGACGCATGGAAAGAAAAGGCAGGAAAACAGAAATATTGGCCGATCCCATCAAGCGCTCACGCCATCGGCCCTTCGCGGCTCTATTCTTCTTCCGCATCTGCCGTGTGGCTCGCGAGGGCGGGGCTTCTGTCGGTTACCGGTCAGTCCGTATTCTTCATAGTAAAAGAACATGGCCTTTTCGCCAATCCAAGCACCAGCACCGGACTTGGGGAATTCATAATCTCGGCTGACACCATTGCAGTCCCGGGGGCCCGGCAATGAGGAGGAAGATCATGCCTGTTCTATTGAAAAAGCGGCGGGATGAGCCACTGACGTTAACTGAGGCGCTTGAAATGTATCCTGACGTTCCGCGGCTCATTGCTTTGAAAATTGATGTCCAAAGGAGGGGAGTCCATTATTCCGAACGGGCGGTCGCCAATGTGAATAAGGAAATCCATCAGCTGCGAGGAGCCTATATTTTCGGCTCCCGAGACGCAAGCCTCACACCACTGCCGGAGTCCCTCCTGCTCAGAGATGGGACATCTATTCTCACCGATCCCACTCCACTCGATCAGGACCCGTACATCGTAGACTTCGCGAACGGGCAATTCGTGCTCACCGATTCGGGAGAAATCCTGGAAGAGGTGGAGTTGTGGACCAAACCGGCCTATTACCGGAAAGTCACCAGCTCCGGCATCCCGATGAAATATGTCGTCACTGCGCGTCCTCAGCGACTCAATATCTTCCAATCCAATTATTGCCATTTCTGGGCCAAGAACAAAGGGTGCCTCTTCTGCGACATAGTCACGCATCGGAAGCAGCAAAAGGCGGAATGGGGTATCCCGACGAGACTGAACCCGAGAGACGTGTCGGAAACCATTCGGGAGGCGCTGAAGGAACCGGGCCGTTTCACCGGAATATGCCTTACCGCCGGAACCGACCTGGGTGGGAGAGAGCTATTTGACCGGGAAGTCGAACATTACGTCGAACTCTTGCAGGCTGTCGGAGAAAATTTTAGAACTCGCAGATTTCCGAGCCAGCTTATCGGAACGGCCTTCAATGAACGACAACTCTCGAGACTTTACGAACAAACGGGCTTGACGAGCTACACCACGGACCTCGAAGTCTTGAACGACCCGCTCTTCTCCTGGATCTGCCCCGGAAAGGCCGAGAAAGTCGGCTATAGGGAGTGGAGGAACCGTCTCATTCGAGCCGTGGACATCTTCGGACGAGGCAACGTGAGTACAGGAATTGTCGGCGGGGTGGAACTGGCAAGACCCAATGGCTTTACAACCGAAGAGGGCGCACTTCAGGCCACCTTGGATGAGGCCGAAGTTCTGGCGTGCCATGGTGTGACAACCGTTCACATCGTCTGGGTACCTCGTCCGGGATCATCCTTCCGTACGGAACAAAACGCCTCGCTGGACTATTACGTGCGCCTGGCCCAGGGGCTGCACAATCTCAGGGTGAAATACAATCTGTCCATTGATTTCGATGACTATCGCCGTTGCGGCAATCATCCGGACACCGACCTGTCCCGACTGCTCTGAAGGCGGACCGGATGCAGGTGCGGGAGAAAGGACCCGATCTGTTGCTTTAAGGATCCGGCGTTCCGAACTACCCGAGGAAAAGGAGGCAAGAAATGGCAGTTGCATTGGAAAAGGACGTCGTCGAGTTGTTGCTGAACAACGAGACCGTAAAGGTATTGGTCACACTCGATGAAAAGGGCGATCCCCATGCAGTGGTCAAGCAATCAATCGAATTGGCGGAAGATGGCAATCTGCTCCACCTGGAATTCATAGAATCGTCGCGGACCAACAAAAACCTGGTCAGGGCGATCTGGTACGACCGCAGAGTTGCAGTATCCCTCAAGGGCAAGGGAGACGTGAGTTACCAGATCAAAGGCAGGCCCGTAAGGTCCATCGTGGCGGGTCCTGTTTTTCAGAAGCATTACACGACGGCGCGGGAAAGGCTGGGAGATGTTGACTTGGCTGCGGTCTGGGTCATCGAGCCCGAAGAAGTAATAAATGAGTCCTTCTCCGTGCGGTTGGCGGAGGAAGAGGCCAGGCATCCCTATTTCCTGCACCTCGACCGCATTGCCAAGTCATCAGGGGCATAGGTTTGTAGCATCGAAACCATCTAGTTGCTCGGGGATGTCATTGCGAGGAGCGACGCGACGAAGCAATCTCCGACTTGTTACGCTCCCAATGGATGATCCTGGTCACCCAAGACATCGACGAGGCGATTTTTTTGGGAGACCGGGTAGTGGTGTTGTCCAGGAAGCCCGGCACCGTCAAAAAAATCGTCTCTGTGGACTTACCCAGACCACGGGACGGGAGCAGCTACGAGTTCATCCGAATCCGCAAGGAAATCTTCGTCGAGTTTTTTACCGAGGCTGAGAAGCCCTTTGCGTACGAGATCTAGGATTTCCCGGCCACAGACAAGGAGGCAAGACCGGAGGTTTCTTCGGTCACGCAACCAAGGATTCGGTTTTTTTCAATTTTCCCGTGAGGCGAACTCGGTGGAAGGAAACTGAAGCCGTGGGGCCTCGGGGCAGGCGGAGGGCAAAGCGCG
>Ga0247841_10006675_pt1 | contig 17646 bp, 18 predicted proteins | sample LaCruzMarch2015__2_FD_192410 | JGI IMG/M metagenome (GOLD analysis project Ga0247841, IMG submission 192410) | Freshwater microbial communities from meromictic Lake La Cruz, Castile-La Mancha, Spain - LaCruzMarch2015_18m | ecosystem: Environmental > Aquatic > Freshwater > Lake | place: Spain... | reverse complement strand
CTTAAATTCTACGCTTCAGTACGTTTGGATATCCGAAGAATCGGCGGCATCAAAGGCCCTGATAACTCAGAGATCGGCAATAGAGTAAAAGTAAAGGTCGCTAAGAATAAAATGGCACCTCCATTCCAAGTGGCAGAGTTCGACATCATGTTTAATGAAGGGATATCTCGCATTGGATCTATCTTAGATCTAGGAGTAGACCTTCAGATTATCGATAAGAAAGGAACCTGGCTTAGCTTCAAAGCAACGAGACTTGGACAAGGAAGAGAAGCTGCGAGGGAAGAGCTTAAGAAAAACCCAGCACTAATAGAAGAACTTGAAAAACTCATCCTTGCTAAAGTTGGAGAAAAAGGCCTCGGAGAAGTTTCAAAGGCCGGATCCACTGCCGCATCAGAAATCGCGGAAGCCCTATCTTAAGGGCTTACGTTTCTTACAGCCTGAGCGCACAGCATATCGCACATCTTCTTAAACGAAGGTGTGAATAGCTTTAAGTCGCTCAGCTGTTTTTCAAAATATCTCATCTCTTCATCAAAAATCAAAAGAGCTCTTTCTTTACCAACAAGCCTTGCCATGTTGATATCTCTTTGATTTTTTTCATCTTGAGCTAGATCTCCAATATCATCGGCGATTTGAAATGCCATTCCTAAGTGATAAGCTGCTTTTTTGACTTGATCTAGGAGTTCAATCTCACCACCTCCAAAGAGCCATCCAAAAACAAAAGACACTTCAAACAGAGTCACTGTTTTTTTGTAGATAACTTGCTTTACCATCTCAAGGTTTAGGTTAGGGGGGAATATGTCTAAAAACTGGCCTCCAGTGGCCCCGTGGATACCCGCACAATGTGTCGCAGTCTCAAGAGCTATCACACAAGCTCTATCGCTGAGTTCTGTGTAAGGAGATCCAGAGTCTCTCATGACCTTCGCGTTACGATGGATTTTCTCGAAAGCAGATGTGATAAGTGCATAGCTTGCAAGAAGAGCGATCGTCTCTCCATAAACTTTATGAACAGAGGGCTTATCCCTTCTTTCATCATCATTGTCCATGCAAGGCAGATCATCTGCAATAAGAGATGCTGTATGGAAAAATTCAACTGATAGGGCAGCGTCATATACGTTAAGCCCTTTAGCAAGACCTTCTGCAACCATGAGAACGATAAGGGGACGGAATCTTTTTCCCCCATTGGTCAGCGCATATTCACATGCATCGCGAAGTTTGGTTTTATCGCCCAGTGTAGAGATGCTTTTAGCTATCTCCTGCTCTATTTTATCTCTATGAAAGAAAAAATGGGAACCGTTGGATACACCTTTATAAACTTTCTTTTCCGGAAACGTCGTTGTCATTTAGTCGCCTCAACTATAATTTTTTGTCCCTTTACCATAGATTTTTCAGGTACCCACCCACCTACATTCACACAAGGAGCGCATACAGCTTCCTTTCCCATGATTGTGCCGGGATTAGCCACACTATTGCAGCCCATCTGTCCATGGTCACCAAGGATAAGTCCAAGCTTCTGCATGCCGGTAAGAAAAAACTCTTTTCCCATTTTTATGGTGACATGTTTTTTATCTAAACGAAGATTCGCGCAAATAGCGCCAGCACCGAGATTGGTGTGGTTGCCGAGTATGGAGTTGCCCACATAATTAAAATGAGGCGCTGCTGCATGGTCTAAAAGAATAGAATTCTTGATTTCTGTTCCATGACCTATTACACAGTTTTTTCCTATGACCACATGTCCCCTTATGTAAGCGCCGTGCCTTACGGTTGACCCTTCATCGATGATACAGGGTCCTTGAATAAAAGCTCCGGGCTCTATAACACATCCCTTTGCTATCGAAATGAGATGAGCATCTTGAAGATGTACGCCAGATGAAATCTCAACTTCTATCTTTCCTAGAGTTTGGCTGCTTAGATAAGAAGAAAGGTTCTTTACTGCGTCCCATACATGTTCACAATCTCTAAAAAGATCTTTGTGATTGAATTCTTCTAGAGAGAAAAAAGCATCTGGATGTGTAAAGCTCATAGATTCAAGGCTCTTTATTTGTTGCTTAAGACTTAGATTGTAAAAGATCTTTCGGTTTATGGAGAGAAGAATTTTATGAAAAAAGAATCTTTACACCCCCTTTCAGGAGCTATTCTTCTCTTCTATTAATATCTTATATATATAGATATCTTCTTTATAGAAGGGTGTGGAAATGTTTATAACCTACCCCTTTTGTCTATGAAGAAAAGTTGTTCATGAACTGTCGAGGACTGGATGATGGATTGATCATAAACTGTCTAAAGATAGGTTATGAACGATCCTTAAACAATTTATAAACAGGTTATCGACAAGGTTTTCCACACAAAAAAAGATGTCCAAAGCACCCTTATATTTAAAAAAGGCTCTGATTTTAGTCGGGTATATTTTGTAACTGACTGAGGATTTTTTAGGTATAAAAGGGATCATTCCTTAGCAAAACGTGGAGTGGAGTTGTAAGTGGTTAACTTATAGCTATATATAAATTTTCAGTTAAAATAGCCAAGATATTCACTATTAAAGGCTGTCATATGTGCCTAAAAGATGGAATCTTTTAGGCATGTGAGCCAGCCATTTTCAAGCTTTATTAATCGACAAAGTTAAGGGCGCTATAATTTAGAAGAAGATGATAGATATAGACGAGATCTTTATCTTTGGTAATGTTGTTTAGGGCAAATTCTCGAGCGCGAGCTGCAATTTCTTTAGCTTCTGTATCATGTTCTTGTGCCCAAGTGATTTTTTCCACGAGGTCTTCTAGCCCCTCCTTTACAGGAATAAAATGTTCATAGGGCTTTAGAGCGGAATAATACCATTGAATGTTGTCTGAATCTTCCTTAAAGACTAGTGAATTGGAAAACCATTTCCATCCTGAGTTGGAGTAGGAGCAAGTATAGCCATCGATAAGCATTTGGTATTTGTACTTTAATTGCTCATCGTAAGAAATAAAACCCCCGTGAAGATGCTCGAGGTTGGGCAAGTTTTCCCATCCATCGACAAATCGAGTAATTTTGGCATCAATATGACTCGGGAATTTCAGAGACAACTCGGAGAGCATTACTCTAGAGAAGCATTTGCTATCTCCCGCAATGGTTGGGAAATTTTTATTAGGAGATTGAGAGGAGTTGCCCCTCCAAACGAGTTGATTTTTTTTCATCTCCCATCTAGGAGAAATGTTTTTAGTAATATCTTGGTTTTTAAGAATTTGGTATTTGCCCCTAAGAGAGTCAAAGTCGGGAACGAGGATTTGCTCTTTGTTATGTTTATTTTTAGCCATAACAAAGATGGGAATATCAAAGCTTTTACCTATAGCATCGTGAAGAGAGACGATAAAGTCCATATCGGGCAGGGAGTAGAGATCGCACACCTTTTGGAACGCGGAATGTAGAGAATTCGCTCTTTTATTTTGCTTTGGGAAGTTCTTTATCATTCTCACTTTATTGTTTTTAATCTCATAGCGCACCAGAGAATCTTTATTGTCTTCTTGATCTGTCATTGCAACAATTTTACTTTTTGAGATGGGGGTGCCCAGAAAAGGGGCAAAATCTTGCTGAATTTGATGAAGCATCCATGGAGCGGCTTTTGATGAGAGTTTACTCTTTATTAACAAATGAGAAAAATTCCAAAAGCAGCCCCCTGCGACAACTAAGGAGAGTAAAATCATAACCCTTGATCTCATGGACAAAAGTAAGAATAGTTTTTTCATAGGTTTTCTTCCTTCTTATCTAGGATTTTCTTAAACATAGGGTCTTTGATTTTTCTATAGGTTTCCCCGTGTTGATCAGCCATGTTTGCGGCTGTTCTCTTCATTTCAGCGTACTCTTCAAGAGCTTCTGGATGGGTGTTTAGGTAATCTCTAAAGGCTAGAAGATCTTTCCAATCCTTGCTTTCAGGATAAGTCAGATGTAGATGGTATCTTCTGCTTTCTTCTTCAGGGTCGGGAAGGAAGATAATAAAATAGGCTCTATCCGGAGTACTAAAGCTTGGTCTGAATTCGTATCCAAGGCTTTGGAGCTGTTTATTCACAGTATCGATTTCGGATTTGTCAGTAGCTATGGCAATATCGATAATCCCTTTACCACCAAGTCCAGGAACTGCTGTGCTTCCTACATGTTCAATCGTTAAATCGTTTGTAATTGAAGAGAGGATTCTATCTTTTTCCTTACGGAAAAGTTCAGGGAAGATTTTACTGTAAGGCTTAAAGACGTATTTTTTCATTTTATCTCTTATAAAATTAGCAATAAGTATCCCTGTTTTTCGATAAGTATCAAGTTTTTTGTCTCACATTGACTTGCTAACAATGTTAAGGTTTTGTAAATTTTTTTCTTTTTCATGCTATGAGGTCAAATAATGCCAAATGCAATTTTAATAAATAGCAATCTTGTTTTACCCTTGAATCTTTACTCTTCTGAATTCACAAGTCCAAGAAATCAAAAAACGCTAGATTGCTTTAGTTTCTTGAAAGGAATTCTTGAAAATCTTGGAATCATGTTACGCGATGCATTTTATCTGCCTTTATTTAAAGTAAACATACCATTGGATGATCAGGAAGATATAAAGTTAGCAAAAAAAGTTTGGGAGAAAATCCAAAATCCACAAATTCGCTGTTCGGAAAAATTACAAGAGATCAAAAATCAATTTTTCATTCGCGATATTAATGTACATTTACGGGGACCCTTAGTTAGGACTTTTACAGTAAGACTTTTCGAATCTAAGGTAGCAATCGAGGGGAAAAAGCTTCGAGTTGTTCTTTTTTCTTTTAATGGAAATAAAGAATCCATCAAAGGACCAAATACAACTGTTCGATCCTGGGATCCTCAAACCAGCACGGAACTCAATGAAGCTGCTTGGGCTGTTATGCGAGTTTTTCAAAAATATAGAATTAAATTCGATTCATTGAAAATGCATTCGCTAGGAAACATAGTTTTTTCAAGCCCTTCAATTTCAAGAGATATCAGTCCAGATACAGTGATTGTTGATAGAGGGTTTACCAAAACAACAAAAGCAGCTTATCAGATTTTGCCATGGCCGCTGAGTTATATTCTTGCAAACCTGGCAGAATTGTCTGGTTGGTCGATGGATTCTGAAGAAGGATTATTACAGTTTTTTCAGAAGCATCCGAATGGTTCTGATGGTTCTCCTAGAAAAGTTATTATTATTGAAGCTAAAGGCGACCATTATTTTGCTGAAAAGGGAGCTTTTGCCCGTAATCTTCATCAGAGAATTGCTCGTTTTGGTGTTTTGGTATTTAGAGCAATATTTTGGCCATCTCTCTTTCATGTACGGGCTCATCACGCAGTATCATTAGATCAAGTAAAATTCAATGACGCTACAGAAATACCTGCCGGTAATACCATGCAATTTAAATATAGAGAAGACCAAAGTATGTCTTCCGCTATTGCAGAAAATGTTATATTCGCAGGGGATCAAGAGTTCCATAATATGTTTTGCATAGGGGGAAATATAACTACTCTAGATATTGGAACAATGAATGATGTTCTCCCTCTGCTATCAGCATTTTTAGAGAAGGGAAAAGCGAGCGCTGGTTTGGATAGTCGATTACCTAGGGCGGGTTAGTAACTAAAAAAATGATTAGAGGTAAATAAGAAAAAGTATCTGGGTGATTGGATTCGAACCAACGGCCTCTTGCACCCCATGCAAACGCGCTAGCCAAGCTGCGCTACACCCAGACAACAAAATTAAACGACGGCAATACCTTCGAATTGGAAATCGGCTTTTTTGAATTCATTTACGCCGATTCTCGCGCATTCTTCTATGATTTTTTCTAAAACATCGCCTGCATGTACTTCAGCAGCAGCGATGTCTACAGAGATAGAAGCTGAAAAATTAACGCCCGCTCGTATTCCTTTCACATTGAAATTAGCGTACATGGCTTCTTTTTTCTTTGAGATGTTTTTAAAGCGAATTAGGTTGTTTTCAGCAAGGTCTTTCATAGTTTTTTTCCGGTAGTAAAAAGAAGACAAGATCGTAGGAAGAATTAGTCTTTATGTCAATACCGAAGTCCTTCTTTATAAAGAGGCGTTTTTTAAAGGAGTTTTCCTTTGAAAAATTTTAGTAAACCAATATCCTATTTAACTAATACTCTATGGTTACCATGACAATAAAGCTCGAAAATAGCTGGCTCCAGGCGCTTAAAGAAGAAATATCTCTCCCTTACCTTCAAGAATTGAAATTTTTTTTAGATCAAGAGTCAATACAGGGCGCCACTATCTATCCCCCTGAAGATTTAGTATTTAATGCATTTTTACATACTCCATTTGATAAGGTAAAAGTTGTCGTTGTAGGGCAAGACCCCTATCATGGAAAATGCCAGGCTCATGGACTTTCCTTTAGCGTGCTTCCAGGGGTGAAAATCCCCCCCTCCTTGAAAAATATCTATAAAGAGTTAATAGAGGATGTTAAGATATCGCCTCCTACTACCGGCTGTCTTACAAGTTGGGCAGACCAAGGGGTGCTGCTACTAAATGCAACTCTTACTGTAAGAGAAGCGGAACCTAAATCTCATTCCGGAAGAGGGTGGGAGCGTTTTACAGATAAGGTGATTGAAAAGCTTGCTGAGAGAGATGACCCACTCATATTTTTACTCTGGGGCAAATCAGCGCAAGAAAAAGTAGAGAGAGTGCTTGCAAAGGGAAATCCAAAACACCTTGTACTAACGGCAGCGCACCCCTCCCCTTTTTCAGCAACTAAGTTCTTGGGGTGCAAGCATTTTTCGAAAACTAATAAAAAGCTGCTCGAATGGGGCAAAGCTCCTATTGATTGGCAAGTGCCTTGAAATGGAAATTGCTTAAAATACGGTCGTTTACCATTTTAAAGATTAACTAATAAAAATTTAACATTGAGATATCTATATGGCAGTTGTGGATTTTAAACCTGGGAAGTCGCTCGGCGTGTTTCAGCTTGTGATGATCAACGTCATAGCTGTTGATAGTATAAGAACGCTTCCCTTCTCCGCTGCGTACGGCTATTCTTTGGTTTTTTTCTACATCCTTGCCGCTTTATTCTTTTTTATTCCAACAGCGCTTGTTTCCGCAGAACTTGGCACTGGCTGGCCGACGACAGGTGGAGTGTACATTTGGGTTCGGGAAGCTTTTGGTAAAAAATGGAGCCTTGTTGTTATATGGCTGAATTGGATCTATAATGTGGTATGGTATCCAACCATCATTGCTTTAATTGCAGGAACTGCTGCCTATTTCTTTGATCCAAGTCTCTCGGACAATAAGCTCTATATGGGCTCTTCTGTCATAGTGATCTTTTGGCTCTCGACTTGGTTTAATTTATATGGAATGAAGATATCCGGTATCATAAGTACAATCGGCGCAATCATCGGTACAATCCTTCCTATGGTACTGATTTCCGTTTTGGGTTTCATCTGGTGGAAAAAAGGCAATCCTTTAGCCATCAGCCTCTCATCCGATGCTTTTTTTCCAAGCTTCACAAACGGCAACAATCTCGCCTTCTTAACGAACGTTCTTTTTGGATTAATGGGGCTTGAAATGGCAGCGACACACGCTGCTGATATGAAAAATGCCCAAAGAGATTATCCAAGATCGCTCTTCATATCTGTGCTGATCATTTTAGGAACGATTGTTTTTGCCTCTCTCGCGATAGCCTTAGTTGTCCCATCAAGCCAGTTAAATTTAGCCACAGGCGCGATGCAGGCGTTTTCCTTATTTTTACATTCACTGAATATGCCATGGGCTATTCCCCTGGTTGCAGCGTTCATCATACTTGGTGGACTAAGCGGCATTAGCGCATGGATCATCGGCCCAACAAAAGGCCTTATGGTAGCAAGCCAAGATGGAAGCCTTCCAAGTTATCTTAAGAAAAAGAATAAGCACGGTGTTCCGGTGAATATCCTAATTACTCAAGGGGTAATCGTCACAATTCTATCCTTGGCTTTCATCGTCCTTCCAACAGTAAACAGCTCTTTCTGGATACTCTCTGCGATTACAGCTCAGTTAGCCCTGCTTGTATATATCTTTTTATTTGCAGCTGCGATCAAACTTCACCACTTTAAGCCTGAAGTCGTACGCTCGTTTAGAGTTCCTGGAAAGAAATGGGGTATGTGGATCTGTAGTGGTTTTGGGCTACTTTCTTGCGTGGTAGTTATTGGCCTTGGCTTTATCCCTCCCGATCAAGTGGGAGCGGAAAATTATAGGTTCTATGAAGCTGGATTGATCGGTGGGATGTTACTGCTTTGTCTTATACCTTTTTATATTGTGAAAAAGAGAAAAGTGGTGAAGTAGTATTTTGAGGTTTTAGGTTAAATGTGGGCATAAGGTAAAATACTGTTTTTTTTATAACAATCCTAACACCTATGCAATTACCTGAACTTTTACAATCCGCCATTGATCAGCAGCTTTCTTTTAAATCTCTTCAATCGATATCAGAGGCTTCCTCTGAGCTTACCAATCGTTATAGGAGGGGAAGTATAGAAGAAAGCTATGTCAGATCAGACCAAGATCGGCTAGCTTATATCCTATCTCGCATGCCAGCAACGTATGCTGTAATCTACAGAGTGTTTGAAGAATTAAAAGAGCGGATTCCTGGGTTTACTCCTTCAAGCTTTTTAGATTTAGGAGCCGGTCCTGGCACAGGACTTTGGAGCGCTAGAGAAGCATTTCCCTCTCTTACCAGGCTTGATGCGTGGGAGTATGACGAAGGGTTTATTAACCTCGGAAGAAAGCTTGGCTCCGCCGACTCCCTACTTAATACCGCAGACTGGAAAAGAAAGAATTTCGAAATTGATAGAGATTTTCCAGCGTCTGACTTAACCCTAATATCCTATGCAATCGGCGAAATTGAAGAAAAGTTTTGGGAAGGCTTCTTTACTGCACTTTGGGAAAAGGTAAACAATACTCTTGTCATCATAGAGCCTGGAACTCCTGTGGGATATAAGAGAATTTTGAAAATTCGGGATATTCTCATCCAGAAAGGGGCTAAACTAATTGCCCCCTGCCCACATGCAAATATGTGTCCCTTAAAAGAGCCTGATTGGTGTCATTTTTATGCTAGAATCGAAAGATCCTCTCTTCATCGAAGAGTTAAAAATGCAGATCTTAATTATGAAGATGAAAAATTTTCCTATCTGATTTTCACAAAAAATGAAGACGCATCATTATTTGAATCTCGAATACTAAGACATCCTCAGATTCATAAAGGGCATGTTTGTGTCTCTTTATGCACAAAATCTCAAGGAATTGTTCAAGAAACAATTACTAAAAAAGATAAAGAAAAATATAAATTAATTAAAAAACTTTCTTGGGGAGAAAGTATTTAAAAATTTATGTTATTGTTAATAATTCATATAAAATGAATTAATTGTAATGTTGTGTTATAATCTATACGGGTGAGTTCATTTTTGCAACTCTAAGGGTTTAACATGTCATATAACACATATTTACTTGTTTTAAGTCAGCTTACTTCTCGCAAGAAAGCGGAATGTGTTGTGCAAGGAAGTGTTATTTTTGTGGAGTCGAAGCAATCGGGAAAGGATTGGAATTTATCGACAAAGATCTTCGATGCAGACACAGCTAAGATCCCCTCATTTTTACAACAAAGCCTAAACTCTCGTGGTCTACTTCGCTGGCAAGAGAGAGGCGCTTACCTCAAACTCGATCTAGAAACGAATAGTGTGTATCTTGTGCAAGAGATCCTATCTTCTAAAAAGTATGTACCTTTTAAATATCTCATGAATGATTTTGCAGGCGTTGCAAAACAGTGGAAAGACATACTAGGTGAGGTGTCCTCTATTGATGATTCTTTATTGAACGCTTAAACAAAGTGCCGCATTACTGCGGCACTTTTAGACTTGCTCTAGCGTCTTTTACGGAAAATATTATACAAAAATCCGATTAAGAACCCGCCAATGAATCCATCAATAAACGCCCAGATACCGCCAATGATTCCGCCCCAGAATGTAGAAGCATAGCCGACATACATGGTTCCCATGGTCTTGATGAATGGTACTCCCCATCCTAGGATGGAAAACCAACCGGCAAATAACGCTCCAACACCCCAAACAATACCGATAGAAAGTGCGAGACTGATGACTGACACTTTTGGATATTTTTCTTCTTTCATAAACAAAACCTTATTTAATGCTGTTTTTAATTTCTTATTAGAATTAAATGACAATTTAATTCAATTGTAATTTTTCTATTCAATTTTCTATTTGATTAACTCATCTAGGTATACAAGTCCGGCCTGAGTTCAAAATTCTAAAGCACCGCAATAAATAATTGTGGTAAGCTGTAGTAATGACTAAATATAAAAGACTAACTATTGAAGAAAGAGAAAGGATTCATGCCTTGGTTAACCAAGGCTAAACAAACCGAGAAATTTCTTTAGACCTAGATCATTCTCATACTACGATCTCAAGAGAATTGAAAAGATGTGGGACAAAGTATGAGTATTCGCCCTCTAAAGCCCATAAAGAAGCTCGAGGTAAGGATCCTCTAAGAGGAAGAAAGCAGATTGTCGATATACGACCAGAAGTCTTTCAAGAAGTTATTAAAAAGTTAAATTTAAGAAATTTCCCTGAACAGATAAGTGAATCATTGAAAAGGGAGTCTCCTGACGACCCTAAAAAATGGATATCTCATGAATCCATATACAAGTACATCTATGCTTTCCCTAGAGGAGAATTGAGAAAGCTCTTCACTGGATTTTTAAGATCTGAAAGGAAGCTTAGGAAAGACCGATCACATGTTCATTCTCGAAGAGGAGGAATTCCAGATGCTGTACCTATTTCTGAGAGACCTAAAGAAGTAGAAAGCAGGGAGGTTCCTGGGCATTGGGAAGGAGACTTAATTATAGGGAAGAACCATAAAAGTGCCTTAGGGACATTAGTAGAGAGAACCACACGGTATGTTATACTTGTTCCTATCCCTGGAAAGAAAGATGCTAAATCTGTAAGAGAAGCATTTACCGAAGTTCTGCAAGGAATTGATCAATCAGTTCGCTTATCGATGACTTATGACCGAGGGTTAGAAATGGCAGAGCATAAAATTCTAACAGAAGAAACTGGGGTTAAGGTGTACTTTGCAGACCCGAGTAGTCCTTGGCAAAGATGCACGAATGAAAATACAAACGGTCTTATCAGACAGTATTTTCCTAAGAAAACAGATTTTAGTAAGGTTACCCTAGAAGAAATAAAGTTCGCGCAAAATCAATTAAATGAACGGCCTAGAAAAGTTCTAGACTGGGATTGCTCTAAAAATGCCTTTAAAAAACTAGTTGGTGCGATAGAATCTTGAATCCAGCACTTTTTCGTTTCTTGTATTCGAACATTTTTACGTAATTTTTGCAAATCCTATCCAAGTCGTATTGTTCGGAACTAGTGCTGACAAAAATTTGGCCAATCACATAACGAGATCTGAATGTGATTGGCCAAATTTCGTCTGTAAGAGTTGTTTTTTGGACACATATTTCTTCTATCTATCTCCATACTACGATAATGTTATTTGGGGAAGTAAGAGGAATTTCCGGTAATTCTTCATAAGCTACACCAAACTCATCCAAATAGCCCGCAGCTTCTTCTTTTGGTCCTGTAAGGTATCCTCTTTTTGAATGACTTAGGATCTCTTGTGCATATTTCTTTCTCATTTCTGGGACGCACTCTACGTAAGCATAGTTGCTAATTACTAGATCAAAACTCCCGTCAGTAATTGCTTCATCAAATGTTTTGTAAATGACATTTAAAATGTTGTGTCTTTCGAGATATTTTTTAGTTAAAGCTAGCGGTTCGGGAAGATCGACGATTGTATAATTTTTAAATTTATAGAGATATGAAAGTATGAGACATTGGCCGCCATAACCTCCTCCGATCTCAATGATAGATTTGTTATCGAGAGATCCGAATAGTTTGGTTAAATCTGACGCTACTTTCATATAGCGTATTGTTGTTGTTGAAATGGTTCCGGTCTCGTCGTAAAAATCTGTACGAGGATGACCTAAGAGATCATTTTTTTTGAAAGTTTCTATCGCATCCAAAAATTCTGGTGTTTGTTCTTTGATAATACTGAGGTAGGGAACTCCAGTACACCTGCCGAGATGTTCGAGAATTTGAGTATATTCAGGAGCCCTTTTAAATTCTGCGAAAAGAAATTCATCTTTTGCAGCCTCCAAGCAGTATTCTCTATATGAATCGACGTCGGAGGCGCTTGTTCGTTCTGGCAGGTTGCCATAAAGATTTCCAACGAAAGTGCATAGATAAAAAACATATATTCGCATTTGTTTTTTCTCAGTTATCTGGTTGATAAAGTTCAACATAAATGTATTAAAATTCATTAGGATCGCTAAAGAAGTTTTTTATTGTATCAAGGAGATCACTCAAAGGAAGATAAATCTTCAATTATTATTGAGAGATATTTTTATAAAGGAGGAAAAGAGATTCATCTCATCTCCTCCTTTATAAAATGCTATCGAAAATTCGCATCTATTGCCAAATCAAAATCATTTTGTTCGGCCCTGTTAAGGGTTTTTCACTCAACATCTCTAATGTATATCCAAGCGGACTGATACATTTATAAATCTCCTCTTGAAAAAGCTCACCCGTGATATAACCCTTTTTTGCATAAGGAAACACTTCTCGCAGGTATTTCTCACGCATTGGTTGACTACATTCTGCATAGGCATAATTGCTGATAAGGAGATCGAAAGAACCGTCTTTTAGTGCTTCATCATAAGGTTTATATATGACGTTATACACTCCTTGTTTTTCAAGGAATTTCTTCGCTAAGGCTAAGGGCTCGGGAAGGTCTATGAGTGTATAGTCTTTAAACTTATAGATACAAGAAAGAACAAAACATTGTCCTCCATAACCACCCCCAATTTCTACGATTGATTTACCGTCTAATGAACCGAACAAAGTAGTCAGGTCCGAAGCTACTTTCATGTAGCGAATTGTGGTTGAAGATATGTCACCAGTCTCGTCATAATAATTAGTTCTAGGATTCCCGTAGAGGTCATTTTTTTTAAATTGATCGATGATATTTAAAAACTCAGGTGTTTGTTCTTTAACGATGTTGAGATAGGGCCTTCCTGTGCATACACCCAAATGCTCAAGTATAGCTGTGTACTGCGGAGCTCTTTTGAAATTATTGAATACCTCATCATTTTCTGCAGCCTGTTCACAAAATTGACGATATCCCCAAACGTCATCATAAACCCATGCATGGTAAGTAATCTCTGCTTCTGTAGGACCTCTTGGTAAGTCTCCAAAAAGTTGGGCTGCCATAAATGGAACCATAAACAGTAGTCTTCGCATTATACACCTATGTTTGTTGTTTAGCAAAAATGGTAAAGTAAAGAAGTTGTTATTTTTTTTCAAGAAAGTGAAAAAAATAAATTTACTTGTCATTAGAATCTGGAGTTACCCCTATAAAACTGGCATCCTAGGTGGTCCGGTTTTTTATGGGGCAACACCAGAATTATATAAGATCAATGTGGAGTTATCTCTATAAAAAAATAATCCGATGAGGTCTTTTTTTTACGGCAACATCACTGATGATAGTTGGTAAATATTTGTGAATCAAGATTATTTTCATCACAAAAAAATCCAATTCAACACAAGAAAAATGTCAAATCCTCATCTACATTCGAAAGAGTATTTTCGATCATTTCATTTGATATTTAGCAAAATTTATCATCATTAATGAGGATCGTTTTAATTTCTATAAAGCTCATCTACAACAGAAATAATCTTTTGACTTCAATGAAATATTTTTCTAAATTCAAATGCTTAAAGGAAGGGATTAATATCTGTCATGGGTTTATCGATTATCCCATTTCTGATTTAGTTTTTTAGATCTACATCTGGAAATTTGTTATAAATCGACTTTCAAAATTACAAAAGGAAAAATATGAAAACCAAATTGATTTTGTGTCTTGTTTGGCTGACAACCTTAGTTAGAGCAGAAGTCTATGATTGCTTTACTTTTTTTAATGAGGTTGAATTGCTGAAGTTGCGGTTAGAAGAACTTGATGATGTAGTAGACCATTTTGTTTTGGTAGAGTCCCCTACATCGTTTACTGGAAAAACTAAGCCACTTTATTACCAAGAAAATGCCCAGTTATTTGAGAAGTTCCGACATAAAATAACTCATATTGTAATAGAGAGTTTTCCTGAGCTTAGCGTTGAAGAAGAGCAAAAACTTCTAACTCGTTTTCCTCACCTAAAAGAAGATGCTGAAAAAAAACACTGGTTTAGAGAGGGTTATTCTCGGGAAGCGATTCTTCAAGGACTGAACGGCTGCAAAGATTCTGATGTGATCATTATCTCAGATTTAGATGAAATTCCTCGTGCTGAAGCTGTTCTAAGAATTAAGGAATATTTAAGTCAATTTGATGGGCTCTCTGATAGCCAAAGAACAACGATAAATAATTCTGAACTCGTTTGCGGATTAGATATGCGTTTATTTATGTACTCAATGAATCTTGAAAATAGTCAAGGTTGGTATGGAGGATCAAAGGCAACTCCTTATTGGGTATTGCGTCAACATTCACCTTGGGGTATCAAGTTGTTTCATCACAAATACGCAATGCATAAAATTCCTAATGCAGGGTGGCATTTTAATACCATGGGTGGTAAAGACTTAAGCCTCTATAAATGGTTATATACAGGGCCTATCTACTATCCCGGTGTAGAAGAGGCTATATATGAGATGGCAGCAAAGCCAGAGCTTCTTCAACAATCTTATGATGGACATGTTGCATACCACACTGTAGTTGTTCCTATTGACGATACTTATCCAAAATATTTTTTGGATAATATAGAGCATTTTCGAGAAATTGGTTGGATTGTTGAACCAAAATAACTGAATGAATTCGTATCTAAAATTGATCTATTCCAGATGAATTGAAAAGTTTGGAATGTACCAAGATGGTTCTCTGAGTTTAAGCCAGCTTAAGTGTTACTGGCTGGCTTACACTCATTTGATGATAGACGCAACAGGAAACAAATTTTGTGATTATTTCGATATAACAAGATTTAGTGAAAAATTAAACATGAACTAAGGGAATTTCGATATGCTAAAGAATGTGCTTATAGGTTTTATTGGTTTTTTTATGTTTTCCAACTCTTATTGTTTTGGAACTTTTTACAGTCAATGTGGACAGGATGAGTTTGTATATAAGTCCTTTTTTCAAAATCTTGATAAAGGGGTATTTGTTGATATAGGCGCTCATAGTGGGATAGAAATAAGTAATACCTATTTTTTTGAAAAGGAACTAGGTTGGACAGGGGTTTGTATTGAGCCAATTCCTCAGCTCTTCGAGCAACTTCAACAAAACAGAAGCTGCGTATGTGTCCAAGGATGTATATCAGATTCCTCAGGTTCTTTGCCGTTTATTCAGTTCCCCTATGGAAAAGATTGGTTTTCAGGGCTTAAGGATAAATTCCCTGCTGGACATTTAGAAAATTTACGAGATGAATGGGGTTTTACATCTTACGAAATAATAGATGTAAATTGTTATTTATTAAGTGATATTTTAAATCAAAATCAAATCAACCATATCAACTTCCTAAGCTTGGACACTGAAGGAGGAGAGCTCGATATTTTGAAATCGATTGATTTTTCAAGTGTTGTTATCGATGTCATTACTGTTGAAGACAATTATAATGACCCAGAATTACTTGAGTTTCTTCAAAGCAAAAATTTCGATCTAGTCAAAAGACTCTATCAGGATGCTATTTTTGCAAGAAAAGGTTTCAATTTATCAGAACAATAAAAAATGGAGAGACTGAATATGAAGGTGTTTTATTTATTAACTTGCTGTGTTTTTTTTCAATCTCTTATCCAACCAGGATATTCTTCTCTCCGCTTAAATACCGATAATTGGCAAGTGGCTCATTACGGTAAAGATACTTTTGAAAGTTTCAATCACACAGGATATGTTTCATTAGATGGGACAAAAGTGCTAAATCAAACCACGATAAATGGATATTTACAGGCGCGATTTGCAGGTTTTCATGACTTATTAGTAATTGGCCATGTCAAAATAGAAGATTCATGGGTTTACCATAAGACTAATATAGAAGGAGGATTATTTGCGATTAACGTCCAATTTTCAAAGTTAACATGTCGGTCTTCTAAAGTTTTACTAAGCCATTGTAGGGTTTCTGATTTACTGATTCAAATTCCTGAAGATGAAGAAGAACAATATGTTATTCTATGCGATGGAACTGAAATTTCAGGAGACGTGATTTTCGAATCTGGAAAGGGAACGATATTAGCCAGTGAAGATTCGATCCCAAAAGTAGTCCGCGGAGGAAGAATTGAAGTAAAGAACATCAGTAAAAAGTATCAATCAACGCATCTAGAGGACGATATTAAATGAAAACCTTTTTATTCGCTTTTTTTGCCAGTCTATCTGTGTTTTCTTCTGCTATTTATGCTGAAGATGTAGATTACAACGGCGTAGTTTATGACACAGAGACTGTAGCTAAATTGATCACCGTGATTACTACCACAAGCCCTATTAAATCAATGCCTGAGCCTAAACATCTGTATCCGTCTCAACAGAGTTTATTTAGGATTCCAGCTTTTGCTCTTTGTAAGAAAATCATTGTTTTTGATGGATTTCGTGATGGGCAAATGCACTTAGAGGAAACATATAATCAATACAAAAGGAATATAGTTCATTTAACCAAAACAGATCCTTACTTCTCGAATACAGAATTGGTTTTCTGCTCTGAGTGGAAGCACCTAACTGGAGCTATTTATGAAGCGATGAAACATGTTACGACCCCGTTCGTTTTTATAAACCAGCATGATTTGGAAATTATTAAAGACTTTGATCTCAATGGACTGATTGCAACAATGGTTGCTAATACCAAGATTCAATGTGTGATGCTGGATGGATCAACCAATTGTGGACCAGGTGTCTATCACGGTTATCATGGTTACGTAGATCAAAATATTCAAGGAGAGCATTTTGTTCCATTAACTAGATGTTTTGGGTGGAGTGACCAAGCGCAAATAGCATCGGTAAACTACTATTATAATTTTGTTTTTCCTCAATGTTTAGTAAATAAAGGAGCATTTATGGAACAGACCCTTCTTCAACGGATTCGATATGATGTTCACATTTTAGGAAAAGAAGTAGCACACCCTATATACGCCTGCTATTTATATGGAGGTGCAACAGATGGAAAATATATCACACATACAGACGCCAGAAATAATTGAGCCCTTGGATTCCAATAGGAATTTCTGATAGCGTTTCTACACCTTGAATTCGGCCCGGGAAATTCCCGGGTTTTTTTATGATTTGATTTTCGGTAAAGATTTTTCTTTTTCGCGTTCCTTTGCTAAGGTATTTTGACGAACTTCTAAATCTATGTGTAAGTTTTATTGGGGCAAGGGCAAGATCCTTGATCTTGCTACCATTTCCTAGACGTAAAGAACATAGACGAGAGAAAATAGAAACTAATGAGGAACGTCTATGGAAAAGCAAACAAAATATGATCGCTAGTTTAAATTAAATTCTATAAAACTCTATCGCGAAAGCGGTAAAAAGATGGAAGAAGTTGCTCAAAATCTAGGGATACCTAAGTCTACCCTTTATGTATGGGTTCAAGAATTTAAGGAGCATGGGGAAGATAG
>Ga0247841_10006674_pt1 | contig 17648 bp, 17 predicted proteins | sample LaCruzMarch2015__2_FD_192410 | JGI IMG/M metagenome (GOLD analysis project Ga0247841, IMG submission 192410) | Freshwater microbial communities from meromictic Lake La Cruz, Castile-La Mancha, Spain - LaCruzMarch2015_18m | ecosystem: Environmental > Aquatic > Freshwater > Lake | place: Spain... | reverse complement strand
CCGGGGATCTCCTGCATGCTCTTTATCTGCTTGGACGCATCCTTGCCCTGCTTCTTAAGAGCTGCAATCTCGGAAGTGACCTTGTTCCTCTCAGCCTTAAGACCTTCAGCCTCTTGCAGGCTGGTGCGCCACTCCTTGTCAAGGGAAACGACTTCGTCGACTACTGATGTGTCCATGCCCCTCTTCTCGAGGTCCTTTCGGACCACGTCTGGAGTTTCCCTAAGCACGCGAATGTCTATCATTTGAATATTGCGTTAGTTTGCAAGTATCTGTGTATTGCTTAGCCTTTTGAGTGTGAGAACCAGGAGCCGCCCTTCAGCGAACCCCGGTAAGAAGCCAGGTAAGCATCGACCTCAGCAAGGACAGTATCGATGTCCTCGCCTTCGACGCTTTTCTTATCGCCGTCGATGTCGATCCTCACCTCGATCTTCTTGATCATCTGTAGGTTTGAATGCTATATTATTATGTTAATATAGATTTCATATTATGTTAATATAGACTTCAACGGCCTCTCAAGCACTTGCCGAGATTATCTCAGCAAGAGCTCGATGTTGCTCGCGTCGTAATAGAAGCTCGCAGGCAGCACTTTCTTGTTCTTGTAGTACTTTATGAGCCTTTTGATCTTTGACTCAGTAAGCTGAAGCCCCCTGTTATTGCTGTCGTCCCTCGGGTTCTTCTCCAAGTGCTTCCTTAGCTTGAGCGCTTGCCTAAGCAGGTTTGTCATGTCCTCGGGAAGGCGCGGGCTTATCTTGTTGTCTTTCAGTATCTTGACTATCCTCTTCTTGGTTATCTTCTCAACATCTGGGACACCGTACTGGTCCCTGAGTATGGTGCCGATTTCAGATGAAGGCTTCCCGGCCTTGCCGAGGTCGACTATTATCTTCACTATCTCGTCGTTGTTGTACTCCAGCCACTTGTCAGAGTGGGAAACCACAGGCTTAGTGCTCCCGCTCTTGCCCTTCTTCCTTGCATGCATTCGTGCCATTTTTTTCGTTACATCCCTCGCTTCGCGAAAAAAACTCGCGAGTTTACGAGCATTGTTTTAAATATATTATATTATATCCCGGGCAACGAAAAGACGTAAAACGCCAATCGGTGCAGGTTAGTCCTTGAACCGGCCTGCCCTGAGAATTCAGGATAGTTTGAAATATCAGGTATAAAAAGGGGAGTGTGACGGGGAATATAAAGGAGGATAAAACTACTTCCTTGGCTTCTTTGTCTTTGGCTTCTTGAACTTACAAAGGTAAATGCCTGCAACCGCCGCTATTAATATTATAGTTAAGAGTATCCAAGTCGTGTCCTGGCTACCTCCAGTCTTCAGTCCTGAGTCCTGGGTCTTGTCTTGGGAAATACCTGATTGTCCCGAACCTAGCTGGGAGCCTATGGCAGCCCCTGTGGGGCTTCCTGAGACGGTTTCACCCCCTATAAGTGTGCAGGACCTTGACTCTGTCGAGTCACCTGTGCAATCAGCGTCGTCATCGCACGGGCAATCACAATCTCTAGTCTGGGTACCCTCATCACACTCACTCCAGGTTGAACATGACCATGAGAGTGAGCACACTGGAGGTGGTGCCACGATGCATGACCTTGATTCGCCTGAGTCTCCGGTGCAGTCGCTTTCATTTGAACATGAGCATGAACATACCCTGGACTGAAGACCCGAAACGCAAGACCCCCAAGCTGTGCAAGACCACGGGTCTGAGCAGATTTGTTGGACAAGACAAGGCTGTTCCTCATCATCATCGCCAGTGCAGTCTGCATTTCGATCGCATGAGCAGAAACAATCCCTGGACTGAAGACCGTTGACACAAGACGTCCAAGATGTGCATTCCCAAGGGTCGTCACAAGTGCTTTCACGATGATGATTTTCACAAACGCAGTCTGCATGGCATAGGGTACATGTCTCCCCCTCGTCGCGCTGGCAGATGCCATCGCCGCAGTAGGGTGCCGGGTCAAGCTCCACAAAAAGCTCCGTCGTCTCATTCTCGGTTATATTGACTAACACATCCTTAGTGAAGTAATGCGTAGCGGTGAACCTCACAGTCCTCTCACCGACGTTGAGGGTTATGTTGAGCGGCGTAGTGCCGCGGTAGATGTATTCACTCCCATTATATGGGCTGACCACATAGACATTTGCGTCCGACGGGCTGGAAGTTATGTTAAGGAAGCCTGTCGGCTCGTCAATCTCACCGCAGCCTTGGTAAATGCTATCATTCGAATCGTCGCAGTCCATCACTGTGTCGTTGCAAGCTGGGCATCCATCAGGTTTCTCACCCAAACCCCAATTACAGTAGCCATCAGAGTCCTCATCGACACAATTCCGAGTTATCAATGCGGGGGGTATGGGCTCATCTATTGCTTGTACCGAGGTATTGTCTATCCCGCACTCGCCAGCGAATATATTGAAATAACCGCTCTCACCCCAATCAGCCCAGCTGTTCTTGCATATCCAGTAGGTCTCGCCGTCATAAGTGCCGTAGCCTACCATGACGACTGCATGGCCACCAAGAAAAGGGCCAAAGGTATGGCGGTATATCCCCGAAGAGTAGTAAGGGAAATCTTCATACACCTCAAACCCGACAACTAACGGGCCTTTGGTGATAAGAGCTTCTTTGATGGCATCGATATCGCCGAGGGTTATATTTTCATAACCGGTAATGCTCCATGCGCCATCTTCCCAGTCGTCACATTTCTGGGAGCACAACACGTCTGTTGCGTTGTATGGAAAGCAAGTCTCATTTGCGACACCATTTGCTTGTAAATAATCAAGGGCCATATCTAGCCAGCCGCCGCCACACCCCTCATTGGGGGGTGAATCACAAGAAACAAGATCCTGCTCGGAGAGATTCAGATCTAGACTGACATTGTTGTAATAGGCGTTTACAACGCCTTCTAAAACCCCTAGTACGCCAAATGCCCAACAGGAGCCGCAATTGGCCTGATCCTTTATTGCGGTAATGTAATCCAGCCCATGGCAGTCCCTCCAGTCAAAGGAATCAGGCAGGTCAGAGTCGGAGAAGATGTGAGGCTCAAGAGCTGAAGATACGCGCGGCGGCTCATCTGAAGGAATCAGCCCGAGAAGCAGCCCCATCTCTGAATCGCTCAAGTCGGCTATCGGATTATTAGCGGCCTTCCAGGTAGTATTCATCGAGTTTATGAGCTCTATCCGCTCATCGGCCGGCAATGTCTGGGCGCTAGCAGATGCCAGGCTCATGAATAAGATTAATGTAAAGATGGCTGCAAGGCCCGGGGCATTGGACAAAATGGGCATTGTTAACTTAGATAAGTTTAAATAAAAACGGGCTTTATGCGGGCGTGATGGTTTTTTTCTTACAAAATGAGAACTATGACATGAAAAAACTTGAAGGCGGCCTTAACAACATCGCAGGCATTAGATCTGCGGGATTTAAGGAAGGGAAGTATGGGGTGTCACTGATCGTATTTGACAAGGTATGCAAGGCTGAGGGTGTTTTCACTACTAACAAGATATGCGCTGCTCCCGTAAAAGTGACAAAAGAGAGGATTAAGAATGGCATACGAGCTATAGTCGCCAACTCTGGCAACGCCAACTGCTCTACAGGAGAAAAAGGCGTGAAGGACGCGGAATTCATGTGCGTGAAGGCGGCGAGCCTGTTCAAGATCAATGAGAAGAATGTGGCTGTCGCTTCTACCGGGATAATAGGCAGGTACCTGGATATAGAGACAGTAAGCCAGAGGATAGAAAAGGCTGCTAGCAAGCTTGGCAGCGGGAGCATTGACGCAGCCACTGCCATCATGACTACGGATACAAAACCAAAGGAGCTTTGCATTGACTTTGGGAATTTCAAGATCGCCGGGATAGCAAAAGGCGCCGGCATGATACACCCAAACATGGCGACTATGCTTTGTTTTATCGTAACGGACGCAGAGTTCAAAGGCGGCGACCTGAAAGTCGCCGCTAATGCGAGTTTCAATATGATGTCAGTGGATAATGACATGAGCACCAATGACACCGTCCTTCTGGTCTCGACCGGGGAGAAAAAGACTTTTGGATTCACCGAAGCGCTCACAATGTTCTGCCAGGAGATGGCAAAGATGATAGTGGCCGACGGCGAGGGTGTGACCAAAGTGATTGAAGTTGAGGTCAAGGGCGCAAAGAATGACACTGACGCCAAGAAGGCTGCACGCGCGATATCTGACTCTTATTTAGTCAAGTGTGCGGTCTTCGGCAATAATCCCAATTGGGGCAGGGTTGCCGCAGCTGCAGGATACTCTGGCGCGGAGCTGAATGAGAACAGGATGAAGATCTGGTATGAGGTCAGCGACAAAAGAGTGTTGCTGTTCGACGGATTTGCAAAGGAATTTGACAAGCCTGCACTCGGCGAAGAGATGAAAAAGGTCAAGGAGATAAGGATTATAGTTGACCTCTCTTTAGGCTCAGGCTCTTCGAAAGCCTGGACAGGGGACCTATCATACGACTATGTGAAGATCAATGCTGAGTACAACTAGGATATGCCCTATTGGATGATAATACTGAAAGAGATTCAGTATGCTTGCTGAAGAGAACCTGGGGTATCTAATGTTATTATCTTAGTGCCCGCGAGGAAACAAGGCGTACATGTGGTCAAGCTCGGCTCACATGCACCAGGGCCCCCAGCATTCCACATGCAAGTCGTCATTACAACATCGTATGAGTTTTGGCATGTTGCGCTGTCAGTGGCGTCCCAACAGGTCTCAAGAGCATTTGAACCACAGGTGCCACATCCACTTAGGGAAGAACAGTAACAGGCACACTGGTTTCCCAAACAATCTATTGGCGTATAATCATCATAACCTGCACATGCGATGGAGCATGGTGGGCCGCAATCGCTTACGTCAACACACGTGTCGATACCAAACCTGTAGTCATATGTGCACGGGTTTGTATTTATGCCTAAATCACCGTCCCCGCCGCGCTGAAAGAAGAACTCGTTGAGGCTGTCAGTTTCATTATCAGATCCCAAAACTGAAAGCTCATTGGTGAGAGGACTCACTTGGCCGAATGTCGCCAAGCCAAGGAGATGGAAGATATCCTCTGATTGACTTCCTGTGGCAGTTGAGGAGATTATTAAGAGTATGGCTATTCCAATCAATAAACTCAAAATAAGTTCCCTCTTAATCATTTGTAGATAGATTATTAGAGATAGATGGATTATTAGAGATAGTTAGATAAAAAAAGACGGGGCCCTGAATAATGTAAGGGGTATCTACCAAAACCCGGCAGGTGTAGGAGAGACTGCTAGTATCAGTAATGTAAGGGCACATACGCTACATTGACGGTATCTGTGCTGGAAACAATAGTTTACTCTTCAAGATCAACGCTGAGTATAACTAAGCTGAGAGCTCTTGATGGCAAAGACAAAAGGTCTTTGCCAGACGCTCAAACTCTTCGCGAGTTTGAGCTTGACAGATAGATTTTTCACCAGTGGCACCGCCAGTCACAGACGGTGGAAAATGCTGGCTTTTTATTTCCGGATTAGCTCACAGTGAAATCCCCTGTCACAGTGACCACGCCTCCACCGACACTGTCCCTAAGAGCCAGTGTTATCGAGTACCTGCCTGATTGTAGGCGCTCTTTTACTATGTACCCATAAACGTTGTCTATATAGCCGCTAGGTGCGGGATATTCAAAATCTTGGTTGATTGCTGGCATGTTTAAATCCGAGCCCGCAGTCGTCCTGATGTCCATGTTCAGCTTGGCCATGCCGTCCTGAGTCTTGAAGCCGCTTATGCCGTAGATGACTATGTAAACGTCTTCCCCGGGCGCGAATGAAGAACTAGTGGCTTCGAGTTGTGGCGATCCATCCTCGGCAATGCTGGTGAGCCTGGCAAACGAGTAACCTTGGTAGTCAAGCAAGTAACTAATAGCTGTCGATGTGGTGACCGCCGGCAAGACTAAAAGCACGACTGCAGCAAGCACGATCACTATTATTGCGACGATCCCTAAGATAAGTGTGGTTTTCATAATATAGATAGTAGGTGGGGATTAAAAAAGCTTTGTTAAGATAATACATCGCTTGAAACAATCAAAGTTATACCCACTTCCCTCTCGCCTTCTTCAGAATACCGCTGACGCCGACGACTCGCAGGGCAAGCTTCTTCCTGTTTGCTTCCTTGACCAGCGCGAGTAACATGCGGCCCTCCTCGACATGGGTGTGGTTTACTTTGATGACGCCACGCTGCTTTGTCTCGTCGAAGTCGACGACGCGCAACCCGGACTTTGCAACGCCAAGCTCGCCAAGGAACTCAAGGCCAGTCTTCCAAATAGCTTTACCTATTTCTTCTCCAGAAACTTGAGAATCGGAGGCAAAAACCTCATAGACTATATACCTGTTCTTCTCGCGTTTCGAAGGCGGCAAGGGATTCAACGAAGCCATTGTATTTTTTGAAGCCCTAACCAGTAAAATAGCGATGGGCGTTAATTTGAGGGATTTGATAACCGGGCATGAGATCGACTGGGTAGAACTTAGAGGGAAAAAGATTGCGATAGATGCTATGAACACGCTCTACCAATTCCTGTCAACGATACGGCAGCCCGATGGGACGCCCCTCATGGACTCACAGGGCAGGATAACCTCGCACTTGTCGGGATTGTTCTACAGGACCGTCCGCGTATGCGAAGCTGGGGTGAAGCCCTGTTATGTATTCGACGGAAAGCCTCCGGAACTCAAAGGGCGGGAACTAGAGGACAGGAAGGAAAGAAAACAGATTGCAGAAGAGAAGTGGAAGGATGCAAAGGAGCGAGGCGATTTGGAGGAAGCCAAGAAGTATGCCTCGATGACTTCGCGTTTCACAAAGGATATGCTCGATGAGGCAAAGAGGCTCATAACTGCAATGGGCGTCCCAATGGTGCAGGCACCGAGTGAGGGTGAAACCCAGTGCGCATATATGTGCCAGCGTGGAGACGTCTATGCGACAGGGTCACAGGATTATGACTCTCTGCTCGCAGGCTCGCCGATATTGATTCGAAACATGACGATGCAGGAAAAATTCTTTCTAGAGAAGATAGATTTAGAGGAGAATCTGAAAAACCTGGGAATCACAAGGGAGCAACTGGTGGATATCGCGATATTAGTCGGCACTGACTTCAACCGCGGTGGCGTGCGCGGCATCGGGCCGAAGAAGGGCTACCAAGCTGTGAGGGAAGGCAGGATGGATGAATTCAAGGAAGCCCTCGGGGACAAATATGGGATGATAAAAAAGCTGTTCATTGAGCCCGAAGTCGAGAAGGGGTATAAACTTGAGTGGAAGCCCCCAGACGCGAAGGCAATCAGCGAGATACTGACTGAGACACATGGTTTCTCAGCGATGCGTATAGACCATGGCATCAAGAGGCTGGAGGATGCTTACAATAAGAATATCAGCCAGTCTAGTTTGAGCCAGTGGTTCTGACCAGTCGCCCAGATTAGGCTTTATCAAGCCTCTCTATTATCGCGTCTGCCATCTGGCTAGTGCCTACAGCAGTCGGGTCGTCGCGGTTCGCTTTCATGTCATAGGTCACGCTCTTGCCCTCTTTGATGACGGCTGCAAACGCCTTTTCGACCCGGTCAGCTGCTTTCTCTTCACCTATGTGGCGCAGCATGAGCACACCCGAAAGGATCACAGCAGACGGATTGACTTTGTTCTGCCCTTTGTATTTCGGTGCAGAGCCGTGTGTGGCTTCGAAGACGGCGCAGTCTTTGCCTATATTAGCGCCGGGGGCCACGCCAAGGCCTCCAACAAGGCCTGCACAGAGATCTGATAGTATGTCGCCATAAAGATTAGGCAATACTAAAACATCATACAACTCCGGTTTTTGGACGAGCTGCATGCACATGTTGTCAACAAGGCGGTGCTCGTATTCTATATTAGGATAGTCTTGTGCCACCCGCTCGGCTACTTTCATAAAGAGGCCGTCAGAAAATTTCATTATATTCGATTTTGTCACAGATGTCACTTTCTTTCTATCATTCGTCATTGCGTATTCGAATGCGAACCTGACTATGCGCTCGGTGCCGAATATGGAAATGGGTTTTATGCTAACACCGGAATCATCGCGTATCTTTGCCTTGGCTGACTTGTCGTTTATGTATTTGATCAGTTCTAGGGTCTCTTGTTTCCCCTGCTCGAACTCTATGCCAGCATAAAGGTCTTCTGTATTCTCCCTGACTAAGACTAGGTTGACGCTCTCATACCTTGACCTTACGCCTGGATACAACTTGCACGGGCGCAGGCAGGCATAAAGGTCGAGCTCCTTCCTTATCGCGACGTTGACACTTCTGAAGCCTGTCCCTATCGGCGTGGTCATCGGGCCTTTGAGGGCGACCTTGTTCTTTCTAATGGAATCGAGGACTTCGGGGGGGAGAGGCGTCCCTTTTTCTGCCATCACATCTATACCGGCATCCACGACGTCCCACGTTATCTTCACGCCGCTCGCCTCTATCACGCGCCTTGCAGCCTCTACTATCTCAGGCCCGGTCCCGTCTCCGGGTATCAGTGTTATCCTATGCATTTTTCTAAAAAGATTTTAATTGATTGTGTATTCTAGATTTTAATTGATTGTGTATTCTAGATTTTAATTGATTGTGTATTCTTGGTTATTTTTGAGTTATTGTCTTGGTTATTTCCGCGTAGTGATATTATTATTCCTATGTCTTTGATTTGATTATTTCTGTGTCTTTGATTTGATCATATTCAGATAGCCGCCTGCGCGCAGTATCGCATCATCGCGCGGAGTCAGCTCGCACTTGAGCGATATGCCCTTGTTGGATATAATCCTTTTATCAAAATCTATCTCAAGGAGATCGCCCTGCTTGACTTTGGCGTAATCCTTTGGGTCAGCAAACTCAAAGGGCACGATACCAAAGTTTATCAAATTCGCGCGGTGTATCCTCGCAAACGACTTTGCGATGACAGCCCTGACGCCGAGGTACATCGGCGCGATGGCTGCGTGCTCGCGAGATGACCCTTGGCCATAGTTATCACCGCCTACTATGAAGCCTCCCTTTTTCTCCTTGGCACGCTTCGAGAAATCAGCGTCCAGCTGTGAGAAAACGTACTCGCTTATCTTGGGTATGTTACTTCTTAGCGGAAGGACCTTTGCACCTGCGGGCATTATGTGGTCTGTTGTTATACCATCGCCAACCTTGATCAAGATTTCACCCTTTAGGATTGCATCCAATGGCTTTCCCATGGGCAGCGGCGCTATGTTCGGGCCGCGGATTACCTCGTTTTTGAAAGTCGGCTCGAGTATGCCTGAATCGTCTTGGTACACCACGGGCAGCTTGACTAATGGGACTTCTTTTGGCACTGTTATCTTTCCCGTTAAGGCAGAAGCGGCTGCAGTCTCGGGGCTGACAAGATAAACCTGCGCATCCTTTGTCCCGCTCCTTCCTTCAAAGTTTCGGTTGAATGTCCTGAGAGACACTGCACCGGAAGCGGGAGCCTGGCCCATGCCTATGCACGGCCCGCATGCGCTCTCGAGTATGCGCGCGCCCGAGGCTATCATGTCTGCAAGTGCCCCGCTCCTTGCAAGCGACTCAAAGACCTGCTTAGACCCGGGTGAAATCGTTAGGCTGATGCTTGGGTGAACTTTTTTCCCTTTCAACATAGCTGCTACGGTCATCATGTCTTTTAGCGATGAGTTCGTGCAGCTGCCTATGCATACCTGGTTGACAATAATTCCATCCAACTCCCTGACTGGCACTACATTATCCGGGCTGTGCGGCTTTGCTGCCATCGGCTCCAGCTTGCTTAGGTCTACATCTACTTGTTTATCATAATCAGTTGAATCCGCCTTTAATTCCTTCCAGTCGTTCTCACGGCCCTGCTGCTTGAGGAATTGTAGTGTAACTGAATCGCTTGGGAACAGGGAGGTGGTAGCTCCGAGCTCGGCGCCCATGTTTGCCACGGTAGCGCGCTCCGGGACTGACAGTGTCTCGACGCCCGGGCCATAATATTCTATTATCTTGTTGAGACCACCCTTGACAGTGAGTTTCCTTAATATGAATAGTATCAAGTCCTTTGCAGAAACGCCGGGCCTCAATCTTCCAGAGAGATTCACCCCGACAACCTTTGGGGTCTGCAGGTAGAACGGCTCGCCGGCCATAGCAGCGGCGACATCAAGGCCGCCTGCGCCTATCGCTATCATGCCAAGGCCGCCGCCCGTTGGAGTGTGGCTGTCGCTGCCAAGAAGAGTCTTTCCAGGGATACCAAACCGCTCAAGGTGGACCTGGTGGCAAATGCCGTTTCCAGGTCGAGAGAACTTTATTCCATATCTGCTTGCAACGCTCTGCAGATATCGGTGGTCGTCCGCGTTTTCGAATCCTGTCTGCAGGGTATTGTGATCGACGTAACTGACTGACAGTTCTGTCTTGACGCGCGGCAGACCTATGGCCTCAAATTGTAGATATGCAAGGGTCCCTGTCGCATCCTGCGTGAGCGTCTGGTCTATGCGAATCCCTATCTCGCCGCCCCACGCGCCGTCTACGATGTGCGCCTCGATTATCTTTTCTGCCAAGGAAGCCATGGGTTTTATTTCCTTATCTGGTAATAAAAGGGAGGAAAATCAAAACTAAGAGTATAACGGACAGTATGACTAAAAAAATTTACCTTATTGACGTGACGAACCGTGATGGCGTGCAGACTGCAAGGCTCGGCCTTGCAAAGCTTGAGAAGACCCTGATCAACCTCTACCTGAATGAGATGGGGATTTTTCAAAGCGAGTTCGGGTTCCCGTTCACGCATCACGAGAGTAACTATCTGAATGCGAATCTTGAGCTGGTTGAGATGGGCGTCCTTAAGCCTATAAGGCTTTCCGGCTGGCTACGGGCAGTGAAGGAAGACGTTGAGAGCTCATGGAATCTTGTGCCGAAACTGCAGCATGTGAACCTTTCAATATCCACCTCCGACCAGATGATAAACGGCAAGTTCCAGGGCAGGAAAACCCAGAAGGATGTGATAGATGATATGGTGGATGCTGTAATGCTTGCCAGGGAAAAGGGCGCTAAGAGCATAGGTGTCAACGCCGAAGACGCATCCCGTACCGATGTAGAATTTCTTATAGAGTTCGCAAGGGCCGCCAAAAGTGCAGGGGCGGATAGGTTGAGGTACTGCGATACACTGGGCTATGACGGCCCATTTATTATATACAATAAGATAAAGAGTATTGCGGAGAGCGCAGATATAGCGATTGAGACCCACTGCCATAATGACTTGGGCATGGCGGTCGCAGATTCCATAGCCGGGGCCAAGGGCGCCATAGACGGGGGGCAAGATGCTTACATAAACACCACTATCAATGGGATAGGCGAGCGTGCGGGAAATGCCGACCTCGTTTCAGTCATACTCGCGCTGAAGTATAGCAGTGACATGGAGGGCGAGTACAAATTAGACGACAGGGTGGACCTCAAACATGCATGGAAGATTTCAAAATATGCGGCTTATGCCTTCGGTGTGCCTATACCAATAAATCAACCGGGTGTCGGTGCTAATGCATTCGCGCACGAATCAGGGATACATGCTGATGGTGCGCTCAAAGACAGGAGAAACTATGAGCTCTATGACTATGAAGAGCTCGGGCGCGGTGAGCCTGAGATCATAGAAACGGGCAGGAAGATAACTGTTGGTGAATACAGCGGGATAAAGGGTTTCAAGAATGTATACGGCGAGCTGGAGATAGGCTTCAAAGATGATGACGAAGCTAGGAAGGTACTCGAGCTAGCGAGGTATGCGAACGTGCACAAGCAAAAGCCGCTCGTCGCAGATGAGCTAAGGTTCATAGCGAAATACCCCGAACAGGCGAAAAAGCTGTTGACTATGAAGCCGCTCGAGTGAAGCTGCGGCTGTTCATTAGGCTAAGAATCTGCTGGGTGGGATAAGGGGGCGTTCTGCCAGTATCAGGATGGGACAAGGTTTATGTTCGCCCCGAGTTTTTTCATGTCCTCTATGAAGTTGGGATATGACGACTTGACGCTTTCGGCATGGGTTATGCGTGTCTTTCCTGAAGCTCTCTGCGCAGCGACTGTGAATGCCATGACCAGCTTGTGGTCGCCAAAACTATTTATAGTAGAGCCTACAAGCCCATCGCAGCCGTCTATTACCAGCCCGTCCTGCTTCTCTTCTATCTTGGCGCCCATCCTCTTGAGCCCCTGCGCAATGCCGCTTATCCTGTCCTGCGACTTGAAACGGAGCTGCTCTACATTATACAGCCGGCTCCTGCCGTGGGCAAGGGAGCACATCACGGCGAGTACGGGCAAAAGGTCTGGGGCCTGTGAAAGGTCTATGTCAATAGCGCGAAGGCTTTTAGCGCCACTGACAGAGACTTCGCCATCGCGGGTCCTGACGTTAGCGCCCATCATCTTCAAGAGGTCTATGAAAAACTTGTCACCCTGGAGAGAGTCTTCTGGCAAATTGGTCACGGTTATCTTGTCGTCAGTTATTGCAGAAGCGCCAAGGATGAATGACGATGCTGCAAAACTGCCCTCGACAACGTATTTGTCACATGAATATGTCTGCCTGCCGGGGATTTCAAACTCCATGGAGCCTCTTTTGTGCACTATGCCGCCAAAGGAGGAAATCGCGTCCAGCGTTACGTCAAGGTAAGGCTGTTCTTTTATTGTCATCAAACCTTTTATCGTAGTCGCGCTCCCCCTTAAGGGGCATGCCATCAGCAGCCCGGAGATAAACTGGGAGTTGACATCGCCGTTAAGAATAAGCTCACCGCCCTTTATCGGTCCTTGTACAGTGATTGGAGGAGAACCTGCATTGGAAGAGGTGATGACACCGGCACCCTCAAGAGCCTCAAGAAGCTGGCCGAGCCTCTTCTTTTTCATTGACTCGCCACCTATTAGCTCAACGCGCTTGTCACAAAGGGAGAATATCGAAGGCATCACACCCATAGTGGTGCCGCTTCCACTGAGATTAACAGGCTTGGAAGGCACAACCACATTGCCGTCATTCCCGATAACCTTTAAGTCGTTCCCATCTATCTGTATGTCAGCGCCAGCTGCGCGCATGACCTCGATAGTTACTAGGGGGTCTGCAGCAAGAAGAGGGCTTTCGATAGTCGTCCTACCGGCGCTCAGGCCAGCAAGTATTATCGCGCGGTGCGTATAGCTTTTGCTCGGCGGGGCCCTTATGGCGCCCTTCAGGCTCGTCGCCTCGGTCACCTCGATGTCCATGGTATACAAATAGAGAATGTTTAATATGTTAAGAGTATTAAGACTAATAGGTTAAGAGTATTAAGATGCTAAGAGTATTTATTAAGATGTTAAGAGTATTAAGACTAAAAGTCAGACATGTTAAGAGTATTAAGACTAAAAGTCAGACCTTGCGCAGATTCGCCCCAAGCTTCTTCATATCTTCGATGAATGAGGGATAAGAAACAGCAACGCTCTCTGCGCAGTCGATTCTCGTCGGGCTTGCCGCTTTAAGGCCTGCCACTGCAAATGCCATCACTATCCTGTGGTCTGCAAAGCTCTCAATAGTCGCGCCATGGAGCTTCGGCCCGCCCTTTATTATCATCCCATCTCTGTTCTCTTCTATATTAGCACCCATCTTCCTCAGGCCCTGCACCATCGCACTTATACGGTCGCACTCCTTTATTCGCGCATGCTCCACGTTGTATATCCTGCTCTTGCCGTGGGCCAAGGCGCACATGACAGCAGTTATCGGCAGGAGGTCGGGAGTCTGTGATAGGTCAACGTCGATGCCCTGCAACTGCTTGCCCCCGACAACTGTCACCTCATCGCCCTTTCTCTTGACGCTCACGTCCATCATCTTGAGCATATCTAGGAAAAACTTGTCACCCTGCTTTGAGTTAGGTAAAAGGTTTTTTACGGTTACTGTTTCGTCCGTCAGGGCAGACGCACCAAGGATAAACGCCGCTCCGGAGTAATCCCCCTCTACATTGTAGTCACTGCGAGAATAGGATTGGCCACCCTTGATTTCAAACCGCCTGAGACCATCATTCTTTATCTCCACGCCAAAATCCGAGAGTGTGTCTAGAGTAACATCAAGATAGGGCTTGGATTTTACCTCAGTTGTTATCTCGATGGTAGTATCAACGTTCCGCAACGGGCACGCGATGAGAAGGCCTGATATGAATTGTGAACTGACGTCGCCGCGTATTTTTATTACCCCACCTTTCATGGGCCCTTGGACTGTGACTGGCGGCTTGCCGTTGTTAGACGAGGTCTTGACACCAACGCCTTCAAGCGCCTCTAAGAGTGGGCCCATCGGCCTTTTTTGTATCGACTCATCGCCCGTGAGGGTGACTTTCTTGTCACATAGAGAGAAGACTGAAGACATTATCCTGATAGTAGTGCCGCTGTTCTTCACATCGACAAGAACAGGGGCACGTATCTTCCCGGAATTGCCGACAACATTGACAGCATCGCCGCTTATCTCCACCTTTGCACCTGCTGCGCGCATGGCATCTATGGTCGCCAGCGGGTCAGCTGATAGGAGGGGGTGAGTTATCCTAGTGGAGCCGTTGCTCAAACCCGCTAACATTATGGCCCTGTGAGTGTAGCTTTTGCTCGGGGGGGCGTCGACGATGCCCTTCAACTTTGTTACAGGCTCGATGAGCAGGTCCATGGTTAGTTTATCAAAAGTTTATCAAAAAGGCAGAAAAAAGCCAGTTTGCAGCAGTTGTCACCACTCAGGGGTTTTTATATCTTAATCGATTAAAATACTTATTAGCAAACTTTAATCAAAACTTTAAACAAGTATAAAACAAAACAGGAAAAAAATGGAAGCATACCCTGGCGACCCATACGCCTACATGCCCGCTGGTGGCGGGAAAAAAGGATTTCGCAACATTGAGGGCGTTTTGCCACTCGTGCTGCTGATAGTGATTGCATTTTTCGTGCTGCAGTTCTTGCACGTGATACCGTGTGTTATACCCATAGGGTGCGGTGGCGGCGCGAATGTGATAGTATTAGGTGTACCTTCGCAGGATGTTGTCATAACCCTGTCGGGCAAAGAGGCCCAGATGAAGGGTATAAGCTATCCGATAAACCTGGATCCAAGCTATATAACCTTGGATACTCTCAAAAGCTACAATGTTGTAATACTCCAGGGTGACCCAGCATTCGACATGAACACCAGAGAGATGGTCAACCAGTTTGTGCAGGGCGGCGGGAAGCTGATAATAGTCGGCGACGCAGGCTCGAAGCACCCGACGTATACAAACGTTGCAGGATGGTCATGGCCAAGCGGCCAGGGAATACCTGCACCTGTAAAGCTGATAGGCGAGTGGGGCGGATGGTCCGACGTTTCATACGGTACGGAGCTCAGATGGGCTGACCCGAACCACCCGATAGTCCAAGGTCTTAAGCTAGTCGGCTCGACGACTGCAACACCCACGCAGGTGTTTAAAGTCACTGCGCAGGGCAAGGTCATTGCAGCCATAGACACGACTGAAGGGACCCTTCCGGCGATAATCGAAGGCGGCTCAGGTATGGGTGATGTGATTTACTTCGCATACGACCCAGGCCAGACACCAGAGATACTCCTGACCACAATCAAGTACCTGGCAGGGATATAAGGTCTTCAGTTCAGAGTCCCCGGTCTTGAGTACGGCCGGGGAAATCTTTTGTTTTTTTATTATTCCTTTGTTTTTTATCGTTTCTTTGTTCACTAGTTCCTGGCTCTTAATCCATTGTCTAATTATCCTCCCTTTCTTAAATCTTTACTATCTAGATATACATGGACACGCGAGGACAGTTGCTGGCTATATTGGTCCTGGTTGTCGCAGCGGCAGTCATACTTGCAGTAGGCCTTTTCTTCATGACCGGCACACAGGTACAAGTCAGCGGCGGAGGTTCGTTCAATGTCACGCTGACGCCGAATAACCAGAACACCTCTTCGCAACCGGGAATACCAATTGGCAACGACTCTAAGACTGTTATCAAAGTCGCAGTCATAGGGACGCCTACAGAAAATGTTATAATGACGCTGTCAAGTGGAGAAGCCGAAAGGAGGAACATTTCTTATCCAGTAACATTGGACCCGACTTTTGTAACTCTTGACATCCTCAAAGAGTATGATATTGTGATATTGCAGGGCGACCCCTACTTTGACATGAATGCAAGGGAAGCTGTAAATGGCTATGTGCGGGATGGTGGAAGCCTTATAATTGTAGGCGACGCAGGCTCAAAGCACCCTTCTTACTCAAACGTTGCAGGGTGGTCATGGCCATCGGGAGATGGCATCCCAGTGCCGGCACAGATGGTCGGGGAGCTATACGGCTATATAGATTATGCCAATGGCTCCGACCTGAGGATACTGCGCTCAGCACACCCGATAATCAAGGGAATAAGCCTTGTCGGCTCCGGGCTGTCTGAGACCTCGCAGGTCGTGAAGGTAATCTCAAAAGGCGACACTCTTGTCGCTATCGACACTGATGAGGGCACACTCCCGGCAATAATAGAAGGCAGTGCCGGGCTCGGGAAGGTGATATACTTCGCATACGATCCGGGGCAGACCCCAGAGATACTTTTGGCGACTGTGAAGTACCTGACGGGGGTATGAGTATTTTTATCCAATATAAGCTTAATCTATTATGGACCCTAAGAACCAAAAGATTCTGCTGATTGTTATTGTCATCATTGTTGCATTAGTCTCAGTATTGGCTATTCTAGGACCGATGCTTCTGGAAGCTTTGCATATAATACCCTCGAGCCACCAGATGGGCGCTAATGTCTTGGTATTAGGCACGCCTTCGGTAGACGTCATTACAACCCTGTCAGGCAGAGAAGCTGTGATGAAGGGTATAAGTTATCCAATAAACCTAGATCCGAGTTACATAACCTTGGACACTCTCAAAATCTACAATGTTGTGATACTCCAGGGCGACCCCTACTTTGACATGAATACAAGGGAGATGGTTAACCAGTACGTGCAGGGCGGCGGGAAGCTTATAATAGTCGGCGACGCAGGCTCGAAGCATCCTATGTATCCAAACGTGGCAGGGTGGTCATGGCCAAGCGGCCAGGGAATACCAGTCCCTGCGGAAATCATCGGTGAGTGGGCGGGATGGTCTGACATTTCATACGGCTCAACACTCAGATGGGCTGACCAGAACCATCCAATAGTCAAGGGCTTAAAGCTGACAGGCTCGACTACTACAACGCCGACACAAGTGTTCAAAGTGACTGCCCAAGGCAAGGCCATAGCAGCCATCGACACTGATGAGGGCACACTCCCAGCGATAATAGAGGGCGGATCTGGTCTCGGAAACGTGATCTACTTCGCTTATGATCCAGGGCAGACTCCTGAGATACTTTTGACTACTGTTGGATACCTGGCAGGCATCTAAAACGTCGCTTGTCAGGATTTTTTATTGGATTTTTTCTTCATTGACTAGTTAAACCTCCTGTGGAAAAGCACCTCATCGTCGGCATAGACCCAGGTACTTCTGTAGGTGTCGCATGCCTTGATATCGACGGCGCAGTCTTAAGCGTCATGAGCTCGCGGAGCTTCTCGATAGAGGACATGATAACCCATATCGCTTCTCTAGGTAGTGCAGCAGTCGTGGCCACCGACAAGGCTGTCGCCCCGTCTACAGTAGTAAAGCTTGCATCGATACTCGGCGCGCGTCTTTTCTCACCCGACTTTGACCTGACGGTGGAGAAGAAGCGCGAGCT
>Ga0247841_10006672_pt1 | contig 17663 bp, 10 predicted proteins | sample LaCruzMarch2015__2_FD_192410 | JGI IMG/M metagenome (GOLD analysis project Ga0247841, IMG submission 192410) | Freshwater microbial communities from meromictic Lake La Cruz, Castile-La Mancha, Spain - LaCruzMarch2015_18m | ecosystem: Environmental > Aquatic > Freshwater > Lake | place: Spain... | reverse complement strand
GGGTCTTTTAAGCTACTTTTAACAACCCCCGAAACCCAAAAACAACCCCTTCGGGTGGCTCCTTTAGGCCGATCATGCCCGGCTCCTTTAGGGCGGTCAGTAACACTTTTCGGCTGCCCTGCGAAACAATCGGCTACCGCGTTGACCGCGTCCGTCTGAAAAGCCTGTTTTTTGAATTTAAGTTTCATGGAAAATAATCCTTTACCGATCAAACTGGTGTGGGTGGGTCATGCCTTGGGTTCCTTTTCGTCCGGATTCGGGTTGCTGGTATAGGCCTGGCGCGGATCATTCGGGCGTGGGAAGGCACGCCTCAGAAGTTGCGTACTGACCATCTTGTTTAAGACCCGGTTGCGCAAATGTTCCTCGTTGCGTCCGAGCAATACGGAAAGCAGGCGCAGCCCGACATAACGGTCTTGGCACAATTGACGGATAACGTCCTGCATGGTGTCTGTTGAGACTTTACCGTGTTCTTTTACCGGCAAGGCAATGATTTGTAGTGATGACCACTCGTCAGCGGGAATTTGGTCGCGATCAGTCCATATGGGCACGCCGGACTCCTGACGTTTGGTGGTGAGCTCCTGACGTTTGGTGGTGAGCTCCTGTCCTTTGAGGTCGAACTCTGATGGCTTGGTGCCGGGTGAAACCGCCAACTCGGAGGAAAACGCTTCACGGGTTACCGGACGAGGCATCCAAGGCGCGAAATACACCATGCCTCTCCCGACGCCATCGGACACGAGGAAATCGTCCTTAACAAGGCGACCCAGCATTTTGGTAATATCCGCCGGGTGGTCCGTCGAGATCTCCCGCAAACGAGCATGGTTCACCATACCCTCGCTAACTGCCGTCACCAGGGCCAGACGCCCCAGTTCGGGCAACTGCCTGAAGTCAACACCCAGATGAGATTCAAGCTCTGTGAGCGCATCATCCGGAATCAGACTGGTCATGCGCAGCTCTATCAGCGTCTGTTCCGGGTCTGTCTGTTCGTACAGCAAGGGGCGGCGCCAGTGTTGACCCTGCCAGTTGCGGTAAATCTTCGGCAAACCAGATCCGGCGTGATCACCGTAGCCTACCAACTGGAACAGCGTCTGCAAACGCCGGTTACGGCAATCGCTATTGCTTCCCAATATGGCTATTGCAGGCGGTATACGCATCCGTCCAGGGTTGCGGAAGCCGAACATATCGGGCCGCTTCACGACCAGTACGGATACCCGTCCGGAGTAGTCCGCATGAATCAGGGTATTGACCAAGGCTTCCCGTAGCGCCTCATGCACCGGTGTATCGTCGATCCGTTGCCCATCTTGCAATTGAAACGGCACCTTCAGGTCCACCGTTAGTTTCTGATAAACCTTGCGGTAAAAGTCGTAGATATTGCCGGACCATGTACCATCAGGCACCAGGCGATCCACCCAGCGCTTTTCGGCTTTGGCTTCCGGTCGCTCCTGATAATCCACCATGTAATTGGGCGCCGCATCACGGATCACTCCTGACCGGCCAAACATAAGCAAGCCCGCCAATCTCAAGCCCGAATATCCCTCCTCGCGGTTGCGCCCAAAGGCGCCGACGGATTCGAGAAACTCCCTCAAAGGCAATTCCAGCCAGACATGGCCAGGCTTCACCGCCGAAAAACGGTTCCGGTAGGCGGTGATGGAGTCCATATCCAAGTCCTTAAAATCAAATCCCTTTAAGACCCGATCATCACGCGAGTCCTCCACCTGCTCCGCTATCATACGGCGCACGGTTTCCTCATCCGCCACGTAATCGCTCTCATGACGCCGTACATAGGTGCCGCCAAAGGGGTTGGCGCCTAGATATACCGGTCTCTGCTGCCGCCTGGCCCGTGGCACTTCGATGCGCAGCAGGGTCTTGCCGCCGACAACTATGGGTTGGACGTTGCTTTCTGAAAGCAGGTTAAGGTTTACCACCTGGCGGTTATGCAGGTTGTCCCAGAGCGCCTTACGCACCCGCTCCACATTTGAGATGCCAACGGCCCTGAAGACTCCGGGGGGTTTTTCCTGCACCCCAAGCAAAATCGTGCCGCCATCGGTATTGGCCATAGCACAGTAGGATTTCCAGACATCCTGAGGCAATTCACCCCGGCCATCCCGCCCTTGTGCCGCCTTACATTCCAGATCGACCGACTCGGCCATAACTGCCAGGTCTTCCAGTGTCAGCTCCTCGCGCATTGGGTCGTCTCCTGTTTTCATCGTGGTCCCCTTCGCTTAAATAGATTTGACTTCAGTTCCAGGGGACAGAAGCTTGAATATCTGTTCCACATTGATCTTGACACTGTCACTGCCGAAGGCGTCATCACGGAAAACCACCCGCAATGGCTTATGCTTGGCCAGCATCTTGACCAGTTCTTCCGTAATTCCTGAGTCAAAGCAGGCCAGTAGGGCATTGGTATCCACAAAAAAGACGGTTTTGCCGTAGATGGTTTCCTTGGCAATGGGCAGGGTGAGGTCAAGGCCCCAATCGAGAAATACCTGGAATAAGAGATCTTCCGGGCGGCGGTCCGGTTTTATGTGGTCTTTATGCAGATCCAATTTGCCCTGTGTCAGTTCATACGGCGTGTAATACACATCCATCATATTGGAGGTGTCCACTTTGAAGACGCGGAAGCCGATGTCGGGGGTGTTCGCCGCTGACGGGGTGTCTAAGAGCGTTGGTTGTTTTGCCTCTAACTCGTCCATGATCTTTTTGCCCGCCCGGCGAATGCGTTCTTTGCCGATTTCGGCAATGGTTTTGTAGCCTGCCTTGAAGGCCTCGGACTTCTCATCGCATGGTTCGGGGAGTTGAACCATGATGAATTTGCGATTACCGCCGTCTTCGGCGTTGAGTTGCATAACTGCGTGGGCGGTGGTAGCAGAGCCCGAAAAGAAGTCAATAATGATGCCGTTATTAAGATCCCCTTGTTCAAGGACCTCAACAATCAACCCCGTCGGCTTGGGAAAGTCCATGACTCTACTACCAAATAAGCTATCAATATCCGCTGTTCCATCTTTAGTAAACCACTTGTCACCGACAATTGAAGAAAAACCTGTATACACTGATTCAAGTTCATCCATAAATGCCTTACGACGCGGGCGACCATTAGGGTCTTCCGGCCATAGAATACGATCTTCCGCCATAAGCCTGTTCATGGTTTTTGGCTCATAGCGCCAACCCATTTTGGGACAACCATAGTTTGTCCCTGTTGCCGGATTAATCAAATCATAATGAAGGTTCGGTCGACGGTCAGCTGTAGCAAGACCGACCATATTTGCGCTCGCCCACTGCCCCCTATAATCATCGTCCGGATTTTTATACTGAGCTTGATCCCGTTCGGAACCACGGATTTGTTTACCATAACAGATTATATACTCATGATCTTTTGAAGCACCGTTAGTTGAACGATTATCTTTGTTTAGCCTGCTTTTCCATATAAATGCAGCTATAAAACGATCTTCCCCAAAAACTTCATCACACAATTTCCGCAAGTTATGGACTTCATTATCGTCAATCGAAATAAAAATTACCCCATCCTCCCGCAGGAGGTTTCGCGCCAGCTTCAACCTCGGATACATCATGGTCAACCAATCTGAATGAAAACGGCCATTTGCGTCTGTATTGGCCACCAGGCGATTACCTTCCTCATCTCTCTGATTGGAGCGTTGGAGAAATGCTTCCGTATCTTCAGCAAAGTCATCCTCATAGATAAAGTCGTTACCTGTGTTATACGGTGGATCAATATAAATCATCTTGACCTTGTTGAGGTAGGTCTCCTGAAGAAGCTTGAGCGCATCAAGATTGTCGCCTTCGATATAGATATTATTGGTATTATCGAAATCGACGCTTTCCTCCTCACAGGGACGGAGGGTCTTGGCAATTGGGGCGTTGGCGGTGAGAATTGCCTCATTCTTGCCGGGCCAGCTCAAAGTGTAACGCTCACGTGGCCCTTCCACCAACACAGCGGAGAGCTCCTGGCGTAACTGATCGAAGTCCACCGCCTGGCGAATCTTATCGCTTTCGTCCCGGTTTTCTATGATGCAATTGGGGAACATTGCTGCTATTCTTGAGATATTTGCATCCACCAGATTGGGGCTCTGCATTTTCAGCTTATCCATGGCAATTCCTTTTTAGTATTAAAATAATGATCGTGGGGGCGTACCGATTGACCGGATGATACGGAACCTGGTCAATAGGGAACGTTCAACGACCGTAACCCTTCCTGCATCTCTCGCACTTTAGCGTTTAATTCCACTTTCCGGTTAAAATGCTTTTCACCGTTTATCTTTACATTTGGACGAAGTGTTTTTTAAAGATTATCGCCGAGAAACGTGGTTATGTTGTCAATAATTTCCATCGGGTGCGAGAACAGAATAAGCCATTGACCGAGAAATCAGCGGCGGGCAGCAGCCCGCCCGTTGGATTGATTCGTTTTATGAGGATTGATTTTTGACTTTAACGAGTATTTTTCTGGATTCTCGAGGTTGTCAATTTCTAGATCTACATCCAATAGCGGCCAGTACAAATGGTAGCCATGGAGCAATTGAACATCCTGTATCGAGTTCAAAGTTTGATCTTTAAAATAGGGATAATCCTGATAGCTCAGAAAATACTCCTTTTCTTTTACAAAAAGCCAAACACCAAAAGGGGTAATATTTTCAACGCTTACCGAAATGTTTTCGCCATGCTTTAATGATTTCATCTTTATGTGCCTCCACGATTAACTGGATCTCATTCAGTTTTTTGGGGTTTAATCCATGATATACAGCCAATGATAAAATTGGTTCTATCCAAAACTTAGCCTCACCATCTTCGGATGTTACATGGATGTGGATTCGATCCTCTTCGTTTGAGAGGAAATAAAATCTATACCCTTTTGTAGCACCAAGTTAAATTGATTTCAAACCTCTTTTAGTCTGCGATAAACGCTTATATTGGAAATCCGGTATTCCTGCCAAGAAAAAGGTTGCTATGCCGGAGATTATAGTATAGACACCCGCTACCTGAAACCACAGGGACCTTCCCTGTGGTTTTTATTTTTTTTGAAAAGGAGTCGGATCAAGACATGATAAGTGCATCAAACATAACTCTCGCCTACGGCAAGAGGGTTCTCTTTAAAGACGTCAACATCAAATTTACTCCGGGAAACTGCTACGGTCTCATTGGCGCCAACGGGACGGGAAAATCTACCTTTCTCAAGATTCTCTCCGGTGATGTTGAGCCGGACAAGGGTGACATCGCCATTGGTCACAGAGAGAGACTGGCGGTATTACAGCAGGACCAGTTCGCATTCGATGAGGAGACGGTTTTCAACGCCGTTATCATGGGTCATGCCACGCTTTATAAAGTAATGGCCGAACGGGAGGCGATGTATGCCAAGTCGGAATTTTCGGAGGAAGACGGTATACGCTCCGCGGAACTGGAGGCTGATTTTGCCGAAATGAACGGCTACGAAGCCGAAACCGAGGCGGCAGTGCTATTGAATGGCCTCGGGATACCGGAAGAGCTGCGGAACAGAAAGATGAAGGAACTTGACAGTGGTGACAAGGTACGGGTCCTTCTGGCTCAGGCGCTATTTGGGAATCCCGACGTATTGCTCCTCGATGAGCCCACCAACCATCTAGACATGAAGTCCATCGCCTGGCTGGAAGAATTTCTTGGCCGCTTCCAGAACACGGTGATAGTTGTTTCTCATGACCGACATTTTCTGAATCAGGTCTGTACACATATCGCGGATATCGACTTTGGCAAGATCAAGGTCTACGTTGGCAACTACGACTTCTGGTATCAGGCAAGCCAGCTCCACCTGAGGCAGAAGCAAGAGGAGAGCAGGAAGGCAACCGACAAGGCCGACGAACTCAAAGAGTTCATCAGGCGCTTCAGCTCCAACGCCTCCAAGGCGAAGCAGGCTACGTCTCGGAAAAAGCTCCTGGAAAAGCTTACCCTGGAAGACATGCCTATATCTTCCAGGAAATACCCCTATGTTGTCTTCAAGCCCGAAAGACCTTGTGGCGATATCATTCTGGAGATAAAGGGACTTTCCAAGTCTATAGACGGGCTACCCGTTTTGAACGACATAAATCTGAATGTCCGCAGGGGTGACAATATTGCCTTTGTCGGTGTCAACGGCCAGGCCAAGACAATTCTTTTCCAAATCCTGGCCGGAGAACTTATGCCGGATAGCGGGAGCTTCCGCTGGGGAGTGACGATAACCCCTACCTATTTTCCGAAGGACAGCAATACTTACTTTGACAATGACTTGAATCTCGTCGAGTGGCTATGCCAGTATTCACCCCCTGCGGAGGGAGAGAGCTTTGCCAGGGGATTTCTCGGCAGGATGCTTTTTTCCGGAGAAGAGGCCCTGAAAAAGACGCGAGTCCTTTCCGGGGGTGAGCGGGTTCGCTGCATGCTCTCCAGGATGATGCTTACCGGGGCCAATGCCCTCATCATGGATGAACCTACCAATCATCTGGACCTCGAATCGATTACCGCCCTCAACAATGGTCTTGTTGCCTTCCCGGAGGTGGTGCTCTTCAGCTCTCACGACCGTGAATTTGTCTCCACCGTGGCAAACCGGATCGTGGAAATTACCCCGGGCGGGATTATCGACAGGATGATGGGATTTGAAGAATACCTGGAAGATGAAGAGATTGCCCGGGAACGGGATGAGCTTTTTCAGGGCCGCCAGGTTGCTGCCCTCTAATTTTAAAGCTTCTCTGAAAATAAAAAGACTGTCTTTTAGGAACCCAAACAGGTATAAACTTCCAAGGAGACAAGATCATGATATTGCCCACAACCAAGAAAGCAAAAGAGCAACCGTCCGAAATCACGATTGATCGAAGCGAGGTCCAAATCGTAAGACATCTACCCACTTGTCCCAAGTGTAAACTGACCGACGACATTTTTATCTTCGATGTAACTTCCGAAATTTACGAATGTCTCCGGTGCAATCTGAGGTTTCGTTTTAACCACTAATGCCAATTCCAAATCGGAATAACCTATCGATCAAGTAACCTGGCCAGGAGATATTTTTATGAATGACCGGCAAATGAAGAGAACAGGCCTTATTCATAACATTTTTCCTGACGGCATTCCCCGGCTCTGGTGCCCCCTTCTCACCCATTACCGGGATGATAGGACGCTTGATTTTGAACGTATGGAGTCCCACTTCGCATATATTTCACCCTGGGTGAAGGGCTTCCTGATCCCCGGTTCAACTGGGGATGGCTGGGAACTCTCGGAAGAAGAAACGCTGCAGGTAGCCCAATTCGCCGTTACCCATACGCGGGACAGGGATATTCATTTACTCATCGGCCTTCTCAGGCCGGGTGTAGGGGGCGTGAAGGGGACGCTTGCGGCCATGAAAGAACGCAACATATTGCATTTTAGTGAAAATGAAGGGGCAGATCCCGTAATAAACCCTCATCACATCTGCGCTATTACAATCTGTCCACCCCGCGGCAAGGATCTATCACAGGGAGAAATTGATTCTGATCTATCGGAAATTCTGGATATGGCCCTGCCGACTGCCCTTTATCAGCTTCCCCAGCTAACGCAAAATGAAGCGGAGCCGGAAACATTCAACCGTCTTACGGAGAAATACTCGAATCTGATCTTTTTCAAAGACTCCAGCGGTAACGACCGGATCGCCTCTTCTTCCGTCGACAAGGGGGGGGTATTTCTCGTTCGTGGCGCTGAAGGGGATTATGCACGTTGGTTGAGAGAAGCCGGCGGCCCTTATGACGGTTTTCTCCTCAGTACGGCCAATTCCTTTCCCCAGGAGCTCCGCTCTGTTGTCGATAATCTTGAAAAAGGCGATTTCAAAGCCGCTGGCGAGACTTCCGTCCGGCTCAGCACAGTGATCGGAAATATCTTTGCAATCGTCCAGCCTCTCCCCCATGGAAATGCATTTACAAATGCCAACAAGGCCATTGATCATTTCCTTGCTTACGGTCCCGATGCGGCAAGCCACCCGGGACCACTTCTTCACGCCGGCGTCCGTATCCCCCGGGAAATTCTCACGGCTACGAGGGAAGTTCTCGACAGCCAAGGGCTTTTACCTGAGAGAGGTTACTGGGAATAGGGAGATCCGCCTATCCTGGAGGCTATCAGCACAGGAAACTAAATTGATTAGACCCTCGTCAACGGACGGTATTTGATCCGGTGGGGCTGGTTTGCCTCCATGCCGAGACGTCCTTTTCTGTCTTCCTCGTATTCCGAGTAGTTGCCGTCAAACAAGATAACCCGACTATCCCCTTCGAAGGCCAGGATATGGGTGGCGATACGATCCAGAAACCAGCGGTCATGGCTAATGACAATGGCGCAGCCGGCAAAATTCTCTATGGCCTCTTCCAGTGCCCGCATGGTATTAACGTCAAGGTCGTTGGTCGGCTCATCGAGGAGGAGGACGTTGGCCCCTTCCTTGAGCATGCAGGCCAGATGAACCCGGTTTCGCTCGCCCCCGGACATGAACCCGACTTTTTTCTGCTGATCTGAGCCGGAGAAATTGAATCTAGCCACATAGGCTCTAGAATTTACTTGTTTACCTCCCAATTGAACAATGTCCTGACCACCCGAGATAATTTCCCAGATGGTTTTGTCGGGATCGAGGTGATCGCGGCTCTGGTCCATATAGGCGAGTTTCACCGTGTCGCCAATCCGGATTGTTCCTGAATCGGGCGCCTCCTGGCCCGTAATCATCCGGAAGAGGGTGGTCTTGCCGGCGCCGTTCGGTCCGATGACGCCAACTATACCCCCCGGTGGAATGGCGAAGGACATATCCTCCAGGAGCAGTTGGTTGCCGTATCCTTTGGTGACGTTTTCCGCTTCCAAGACCACTTTGCCCAGACGGGGTCCCGGCGGGATATATATTTCAAGCTCCCGGTCCTGCTTTTCCACTTCCTGCCCCAACAGCGTTTCATAGGAAGTGATGCGGGCCTTTGCCTTGGCGTGCCTTCCTTTCGGCGACATCCTGATCCATTCCAGTTCCCGCTCCAGGGTTTTCTGGCGTTGGGATTCCGTCTTTTCCTCAGAGCGCAGGCGGTTCTGTTTCTGCTCCAGCCAGGAAGAATAGTTGCCCTTCCAGGGGATGCCGACGCCCCGGTCCAGCTCCAGGATCCAGCCGGCCACATTATCGAGAAAATAACGGTCATGGGTCACGGCAATAATGGTCCCGGCATATCGTTGCAGGTGGTGCTCAAGCCAGGCGACCGTCTCGGCGTCCAGATGGTTCGTCGGTTCATCGAGAAGGAGGATATCCGGTTTCTGCAAGAGGAGGCGGCACAGGGCGACCCGTCTCTTTTCTCCCCCCGACAGGATCTTTACAGACGTTTCTCCGGGCGGGCAGCGCAGGGCGTCCATAGCCATTTCCAGACGGGAGTCCAGCTCCCAGGCATCGAGGTTGTCAAGCTTTTCCTGCACCGTTCCCTGGCGCTCGATCAGCGCATTCATCTCATCGTCAGTCATGGGTTCGGCAAACTTTTCGTTGATCCCGTTATACTCGTCAAGGAGGTCGACGATATCCTTGACACCCTCTTCGACGATCTCCCGCACGGTTTTCGACCCGTCAAGAACCGGTTCCTGTTCCAAAAATCCAATGGTAAGCCCGGGAGAAATAATGGTCTTCCCGTTAAAGTCCTTATCCACACCTGCCAGGATGCGCAGGAGCGAGCTCTTGCCTGAACCGTTGAGTCCCAGGACGCCGATCTTGGCCCCGTAAAAATAGGAAAGGGAAATGTCTTTTAGGACAGCTCGCTTCTCATAAAACTTGCTTACCCCGATCATGGAGTAGATAATCTTGTTTGCTTCTGTTGCCATAAATTTAATGTCTCCTTTTTTTAACCCCATCCCCACCCTAACCCTCCCCTTGAAGGGGAGGGAAATCGTGAGGTCACCCTCTTTCAAGGGGAGGGGGCATGACGTTTATTTTGCTTTTATTTCACACTGTCTGACTCTGAATTGCGGTGATGACGATGGTATTGAAGATATCTCCGACCGTGCATCCCCGGCTCAGATCGTTCACCGGTTTGTTCAGTCCCTGGAGCATGGGGCCGATCGCTACGGCCCCCGTTTCCCGCTGGACAGCCTTATAGGTATTGTTTCCCGTGTTCAGATCGGGGAAGATAAGGACGCTGGCCTGACCCGCCACATCCGATCCCGGCATTTTTTGAGCGCCCACGGCGGGGTCCACGGCAGCGTCATATTGAATGGGTCCGGCAATCTTCAGGTCCGGACGACGCTGTTTGACGATTTCCGTTGCCTTGCGCACCTTTTCCACGTCGTCACCGACTCCGGACGCCCCGGAGGAGTATGAGAGCATGGCTATTTTTGGCTCAATCCCGAAAAATGAAGCGCTTTCCGCTGATGAAATGGCAATGTCGGCAAGGTTTTCGGAACTCGGGTCGGGATTGACGGCGCAATCGCCGAAGACGCAGACCCGGTCCGGCATGCACATAAAAAAGACTGAGGATACAATGGCAATCCCGGGTTTGGTTTTTACGAACTGGAGCGCCGGGATGATGGTATGCTGGGTGGTGTTGATTGCTCCCGAAACCATCCCGTCGGCCTTACCTTTATAGACCATCATCGTCCCGAAATAGGAACCGTCAGTCATAAGATCCCGGGCCATTTCCCTGGTCACATTTTTTTCCTTCCGAAGTTCATAAAGGGCATCCACAAATTCCGGATACAATTTCGACTCGTTCGGTTTGAAAATGTGAACGTTATCAGTGGTAAGGCGGATGCCCAGACGTTTCGCAGCGGATAATATCTCATCGCTGTCGCCAAAAATTGTGAGTTCAACGATGTCCTGTTCGATAAGGTGGGCGGCGGCCGTCAGCACCCGGTCGTCATTTCCTTCCGGAAGAACGATATGCCGTTTCTGACGACGCGCCCTTTTGACGATTTCATATTGGAACATGTGAGGCGTCATTCCTTTATGCTTGAAGGCTGTCAGTCGCTCTCCCAAAGCTTTGAGATCAACATGTTCCTCGAAAGTACGGATAGCGAGTTCGACTTTGCGGGTATTATCTGCATATAACTCAGAGCGGATGGAACCGACCCGGTTGGCTGTATCATAAGTTCCCGAGGAAACGACACTGATGGGGGCCACTGTTTGCAGGCCTTCGATCAATTTTGAGACGGCAGGCTCCGGTTCAAATCCGCCGGTCAACAAGATGCCGGCCAGGCGCGGATAATGTCGAGAGATATTTGCCTGTAGGGCGCCGATGATGATGTCCGAGCGATCGCCGGGGGTAACGATCAGGGTATTGTCTTTAAGGTAATCAAGAAAGTGGTGCAACTGCATGGCCCCGACGATGGTATGATCCACGGGGTTATCATGCCGGTCGCTTCCGAACAGGGCTTTGGCCCCCAGGCTTTCGTGAACTTCTCTGAAGGTTGGGCTGTTGAGCTTGCTTTTTTCAGGTATGACGGACAGGATCGTTGGTTGGGGCAAGTAGTTACGGATAGCAGCATCCAATTCATGAAGCTGGTCCTCTCGTGCCCTGTTGATCAGGACGGCCAGCACCTCAACATTACCCTTTTTAAAGCCTTCGTAAGCAGCCAGGGTAAATTTGGCTACTTCCTCAACAGTTTTGTTTTCTCCGGAGACGACCATAATGAGGGGAATACCAAGATTCTTCGGGATGAGGATATTGGCGTCAAACTCAAAGATGGAGCTTTTCCCGGCGTAATCGGTACCCTCAACGATGGTAAAATCATATGTATCTTCAATCTTTTTGTATTTTTCTATCAGGGCGTCAATGACTACCACATCCGACTTGTTGGCCAAGATATCGCCAAGCTCTCTTCCTGAAAATCCATAAGCCTCCTCATAAGACATGGACATATTGAAACGCCTCAAAATCAGCTGGATGTGGGGATCCTTTTCTTGCTTGCCATCTTCCTCCGCGCCGTTGACCGTTATAATGGGTTTGAAGTAGCCAACATTGGGCAGATGGTTAAGAATCGCGTCCATCATACCCAGCACGATGAGGGATTTGCCGCTGTGCTCTTCGATTGCCGCAATATAGACGCCTTTAGTCATGATTTCCCCCCCTGATAATCATAATCGGTCATGTACGGTATAGACGTTCGTCATGAATGTATAATCCAAGAAATAAGTGATAATTGCCGATTTGTAAAGAGAAAATACATTTATACAGTTTAAAGACATTGTGAAGTCATTCACGATGATCTGGTAATGTTTATTCCGATTGATGTTGCTTATCAGGAGCAACGTGTGATAAGAGTTAGTAAAAATAAATACCCTCAATAATTGATGCCTGCGTAAAAAGTCTCATTCTATCATTTCGAGGAGCAAAACGACGATAAATCTCTAATGATTTCGGGATTTATTGCTATGGTCGAAATAACATGACTGGAAGGTTGCGATTTTTTGCGAGTTCGTTAATTATTAAATAAAAGTGGGAGAAAGCTAAAGGAAATACAGGTTGCAGAAACAGAACATAAGAAACATCGCCATTATCTCTCATGTCGATCATGGCAAGACGACCCTTGTGGACGGCATGATGAAACAAACCGGTACCTTTCGGGAACATCAAGTCGTGGAGGAGCGAGTGATGGATTCCCTCGATCTCGAACGGGAACGGGGCATCACGATCATGGCGAAGAATACCGCCATCCGCTATGGAGATGTGAAAATAAATATCGTTGACACGCCCGGACATGCCGATTTCGGGGGCGAGGTCGAGCGGAGTTTCAATATGGTGGACGGGGCGATCCTCCTCGTTGATGCGAGCGAAGGTCCTTTGCCCCAGACACGTTTCGTCCTCAAGAAGGCTCTGGCCAAGAAAATACCCGTCATTCTCGTCATCAACAAGATCGACCGCAGCGATGCGAGAATTGAAGAAGTCATCAATGAAGTCTATGACCTTTTCATCGATCTGGATGCGACGGAGGAGCAGATCGAATTTCCCATCCTCTTCACCCAGGCCAAGCGGGGAGTGGCCCACCTCAAGCAGGGAGACGACTCGACTGATCTGCAGCCGCTATTCGAGACCATCGTGAAGACGATTCCCTGTCCCGAAGGGGACGACCAGGCGCCACCGCAGTTCTTGTTGACAACTCTCGATTATGATCCCTATGTCGGCCAAATCGCCATCGGTCGCCTGATGAACGGTATCCTGGAAATGAACCGGTCTTACACGCTCTGTGGTGAGAAGGCATTGACGCCGGGAATAAAGTTTTCAGCCCTCTACACATTTGTCGGCATGAAAAGAATTGCCGTCGATAAGGTGGAAGCTGGAGATATCGTTGCCTTTGCCGGCGTGGCAAACATCAATATCGGCGATACCGTCTCGGCGCTGGAAAATCCTCAACCCCTGCCAAGAATCAAGGTCGATGAGCCCACGGTTTCGATGATCTTCTATGTAAACAATGGCCCCCTGGCTGGACGAGAGGGAAAGTATCTGACTTCCCGTCATATCCGCGAGCGCCTGGAACGAGAGACCCTGCGCAACATGGCCCTCCAGGTGAAAACAACGGAACGGGCCGACGCTTTTGAGGTCTGCGGCAGGGGGGAGCTGCAGATGGCGATTCTCATCGAGACCATGCGTCGGGAAGACTACGAATTCATGGTTTCCAGACCCCAGGTGATTACCAAGGAGGAGGAAGGCCGCATTCTCGAGCCGGTAGAACGACTTTACCTTGATATTCCCGAGGAATTCGTTGGGGTGGTGACGGAAAAACTTTCCGGGCGCAAGGGAAGGATGGCCAACCTCGTAAACAAGGGGAGCGGCCGCGTAAACATGACATTCATTATTCCCGCCCGTGGGCTCATCGGGTTTCGCAGCCATTTTCTAACTGATACCAAGGGATCAGGGGTCATGAACACCCTCTTTGAAGGCTATGAACCCTGGTTTGGAGCTATCCCGCAGCGGCAGACCGGAGCCCTTGTCGCCGACCGTGCAGGCCGGATTACCGCCTATGCCTGCCATGCAATGTCCGATCGGGGAGCACTTGTCGTATCGCCGGGGACGGAGGTTTATGGCGGCATGATCGTCGGTGAAAGAAACCGCTCCACGGACCTGAACGTGAATATAGTCAAGGAGAAAAAGCTGACTAATATGAGGAGTTCCACCTCGGATGCGACGGTGATTCTCCGCCCCCCGCGGCTTATGTCTCTCGATCAGTGCATCGAATTCATTGCCGAGGATGAGGTGGTGGAGGTCACCCCCGGCAGTATTCGCCTCCGGAAAAAGGAACTTGACGCCCAACTGCGGATGGCCCGCTATCGTGAGGAGAAGTGGGCCTGATACGAGATGGATTCATGCCCACCAGAGGGTAGTTATCGTTGACCCTTGCAACCTCAATAAAGAAACTCCATGACCCGTATCATCATCAGTGAAAAACCCAGCATGGGCCGTGCCATCGCGGCGGCCCTGGGCATTCAGGGGACGGGGCGCAACTTCATCCAGGGCGCCGATGTCATCGTCACGTGGTGCGTTGGCCATCTGGTGCAGGCTATGGGTCCGGAAGGATACAATCCCGATCTCAAAACGTGGCGGCTGGATACGGTGCCTTTTTTCCCTGAACCGTTCCTTTACTCCCCCATTGAGGCCACCAGGGATCAATACGAGGTGGTGGCAAAACTTATGACCCGTGACGATGTGGTGGATGTCGTGAACGCGACGGATGCCGGTCGCGAAGGCGAGCTCATTTTTGATCTGGTTTATCGCCTATCGGGATGCACCAAGCCTGTACAGAGATTCTGGACGTCGAGCCTCACGGATAACGCCATCCGGGATGCCTATGCCCGGATGAAGCCGGGCGAGGCCTACCGCGGCCTGCGGGATGCGGCGCGCAGCCGGCAGGAATCGGATTGGCTGGTCGGCATCAACTGCACACGAGCCCAGACGCTGGTCATGCGCCGAGCCGGAGGAGACGGGGTTTACTCAATCGGCCGCGTACAGACACCGACGTTGGCGCTCCTGGTAAATCGCGAGCTGGAAATCACGGACTTCGTACCGAAGGACTTCTGGACCTTATGGGCTACGTTTCAAGCCAAAGGTGGCACTTACAGAGGCAAATGGTTCCACAAGGTCGATGGGAAGGATCAGGATCGGTTCGACCAGGAAGAGGACGCGAGGACCATTGCGAACAAGCTATCCGGCCTGCCCGGCAACGTTGCCTCGGTCACATCCAAAACGGAAAAGAAAAAGCCCGAGTTGCTGTACGACCTTACCAATCTCCAGAAAGAGGCCAACAAGCGCTTTGGGTTCACAGCAGAGCATACCCTGGAAGTGGCGCAGGATCTCTATGAATCCAAGCTCATCAGCTACCCGCGCACGAATTCCCGGTACCTGACGGAAGCGGATGCGCAGAAGGCCGCAGGCTGGATCAAGGCGATCGCTCAGGGGCAGCTTATGGAGTTGCAACCCTTCGTCGGTGAGCTTCGGAAGCGCTGGCCCGTGAAGCTCGACAAGCGTTTCGTGAACGACAAGGAGGTGGAAGATCATGCGGCGCTGACGCCTACGGAGAATCCCGCAAAGAATCTCCAAGGTGACCGGCTGAAGGTCTATGAGCTGATCGCACGGCGCTTCCTGGCCGCGTACTTCCCCGAACGCGTCGAAGGCAAGACCACCATCATCACGAAGATCGAGAAGGAGACCTTCAAGACCACCGGCACAGTTTTGAAGGAATTGGGATGGTCCGCCGTCGACCCGCCCCATGGCCGACCGAAAAAAGAAAAGGCGAAGGTAAAGAACCCCGAAGAGGAAGAGACTGAAGAGGATGAGGATTCCGGTCTGCTGCCTACCGTCGTTAAGGAAGAAGCAGTTGATACGAAGGACCTCTTTCCCAGGGCAGGCAAGACCTCACCCCCCAAGCGCCTGACCGAAGGGGATCTGCTGGGCGCTATGCAAAGCGCGGGTAAGGAACTGGACGATGAAGAACTGAAGGGTGCCATGAAGGACTGCGGCCTGGGGACACCCGCCACCCGGGCCAACATCATCGAAACGCTGCTGAAGCGCGATTTCGTCGAGCGCACCCGCAACATCCTGCAGCCAACGGCTAAAGGGATCGAGTTGATCCAATCCATCCGGGCCGAGACCCTGAAAAGCCCTCAGATGACCGGCGAATGGGAAGCACGCCTGGAGCGAATACGCCGGGGCGAGGCCAAACGGGATGAGTTTATGAGCGGCATCCGGACCTTCGTGACAGAACTGGTGGGACAGATCAAACAACAGGCCTCACAAGGCACCACCGGGCGTGTGTTCGGCACAGTAGTGGGAACCTGCCCGAAGTGTGGCTCGAACCTGTGTCTCCGGAACTGGGAAGGTCGTTACTACGTGAAGTGCGCCGCTTCCGCAAATCCAGGATGCAAGGTATCCTTTGATTCAGATGCCGAAGGGAAAGCGTTGAAGATTTGTCTATTCTGCCGGGGACCAGTCCGAACCACCCGGAACGGTGGAAAGGTCTGCGCTCAATGCAATAGATGGCAGTCAAGAAACAAGAGGAAGGGCTACGCGACCTCGAATCCTTCGCTTTCCGGTCCCTCTGGTAGCCCATTCTCGTGATTCCATCAACATGCAAGGGGGCAACGGTTACACCGGCACCCGGACTCCGGCACAATTCAGGAGGCGAAACCGACCGAGCCTTTGGGTTGATGCCGATAGCATCGTGGTGAAGGTACAAAAAATATCGCGGGAATTTTTACGAGCCCTGCATATGGCTTTTTTTAGTAATCAGCGAGACTTTATCAAGGAAAACAGATGTATGTAAAAAAATGCCTACCTGCAAATCTTTGCTGCAGCTTTTAATGATGGTGGAGGATTACTGCAGGAACAAAGTTTATAGGGAAATCAATATCCAAACCATGGCTATAGACTAAGAACCCTTGATAGCTGCTCCCATAGTTTATAAGGTGTTTTACTTTGTTATTTTGAAAAGATGCGGGCGATTACCAGATAGCCTGCGGGCGATTTTCTTAACCATAGAGTAATCCGTATCGTCTCCCAAATATTCAACACCGCAGTGTGAATGTGATTTGTGTGTAGGTCTATATTTGTAAGCATCCTTAATCATCATGCTTGCATAGTATTTCCATTTACATTCTACCTTACAAAAACTAATTCTGATACCTGCATTTCTTGCAGCAGAGTTGTAGTCAGAAACCTTTCGACAAACGATCGCAACTGGCCCTTTGCCATTTTTAAATATACCACGATAGGCGACCGCAATATCATTCAGTGGTTCTATTTCTGTGCTATTAACAGAAAGATAACTTTCACCAGGGTTCGGTATAAAAGCAGCGCTTGACACACGGCCTCCATTTTTCAGTTCATCTGTGTCTACGTAGCGTGCTAGTTCACTTTGTTCTGAAAAGCTAGGATCTTTCGTAGGCCAACCTCAACTTTGAAAACTCATTGCTTGTTTCGTCTGACCAAGGTGCGACCGCTTAAATGGTGTAAAGTCCCTTAGTCGCAGCAAAGGTACAATTTCTTTCGCATGCGCTATACCTTCAATTATCGTTTCCCCATCAAAAATACCGAATATAATTTTCTTATTAGATTGAAACTCCAATTCAACAAAATGACGATCATCCTTATACCATTCTATCTGGAGGTTGCCATGTGGCAAAAGCACAAATTCGGGTTCCTGTGCGAACTCAGCTACTTTATTCCAAAGCCAAAGAAAATTTGCAAGTGATTGGGCTT
>Ga0247841_10006671_pt1 | contig 17666 bp, 13 predicted proteins | sample LaCruzMarch2015__2_FD_192410 | JGI IMG/M metagenome (GOLD analysis project Ga0247841, IMG submission 192410) | Freshwater microbial communities from meromictic Lake La Cruz, Castile-La Mancha, Spain - LaCruzMarch2015_18m | ecosystem: Environmental > Aquatic > Freshwater > Lake | place: Spain... | reverse complement strand
ATCTTCAGCGCATCGGGGTTCAGATATTCTTTGAAGTCGCCTTCTTCGGCGGCGGGATTTTCGCTGGTGAAGAGTCTGTCGTAGAGGCGCACTTCGGCTTTGATGCCGTGTTGCGCAGATACCCAGTGGATAGTGCCTTTGACCTTACGTCCGTCGGGGGCGTTGCCGCCTTTGGATTCCGGGTCGTGCGTGCAGTGCAGTTCGGTAATGTTGCCGGAGCCGTCTTTGACGACGTTTGTGCAGGTGACGAGATAGGCACCGCGCAGGCGGACTTCGGTGCCGGGGGCAAGGCGGAAGAATTTTTTCGCCGGCTCTTCCATAAAGTCCTCGCGCTCAATGTAAATATCGCGGCTGAACGGAACGGTGTGGACGCCCATCTCCGGTTTGTTCGGATGGTTGGGCAGTTCGAATTCTTCGGTCTGTCCTGCGGGATAGCTGGTGATGACGACTTTGAGCAGATCGAGTACGGCCATGCGGCGCGGCGCGATTTCGTTGAGATCGCTGCGGACATGGTGTTCGAGCAGGGCGACGTCGGTGAGACTTTCGGTTTTGGTGATGCCGATTTCGGTGCAGAAGGCGCGGATGGCTTCCGGCGTATAGCCGCGGCGGCGCATGCCGCAGATCGTTGGCATACGCGGGTCATCCCAGTTGCTGACCATTTTTTCTTTCACCAGCTCGAGCAGTTTGCGTTTGCTCATAATGGTGTAGGTGAGGTTGAGGCGGGCGAATTCGTACTGATGCGGCTGGTAGAGTTCGAGGGTTTCGAGAATCCAGTCGTAGAGCGGGCGGTGTACTTCAAACTCGAGCGTGCAGAGCGAGTGGGTGACGCCTTCGATGGAATCTTCGAGACAGTGGGCGAAGTCGTACATCGGATAGAGGCACCATTTGTCGCCGGTGTTGTGGTGACTGGCGTGTTTGATGCGGTAGATGGCGGGGTCGCGCATGTGGAGGTTCGGTGAGGCCATATCGATCTTTGCGCGCAGGACGTAGGTTCCGTCAGCGAATTCGCCGTTTTTCATCCGTTCGAAAAGGTCGAGGTTTTCTCCAATGGAACGTTTTCGGCCGGCCGGTTCTTTACCAGGGATATGCGGTACACCGCGGTATTCTTTGAACGCATCAACGCTCAAATCGCAGACGTAGGCTTTGCCGCGCTTGATCAGTTCGACGGCGCACTCGTACATGCGGTCGAAATAGTCGGAGGCCCAGAAGAGGTTCTTGCCCCAGTCGAAGCCGAGCCAGCGGACATCGTTTTCAATCGCCTCGACATATTCGGTGTCTTCGGCGGTCGGGTTGGTGTCGTCAAAGCGCAGGTGGCATCGCCCGTTGTATTTGAGAGCCGTGCCGAAGTCGAGGCAGATGGCTTTGGCGTGACCGATGTGAAGATAGCCGTTGGGTTCGGGCGGGAAGCGGGTGACCACCTCGGTGTGTTTGCCGGAGGCTAAATCTGCGTCAATGATGTCATGAATAAAATTACCGGTCAGAGTGCTCATGGTTTTCCTTTAAGGTAAGGCTTTTTCTGCCCGATTTAGCCGTAAATGGCAACACTTTGTGCTGAATATCGGACCGGTTGCCGGTAATTTAAAGTTGACTCTTTGGGTGGCAATTAACTAAAACCTATAAATCTGATAATAATTTATCAATATAATCGGGAGGATTGAGTTATGAAGATGTCAACCAAGGGTCGTTATGCTGTTCGCATTCTGCTGGGCATTGCCCGCTATCAGAAAAACGGACCGGTTTCCAAGAAGGTTATCGCGGAAGAGGAGCTCATTTCCGCCGACTACATTGAGCAGATTATTGTGCCGCTGAAAAATGATGGACTTGTTGTGGGGTTGCGCGGAGTCAAAGGCGGCTTTCGTCTCGCCAAAGACCCTTCCAAGATAACTGTTTATGACATTCTTCGTGCCTCTGAAGGCGAGCTGACGCTCGTAGACTGCGACCGGAACGATTGTAAGGGCCGCGACAAAAATATTTGTGTTACCCGTCCGGTATGGGAAGGTGCCGCCAAGGTGCTTGAGGCCTACTTCTCAAAAATAACTCTTAAGGATCTTCTCGATAAAGTGGCGGATCTCGAAAAATCAGGTGCTGGAAGCTACACGATCTAGCAGTAAGGAATCCAAGATGAAAATTTATGACAATGTGACGCAGACCATTGGGGGCACTCCGCTCGTCAGGCTTAATCGCCTTACAGCCGGACTCAAAGCCACTGTGGCCGTCAAAATGGAATCGCGCAATCCGCTTGGTAGCGTCAAGGATCGCATTGGTATTGCAATGATTGAGGCCGCAGAGAAAAGCGGCGAACTAAAGGCCGGATCAACCATTGTTGAACCGACCAGCGGTAACACTGGCATCGCGCTGGCCTTCGCCGCCGCCGCCAAAGGCTATAAATTGATTCTCACGATGCCTGAAACCATGAGCATTGAGCGGCGTAAGCTGCTTGCTGCGCTCGGTGCAGAAGTAGTCTTAACGCCTGGGGCTGAAGGTATGCCCGGGGCTATCAAAAGGGCGGAAACGCTGGTTGGTACGCTTTCTAATGCGTACATGCCGCAACAGTTTGATAACGCCGCCAATCCTGAAATCCATCGACAGACTACGGCGGTCGAAATCTGGAACGATACCGACGGGAAAGTGGACTTTTTTGTGGCGGGTGTGGGCACTGGCGGAACCCTCAGCGGAGTAGGGAGCGTTCTTAAGAAAAACAAACCCAGTGTCAAAGTGGTTGCGGTCGAACCGGCCGATTCGCCCGTAATCTCTGGCGGGAAACCCGGCTCACACAAAATTCAAGGAATTGGTGCGGGTTTTATTCCGACCAATCTCGATACCAAGCTGATTGATGAAGTTATACAGATTTCTGCGTCCGATGCAGGTATCACCGCTCGACGTCTTGCCAAAGAAGAAGGAATTCTTTGCGGCATATCCGCCGGCGGCAACGTCTGGGCGGCGATTCAGCTGGCCAAACGTCCGGAAAATGAAGGCAAACTCATCGTTACCGTGATCTGCGACAGCGGAGAGCGCTATCTTTCCACATGGCTTTTTGACGAAGTCTGAGGCTTTCAATAGGCGGGGAACCGGCGGCGAATCCAGAATGCGGCGGCGCATACGAAGACGACCATTATAACCGGCGAAGGTTCGGGAACCACGTTCCATCCGATATCCGACAGCATTCCAAGCGTCAGAGCATCGGGAGTATGAATCACTCCGCTGTAAAAAGGGCTCATAAGCGCGCCTGGGTGGATGGTCTCGTCCTCGTGGGAAATACTGGATCCCTGCTCCCAGGTTGCAGGGGCGTAGATCTTAGAATAGACGTTTCCGTTTGCGGCCGTAGCGGCCTCACCCAGCCAATATATTTCATCGCTTGTTGAGGCCGCCAGTCGTTCGGCATCGGACATATCGGCTAACAGGGTATAACTTCCGTCGCCATTAGCCTTTCCGAGGAAGTAATCATAGAGGCTCGGCGTATTCGGTATATATGGATGCAGCGTGTAATATGCTCCGGAGGCCGGATTAATCAGTGAAGTAAAGCCAAGTCCGTGGCCGATCTCGTGCAGGAGGACAGAAACGAAATCGATATCGGTTCCGCAGTTCCCGTCCAGCCCGTAATAAAAGCTTTTCGTCCCGAGCACCGTGTTGTTGTCCACATCGCTGTTGAACTGGGCTGCAATTTCAACATCTGCGCCCATATCCTGGCCTACCCAATGGTTGGCGTTGGCCGCGTTAGCCCAGAGGTATCCCGTGGGGCCGAGGCCGAAATTCAACGCATTGAAAGTTTCCGGGCCGGCACCGCCGAGGGTGGCCGATGAACTTGTTCCCCCCATGCCGGTAAAACTGGCCGAAATATTGATGGTTTCTCCGGCGTAAGAAGTGCCCAGATAGCCGGACCAGATGCCGCAGGCGTACTGAAAGGCTGTCTGCCGGGCCGTGCCGAGAGTCGGATCGAAAAAGCCGGAGCCGTCCGCGTCGGTATAGATCGCATTAAACTGCACATGATCGGCAAAGAGACCGAAGGGGAAAAGTAAAACCAGTAAAGACAAGAGCCTTAAAACAGTTTTTTGCCTGATCATGCAGAGAAACTAGCAATTACGAAGGATTAAGGGAATTCGAAAAAGCCTTTTGCTTTGAGCGCAAACAGTCTAAAAACTCCGCCATGAGTACGTCTTTTGCCAATGTGCCGCTTCAGTGGGTCGGGCCGGTCAAAATCACCGGACCGGAAATTGATGTCGAAACCGAACTGCCGCTGGCGACCTACGAAACGCCGGTGTTTGCGACCGTCAACCGCGGCGCGCGGGTCGCCACCGCTTCCGGCGGAATCAAAGCCGTTGTCATCGACGAGCGGATGAGCCGCTCGGTTCTCTTTGAAGCGCCGGACGCCATCGTTGCTTTCCAATGTCTGGAAAAAATCAAAGCGGAGTTCCCGAAGTTTGGACCCGTCGTCGCCACGACCAGCCGCTTCGCCAAACTGATCGATATGCATTCGCAGATCGCGGGCAACCTGCTTTTCATCCGCTTCGAATTCACCACCGGCGACGCTTCCGGCCATAACATGGTCACCTTCGCCAGCGAAGCGCTGATGAATCATATCCTCGAACTCTGCCCGGCGCTGAAATATGAATCGATTTCCGGCAACTTCTGCTCCGACAAAAAGGCGACTGCAGTGAACGGAATTCTTGGCCGCGGCAAATACGTCATTGCCGAGCTGACCGTTCCCGGAAAACTGGTTCAGAAATATCTCAAGACCACGCCGGAAAAAATCGTCCAGCTCAACATCCGCAAAAACCTGATCGGCACCATGCTGGCGGGCGGACTGCGCTCCGCCAATGCGCACTACGCCAACATGCTTCTGGCGTTCTACCTCGCCACCGGACAGGACGCCGCCAACATCATCGAAGGCTCACAGGGCGTCACGCAGGCCGAAGTCCGCAACGGCGACCTCTGGTTTTCCGTCACCATTCCCAACCTGATTGTTGGCACGGTCGGCAACGGCAAAGGGTTGCCGTTTGTCGAAGAAGTGATGCAGAAACTCGGCTGCCGCGAACCGCGCGAACCGGGTGCTAACGCCCGACGCCTCGCGATCATCTGCTCCGCCGCCGTCCTTTGCGGCGAACTTTCCCTCATGGCCGCACTCACCAACCCCGGCGAACTCATGGCCGCCCACCGTAAGCTGGAGCGCAACGAGGCATAAAATGAAGCTGATGATTTTCTGTCCATTATGGGGGAATGACGGTATCGGATTTAAGGAATTCTGCCGGCGTGCGGCTGCTGCGGGCTATAACGGAGTGGAGCTCTCCTTTGAAGCGGACGATATAGCCGGTAAGGAACGGATCAAAATTTTGAAGGACGCCGGGTTGCAGTTTATTGCGCAGCACTGGCAGACCTTTGACGTCAATGTCGATACGCACATTCAGAATTTCCGCCGCCGGCTGGAATGGGCGGCGCAGCTGGAGCCGCTTTTTATCAATTCACAATCCGGCCGGGACTGGTTCACCTTCGAGGAGAACTGCCGGGTGATTGAGACTGCGGAGCAAGTTCGCCGGGAAACCGGCGTAAAAATTCTGCACGAGACGCACCGGGGAAAGTTCAATTTTTGTGCCGCCGTGACCCAACGGTTTTTAAAACAGTTTCCGGATTTGCGGCTGACGGCGGATTTCTCGCACTGGTGCACCGTGTCTGAATCGCTGCTGGAAGATCAGCAGCAGTTTGTGGAAGCGGCTATTGAGCGGGCCGATCATATCCACGCCCGTGTGGGCTATCATGAAGGGCCGCAGGTTTCCGATCCGCAGGCGCCGGAATGGGCTGATGCTTTGAACGCTCATCTGAAATGGTGGGATCGGATTGTTGAACTTCATTTGCAGCGCAACACACCCGTTCTGACTATTCTGCCTGAATTTGGACCATTTCCTTATATGCCGGCGATTCCTTTCACCCGGCAGCCGGTGGCTAGCCAATGGGACGTGAATGTCTATATGATGAATCTGCTTCGCGCGCGGTACAGTGATCGCTGTGAAGTTTAATGAGAACGGATGCTGACTGATGAGTGAATTAGAAAAACGTAAGGTAGAGCACGTCAAGATCGTTGCGCAGAAGGACGAGATGGATCGTCGTAAGTTTTATTTCGACGAGATCCGGCTGACGCACCGCGCGCTGCCGGAAATCGACCTGAAGGCGATTGATCCGTCGGTCGAGTTCATGGGCAAGAAGCTTTCGTTTCCGCTACTGATTTCTTCGATGACCGGCGGCGGCGATAAGCTGCTCCGGAAGATTAATACCAACCTCGCCGCCGCCGCCGAAGCGGAAGGGGTGGCGATGGGTGTCGGCTCCCAGCGTATCTTTTTCACCGAGCCGACCGCCCGGTCGAGCTTTGACCTGCGCGGTGTCGCACCGTCGGCGCTGCTGTTTTCGAACCTTGGCGCAGTTCAGCTAAACGAAGATATGACTCTTCAGCATGCCCGCGCCGTCGTGCAGGTTCTCAAGGCCGACGCGCTTTGCCTGCACTTAAATCCGTTGCAGGAAGCGGTTCAGCCGGGCGGCGATACCAACTTTTCCAACCTTCGGAAAAAGATTGGCGAGATCGTCCAAGGCTTGGAAGTGCCGGTAATCGTGAAAGAAGTCGGCGCCGGAATTTCCGCCGCTGATGCCGAACTGCTGATTGAAGCCGGTGTGAAATATATCGACGTCGCCGGTTCCGGCGGAACGTCGTGGAGCCGTGTCGAAGGTGCCCGCAGCGACGATCCGTCGCTGGGCGAACTGTTTCAGGATTGGGGAATTCCGACTCCGCTGGCTCTTAAACAGCTTGCTCCGCTTAATGTCACGCTGATTGCGTCTGGAGGCATCCGCTCCGGAGTCGATATGGCGAAAGCCGTGGTTCTCGGCGCATCGCTTTGCGGCGTCGCGCGGCCGTTTTTGAATCCGGCGATGGAGTCGGCGGAAGCCGTCCGTGCAGTAATTCAAAAACTGAAACGCGAATTTGTCACCGCCATGTTTCTGCTCGGTGCGGACCGCATCAGTAAAATCAAAAACCACGAAGAGCTGATTCTTAAATGAAAACCGGCATCGACCAGATTTCGTTTTATACGTCGCAGTATTTTCTCGATCTGAAAACGCTGGCGGCGGCGCGCGGCGTTGATCCGGAAAAATTTTATACCGGCATCGGCCAGGAAAAGATGGGTATTCCTCCGCCGGACGAAGATGTCGTCACCATGGCCGCCAGCGCGGCGTTTCCGTTGAAGGCGCAGGGCGCGCTGGAAGGCGTCGAAGCACTTCTTTTTGCGACCGAAAGTGGTATTGACCAATCGAAAGCCGCCGGAATGTTTGTCCACGGACTGCTCGGTCTGCCGGAGCGTTGTCGTGTGGTGGAACTGAAACAGGCGTGCTACAGCGCGACCGCCGCGCTGCGTATGGCGATGGGCCTCGTCGCCATGAAACCGAAAAGCAAAGTGCTGGTGATCGCTTCCGATGTCGCCCGCTATGAACTCGGCAGTCCCGGCGAATCGACGCAGGGTTGCGGCGCGGTGGCTTTCACCGTTTCCGCCGATCCGCGCCTGCTGGCCGTTGACCCGGAAGCCGGATTTTATGCCGACGATGTGATGGATTTCTGGCGGCCGAACTATCTTTCCGAGGCGCTGGTGGACGGTAAGTATTCCACGCTGGTTTATATCAAAGCACTGCTGGAGTCGTGGAAGCAGTACGCCGCAGAAAGCGGCCGCTCGCTCAGCGACTTCGCCCGCTTTTGCTACCACATTCCGTTCACCCGCATGGCCGAAAAGGCCCATCAAAAGCTGGCGAAGGGCACTTCCGACGAAGAATTGAAACGGGTCATCGGCGAATCGCTGATCTATAGCCGGGGCGCGGGCAACTGCTATGCCGCTTCGCTTTACGTCGGGCTGGCGTCCCTGCTTGATAACGCAGCGGAAGATTTGTCCGGAAAACGAATCGGACTTTACAGCTACGGTTCCGGCTGTGTCGGCGAGTTTTTCAGCGGTGTCGTGCAGAAGAATTACCGTGACGCGCTTTTTGCTGACCAGCACCGGCAGATGCTCGCCGGACGCACGGAGCTGACGTTCCAGCAGTACGAGGATATTTATAACTACGGCATTCCGACCGATGGCGGCGAGCATACGTTTCCGCAGTACCGCACCGGGCCGTTCCGCTTTGCCGGAATGCAGGGGCACAAGCGCATTTACGGGAAACGTAATGCGTAACGAGTAACACGTAATTAAGAGCTCATTACGCATTACTCGTTACGGATCAAGCCTCTCTTCCCATGTTGTTATTTTTGGCCGCAAATGATCTAATCGAATTCACATGAAAGCCATTGCCCCAGGTAAACTGATTTTGAGCGGCGAGCATTCCGTTGTTTACGGGAAGCCCGCTGTGGCGATGGCGATTGACCGCAGCGTGACCGCTACCATTGAGGATTCTGCAGACGGGCAGATTTCTTTCGAGATGCAGGGCGTCAGCGAACGCGAATCGTTCACCATGATGGCGCTGCAGGATTTTAAACGTCGCGCCCAGAACAACTACCGGCTGTTTCTCGAAGGGAAGATGGGAATCCGCGACGTGCTGCATAAGCCGGTGGACCTTTTTAAATTCGGCTTTATCACGCTGCTCGACGGCCTGCACCGCAAAATGGATAGCGGCATCGTGATCAAACTCAAATCCAGCATTCCGGTCGGCAGCGGAATGGGTTCTTCCGCCGCATCGGTGCTTAGCGAACTGCGCGCCCTCGGACATTATCTGCGCGTGGATTTCCGGCCTGACTGGTATTACGAATTCAGTCTGGAATCCGAAAAGCTCCAGCATGGCCATCCCAGCGGTGTGGATTCATACATTTCACTTTACGGCGGTTGCGCCGCTTTCCAGAACGGCACAGCCCGTTCCGTACCGCTGCCGCGCATGAAAATGTATCTGGTTGAAACCGGCGCGCCGGAAGCAACCACCGGCGAATGTGTCGTACAGGTCAAGGAGCAGTTTCAGAACGATATGATCTGGAATGATTTTGAGGCGGTCACCAACGAGGTCGAAAAAGCCGTGCGTGAAAACAACGAATCGGTTATGCGATCGCTGATGCGCGAAAACCACCGGCTGCTTTGCCGGATCGGCGTCGTGCCGCAGAAGGTGCAGCAGTTTATCGCCGATGTCGAAACAGCCGGCGGCGCGGCCAAAATCTGCGGTGCCGGTGCCATTCGCGGACAGAACGGTGGCGTGGTGCTGGTGCTGGCCGACTTTATGCCGACTGCGCTGGCCGAAAAATACGGCTACAAGGTTTCGCCGGTTCGCGGCGATCCGCTCGGAACGCGGATTGTGTAAAATGAAAGCCTCGGCGCCAGGCAGTTTAATGCTTTTGGGTGAACACGCCGTGCTTCATGGCCGCCGTGCGCTGGTTTGCGCCATCAATAAACGGATCACGGTTTCGCTTTCACAAATTAATCAACCGCTTCTGCGAATTGTTTCAGACCTTGGAATTTACGAAGCGCCGCTCGGCGGGCTGGCTGATCATCCCGACTTCCGGTTCGTGCTCGATGCTGTCCGGCAATATCCGCTGGAGCAGGGCATCGAACTAAAAATAGAATCAGAGTTTTCCAGCGATATCGGTTTCGGTTCTTCTGCCGCCGTCACCGTCGCCACCCACGCCACGCTGATGGGACCGATTCCCGATCGTATGGAGTTGTTTAAGCGGTCGCTGGCGACAATTCACCGGGTGCAGGGCCGCGGTTCCGGCACGGATGTGGCGGCGAGCGTTTTCGGCGGCGTGGTTGCTTACCGCGCCGAGCCTTTGGAGATTGTTCCGCTCAAACAATCCTTTCCTCTGACAGCCGTCTACTCCGGCTCCAAGATGAAAACGGCGGATGTGATTCGCTATCTGGAAGAACGCCGCGCTCTGAACGCAGATTATTTTGAGCGGATATTCGACCGGATGGACACAAGCATCGGCGAGGTGATTGAGGATTTTTCGCGGCTGGGCCGGATGATGATCCTGAATCAAAAGCTGATGGAGGAGATGGGGCTCTGTAACGCGGCGCTGGCGGAAATTATCGCAGGGTTCCAGGACGCCGGAACTCCGGCGAAAATATCCGGCTCCGGTCTTGGAGACTGCGCCATCGGTCTCGGCGAGTTCCCAATATCCGGGAGATTTTCGTCATATTGCCTCCGGGTCTCTGAACAGGGATTTGTGGCCTTCAAGGCGGCTGTTTGATATACTTCCAGCAGAGGAATGAGAGAGGAATGAATCAGAAATACCAGTTAGGGTTTACAGCGGTTTTTTGTGCCTGTGTCGCATCTGGCGCGCCGCAACCGCCGGTACTGGCGGTGACGATGAGTAATCAAGCCGCTCGTGTGCAATGGCACGGCGAAGGCGGCGTTAATTATGAGTTGCAAAGCAGTTCAAATGCTTATTTTACCAACAGCAGTTCGAAATTTTTAATGGGCCGGGGCGGCGCGTTACCGGTCGATACAGCTTTTGACGGACAGTCTTCAAAATTCTGGCGGGTAAGGGCGTCTAATCAGTCGACGGGTATAGGGGTGGCGACCGAAGGGGCTTATGCCGGGAAGCTGGTTCATTATGACCAATCCGGCAATCAGGTGCTATTGCGGGCTTTTGGTGTGAACTATTATGACGCATTCCTGCGATATCTGCGGAATTCCAACGACACCACTTTCGTTGAGGGCTTTTCATATTTGCAGGAGCATAAAATTCCGGTTATCCGGGTGATGGCCGCCGGGTACAGTCCGAAGGACTGGCTTTTATATTTCACGAATAAACAAGAGTACTACCGGCGGCTTGATTACTTTGTTGCACAGGCCGAGCAGTATGGAGTCGGTTTGATCGTCGACAGTTTCTTTTCAATTACAACTGTCGGCGAGATTGTTGATGATGCCGTTGCGGCGGGTATCCTGACTCCAGGCGTCAATTTTGTGCCGGATAATCCGTTGAACATAGATATTAACGGGGTGCCGACGTATGCCGAATACACCCGTGATCTTGGGCGTCCGGACAGCGGATCGAATGAGTTCATCTCCTATTACATGCGCGAAGTAGTCAGCCGCTATGCCGGGTCTCCCGCCATCTGGGGTTGGGAGTTCAGTAATGAAAACAACAACATGGTGGATCATCCTGAGCTGAAGCTTACGCGCAAGCGGGATACGGGAAACGGAATGACGCTGCCAAGTACCAGTCTGGACACCAATGTGCTTCCCGCATGGACCGGTCCCGACGATCTGACTCGCGCAGACGTCGCTGTGGCGAAAGCAAATTTTGCCAGCACGATCCGTTCTATTGATACTTGGCGGCTGATCATGAGCGGAGACAGTAGGCCGCGCACGGCGGCATATCATAACTGGAAATTTCACAACTGGAGAATGGACAACCGTGCGGAGCTGGCGCAGGTGCTTCCGGTGGATAATCCCGCACCGATGGATACGGTTACGGTGCATATTTATTCGCAAAACCCCTCTACCAACAGCACTGAAATTTATTTTCCGACGAACAACCCGATTACTCTTCAGTGGCTGACGGGACAATATAAAGAGCTTTTTGATTATTTCATTCAAGAGAGTACAACACTGAGCCGCCCGCTGATTATCGGGGAATGGGGTACAACCGGGGACGGCACGACGGCGGATGAAAAAACGACCTTTCACCGTTTCATGCAGGCTTTGATTGATTCCGGCGTGCAGATCAGTCTGCTTTGGGATTTCGACAGCCGTAATAACCAAATGACAAATACCTGGTGGATTCAGACGGGGATGGTGCCTGGATATCCGGAGTCGCCCAAGCTGTACCAGATCACCAATACCGACACCAACCTGTGGGATTTAGAGCAGGTCAACAGAACGTATGGCAGTTGGTAGGAGTTCGTGGCGGTCAGGTTGCGGCGAGTACGTTGCCGTTTTTGCGGACCATGAACCATTGCATCGGAAGGCCGACGGCGGCTTTAAAGAGTCCTTTACCGACAAAGAATGTCAGTACGAGACCGATGCTCAGTGAAGCCAGAACCAGCTTGCCGACATTGCGCAGGCTGAAGCCCGCGATGAAGCTGGCGCAAAGGCTGGAAATGAGCATGCCGCAGGTGAGCAGAAAGTTTCCGACGGTATCAATGACCAGATCCGCCGCCGTGTACGGCCCGCCGACCGGTTCGATACCCCATGTGCTGGCGATGCTTAGCAGTCCAAAGAGTGTGGTGAGGATGAAGCAGGAAACCATAATGTAGCCGCCGCCGAAGCAGATGGTGGCGAGTTTCGTACGGGTACGGGTCAGTCGTGAGAGCAGCAGTTTGTGTCCGTGGTTTATGAAAGCGCGCATAACGCCGTAGGCCCAGCGCATTTGCTGGCGGAAAAGGTCGCGCGGAGTGTAGGGCACTTCACAGGCACAATGCAGGTCTTCGAGGTAGACAATATGTCCGCCGGCCGTGATGACGCGCAGAGAATAATCTACATCTTCGGTGAGTGCGCCGGGGGTCCATCCGCCGTTTTCAAGGAGCAGGTCTTTGCGGACGAGTTCGGCGGAGCCGCAGAAAACACCGGTGTGCGCGAACCGTTTGATAAAGGGCAGAATGACAATGTGGATGACGTTGATAATGCCCGCGCCCATCAGCGTGGTGTGGTTCTGGTGTACGTTGGTGATGCGCCAAGAGGCCTGGACGCCAGCCAGCGAAGGATCTTTGATGACGGGCTGCACGATGCGGCGCAGAAAATCTTTTTCCGGGAGAAAATCGGAGTCGAGAATAAGGATGTAGTCGCCGGTTGTCTGGTTGATCATGTGATTCAGGTTGCCTGGCTTGAAGCCGATGTTGCTGCCGCGCCGGCAGACCTTTACGCTTGGGCGTTCGGCGGCGAAGGCGTCAATCTGCGCTGATATTTCCGGCTTATTGCTGTCATCGCCGATCAGGATCTGGAGCCGGTCCTTGGGATAATCAAAGGCCAGGCAGCGTTCGGCGCAGTTCAGTGCGGCCAGTTCATTATAGGTTGGAATCTGGACGGTGATGCGGGGAAATTCGGCGGGAACCGTTTGTTCGGTCGGGACGGTCCGGCGGCGCAGAAAGATCGTAATGACGGTGAGCAGAAAATAACCAGCCGACAAAACAAACGTCGTCATCATGACGACGTCAAATCCGTGCCGTATCCATTCGTTTGCTGTGTGCATATTTATCCGTTAAGCCAGTTTCTAACGTTTTCGGACAGTGGTGTTACCGCAGCGACTTCGACCTCAACAGCTTCGCCGCTGGCGGTCGGTACTTTAACCCGGTCACCGGTTTTTGCACCTGCGAGCGCTTGGGCCATACCTGTCTGAGAAGAGATGATATGCAGGGTTTCGTCCTGGTCCCATTCACCGAGAATATAGTAGGTCTCACGATTTCCGTCGGCATAGATCATTTCAATTCCGGTGGCAATGCCAGCGACATCGCACGGAAAATCTTTGAAGTCGGTCGGTTTAACTTCATCAAGCGCATTCTGAAGTTCTTCGGCTTGCAGGCCGAGCAGGCGCTGTTTTTCTTTGGCGAATTTGAACTCGGAGTTTTCGCGCAGGTCGCCGTAGCTACGGGCCAGTTCGATCTCTTTGGAGTTTTCCGGGATTTCTTTTTTAATGATGTGCTCGAACTGATCTTTGCGCGCCTGATAGCTTCGCTTCGAAGTGATGCGCTGTTTCTTCTCTTTCGGTGCGGCATTGGTTTTGCGTAAGACGACTTCATGCAGGTCGGGGCAAATTTTAATGGTTTTGGCCTGAAACGACTGGCGGTCGAGTTTGCTCCATGCCGGTGATTCACTGATGCGCCGCATAAAATCGCGCCGTTGCGAGTCGCTCATCGCGGCGAGAACGCCCTTGAGTGAATCGGTATCTTCGATCTGTTCGCGGAGCTGGTTCTGCGCACGCAGGGCCGCACCGTTGTGTTCCTGTTCGATCAGTTCAATGGTCTGGAAAGCAAGGTCGGCCTTATTCGTGAGCTGCCAGCTGGCGGCGCGTTCTTCGTTCCGCAGAATCCAGAGTAACAGTGCCGGGCTGCATGCGCGGCGGCGAACGGTATCGCGAATCTGTTCAGCCAGCTCTGTTTCAGCACCGTTGCGGACGAGTGCTTCGACCGTTTCGTTAAGTGCGGTGGTGCCGAATTCAGGCAGGCGGCGCAGCAGGAAGCTGCGGGCGGTTTCTGAACCAGTGAAAAGACGATTGATAAAGGCCTGCATAAAACGGGCGGGAAGTTCTTCGAGCAGGGCTGGCAGGTTTTCGCGTCCGGCCAGTTTTGTCAGCTCGGAGGCGCAATCCACTCCTTCGGGGTCAATGCCGATCTGCTCAGCGTAAACCAGTGCTTGTGCAATCCAGCCGGGCTGGTTGAGCGAACCGCCTTTGACAGCGAAAGCGAGGCGGTTGGCGATGGCCTCCTTCATATACGGTTCCAGCGTCTGTAACTTTTGTGACTGAATTTCTTCCAACCCTTGGAAAACGGCAGGAACATCACGTTCGTTTTTGAATTTTTCAAACCAGGCCTGATCGTATGCTTTGGCTTTACGGCGCAAGCGCAGCGGTTCGGTGCGTTTGGCGGGGATTTCGATGAGCGGGTCGTTTTTGAGATCTTTGCGTGCCGCATCCCAGAATTTTTTCCAGTCGGCTTCGGTAGCAAGCAGGTCGGGCACCAGGTGATCCTGAATCAGATTAAGTGAAAGCGGGCCGTAACTGCGCAAAGTGATCCGGATAATTTCAGCCGGGTTTTCTTTCATCATCTGGACGAACTCATTGGGCTTATTGTGGCGGATGGCCATCAGGTGCCCCTCGGTGAGCACTTCAAGTGAATTAGCGGCATAGGAGAAAGCGAGTTCGTGGTCGCCTTTCTTTTCGAAAGCCACTTCAACTTTCTGGTAGAAGGGATCCACGCGGTTGATGATGCCGAAGCCCCAGGTTTTGTTGTAGCAGAGCATTCCGTTTTTCATCGCCCGCAGATGTTTCAGGCGTGAAAAAGCCTCTTCCGTGGAAGAGGCTTTTTCGAAGGCGGGTTCGATGAACTTCTGCTCTTTACGGCTGGTGCTGAGAATATGCAGCAGTTCTTTCTGAGCAATGGCGGGCGAAGTGCCCTGTTTGAGCGCGAGCCATTCGTAGGCGGCAACGGCTTCGTCGAGCAGTTTGCGGTCGAGCAGGGTGTCTTTCAGCAGTTCGGCCCATTCGATGGCGCGGACGTCTTTGCCGTCGGCACAGAGCGCATCGAACTGTTCAAGCAGGTCGGCGCAAGGGACGATTTCGGCTTCGAGGGTTGAGAGCAGCTGTTCTTCAGTCAAGGCGGCCATGTTGTCTCCTGTATATAAAACGGGCGCATACCATACGGCCTTCCACCTCGGCGTCAAAGCCAAAACCGCAGGTTTCCGTTGATTGACACGCCATGACCGCAAAGGTACAGTTTGCGCCTTATTTATGAAAAATGATCTTCAACTTGAAACGCTCCGGCACAGCACGGCCCATGTTATGGCCGCCGCTGTCTGCCGGCTTTACGAAAATGCCCAGCTCGATATCGGCCCCTCGACCGATGACGGCTTCTACTACGACTTCGATCTGACCCAGCGCCTGACGCCGGAAGATTTCCCGGCCATCGAAGCGGAAATGGCCAAAATCGTCGCCGAAGACCTTCCTTTCGAACGGATCGAAGTCAGCCGCGCCGAAGCGGCGAAGATGCTCGCCGGTCAGAAGTATAAACTCGAACGGCTAGCCGACATTCCGGAAGGTGAGGCGATCAGCTTCTATAAATGCGGAACGTTCTTTGATCTCTGCCGAGGTCCGCATCTCGAACGTACCGGTCAGATCCGTGCGTTTAAGCTGTTGAGTCTCGCCGGTTCCTACTATCGCGGCAAAGAAACTAACCCGATGCTTCAGCGCATTAACGGCACGGCCTTCACGAACGACAAACAGCTCGGCCTCTATCTGAAACAGCTCGAAGAAGCCAAGTTGCGCGACCATCGCAAGCTCGGCAAAGAACTCGACCTGTTCAGCGTGCACGAAGAAGTCGGGCCGGGACTGATCCACTGGCACCCGAAAGGCGCGCGGATCCGTTCGCTGATTGAAGAGTTCTGGCGGCAGGAGCATTTCCGCAACGGCTACGAACTGCTCTACACCCCGCACGTCGGCAAAGCCAATCTCTGGCAGACCTCCGGCCACCTCGATTTCTACAAAGAAGGCATGTATGCCCCGATGGAAATCGACAAGTCGGACTATTACGTCAAGCCGATGAACTGCCCGTTCCACATTAACATTTATAAATCCGACATCCGTTCTTACCGCGACCTGCCGTTGCGCTGGGCTGAACTCGGCACGGTGTACCGCTACGAAAAGGCCGGAGTCCTTCACGGTCTGCTCCGCGTCCGCGGTTTCACGCAGGACGATGCGCATATTTTCTGCACGCCGGAACAGATTGAAGACGAAATCAAAGAAGTGCTGCGCTTCTCGACCTTCATCTGGAAAACCTTCGGTTTTGAAAGCATCACGGCCTATCTTTCCACCCGGCCCGAAAAAGCGGTCGGCGATCCGGCCCGCTGGGAGCAGGCGACGGCGTCGCTCGAATCCGCGCTCAAGGCGTCGGGCCTTCCGTACGAAACAGACGAAGGTGGCGGTGCATTCTACGGTCCGAAGATTGATTTGAAGATTAAAGACGCCATCGGTCGCGAATGGCAGATGAGCACCATTCAGTTCGACTTTAACCTGCCGGATCGTTTTGACCTCAGTTATATCGGCGAAGACGGCAAACCGCACCGGCCTTACATGGTGCACCGCGCGCTTTTTGGCAGTATCGAACGGTTTTTCGGTATTCTGGTCGAGCACTACAGCGGGGCGTTTCCGGCCTGGCTGGCACCCGAACAGGTGCGCGTACTACCGCTTTCCGAAGACCAGACGGCGTATGCCGCCGAACTGGCGGTACAGCTTCGTCAGCAGGATATCCGCGCAACGGTCGACCGTAAATCCGGTAAGATCGGCGCGAAAATCCGCACGGCGCAAATGGACAAAGTGCCGTATATGCTGGTGCTTGGCGCCAAAGAAATAGAGAGCGGCACCCTTGCCGTCCGCGATCGCAGCGGTGCACAGGAAAGCATGACGCTGGCTGATTTTGTTGAAAAAGTGAAAAAGGCTGTGCAGAGTAAAGCCTAGTTTAACCAAGGAACCAGAGGGGGGAGTTATCGCTAATCCGAATTACAAGGAGCGGCCGCGCAGAGAGTTCGGCCCGAGAATGAACAACATGATCCGCGTGCCGGAGATCCGTTGCATCGACGAAAACGGCGAACAGATGGGCATCATTCCGACCCGCCAGGCGCTGATTCGCGCCCACGAAACGGGCCTGGATCTTGTGGAAATCTCCGGCACCACCACGCCGCCGGTCTGCCGCATCATGGACCACGGTAAGTTCAAGTTTGAGCAGGAAAAGAAGAAAAAAGAGCAGAAGAAGAAGCAGACGACTGCCAAGCTCAAAGAGGTCAAGTTCCACGTCAACGTCGGCGACCACGACTACCAGACCAAGCTGCGCCACACGCATGAATTTATTGAAGGCGGCGATCGCGTCAAAGTTTCCCTCATGTTCCGTGGACGTGAAAACGCCCATCGCGAACTCGGGTTCGAGCTGATGAAAAAAATCATCGTCGACTGTGCTGAAGTGGCGACCATCGAACAGGCGCCGCGCCTGATGGGCCGCAATATCTTCATGATGATC
>Ga0247841_10006670_pt1 | contig 17667 bp, 12 predicted proteins | sample LaCruzMarch2015__2_FD_192410 | JGI IMG/M metagenome (GOLD analysis project Ga0247841, IMG submission 192410) | Freshwater microbial communities from meromictic Lake La Cruz, Castile-La Mancha, Spain - LaCruzMarch2015_18m | ecosystem: Environmental > Aquatic > Freshwater > Lake | place: Spain... | reverse complement strand
AGACGGAGTTTACGGAAGGCCTTGACGGTTTTGCCTGTTTCTTGAAGGAGGCAGTTCAAAAGGTTGATGCCATCCGTCCGAATTGATCAAGAAAGGACTTAAAACATGAAGGTGTTGCAATTAGCCTGCCTCCTGGTCGGTGTGTGGATCGTTGTCCTGTTGACAGGGTGTGGCAAAGGGGAACAAAAGACGGAAGGTAAGGTTACTGTACAAGCGCCTGTCCAATTGACCGCGACGTTTGAAAAAATCAAGGGCAAATGGATGCGGTCAGATGGCGGTTATTGTCTTGAATTTAAAAGACTTATGCCGAATAATGAACTAGAGGCGGCCTACTTCAATCCCAATCCGATCCATGTTGGAAAGGCAAGGCTGTATGAGGAGAGAGGTTTTACAAAGGTTTTTGTGGAACTTCAGGATGTTAATTATCCAGGTTCGCGCTATACCTTGATCTTTAATTTGGAGAAGAAGCAGTTGGTTGGAAACTACTTTCAGGCCACTCAGGGAGTGGACTATGAGGTTTCATTTGAAAAAATGTAATTTTGGCTGGAAAAAGGCGAAATTACATGTTATGTTATGCGCCGTTTTGAGGATCTTTGCGTAAGGAACAGCAAGTAAGGGGCATAAAATGGTAAAGAAACCTGACCAACCGAAAAAAACATCTGCGTATGCACAGGCCGGCGTGGATATTGACTCCAAAATGTCTGGTATTGAAATCATCAAAAAGATGGTTTCTACAACAAAGACGAAAGGCGTCATCGGCGGCATCGGAAGTTTTGGCGGGCTTTTCCAGTCGCCTGGTAAAGATATGCTTCTGGTGGCCAGCACGGACGGGGTCGGAACCAAGCTGAAAGTCGCTGCTCTCGCTAAGAAACATGGCACGGTCGGACAAGACATTGTCAACCATTGTGTCAATGATATCCTTGTTCAAGGCGCTAAGCCCCTCTTTTTCATGGATTACATCGGAACAGCCCGTTTTGACACGGTTGTTTTCACTGAGGTGATCGGGGGACTTGTAAAGGCTTGTAAAGAGAATGACTGCGCGTTGTTGGGTGGCGAGACGGCAGAGATGCCTGGACTTTATCCCTTGGGCGAGTATGATCTCGTGGGAACGATTGTCGGTGTTGTTGAAAAGCGGAAGGTGATTACCGGTAGCGCTATTCATGCGGGTGATGTGATCATCGGTTTGCCCTCGGGTGGCTTGCAAACCAATGGCTTCTCACTTGCGCGTAAGGTGATCTTTGATCAGTGTGGACTCATGCATCAAGATCTGATTCCTGGGACCCATACGACGGTTGCCGAGGCGCTGTTGGCCGTCCATCGCAGTTTCTTGAAGCCTGTGACAACCCTGCTGGAGAAGGGTATTGCCATTCGTGGCATGGCGCATATCACAGGGGGTGGTTTTGTCGATAACATTCCCCGTGTGCTACCGGAAAAATGTAATGCCGTCATTGATCGCGCTTCCTGGACGCCTCCAATGGTCTTTAGCTTTATTGAACGTCAAGGTAAAGTGGACCGCGATGAGATGTACCGCGTCTTTAACATGGGCATTGGTTATGTTATCGTCGTACGTTCTGCAGATGCCAAGAAGACCCTCGACCTTTTAAATAAGATGAAAATGGCTCCTGTCGTGATCGGCAAGATCGAAAAGGGAACCAAGAAGGTCATCTACAAGAACTAAGCCTGCCGCCCGTGGGCGGCACAGTGGCAGTAGGCAGTAGCAGTTGGCAGTAAAATCCCGAAAATAAACGGACTGGTAACTCTTTTGCTGAGGTGTCCGTTTTGGCGGATTTTCCTGCGGTGGACAGACGTGAAAATGTTTTCCTGAACCCTGCTTGTCCACCGTATCTTTAGCTTAGGTGTCTGCCCACTCCCACTGCCGACTGCTACTGCCGACTGCTACTGTCTACTTGGTTTCTGGAAGAGGGGCAGGGGGTTGCCCGACGATCAGCGAAGCAGGATTCGCTTGCAGATCTGTAATGAGCTGGTTGAGCGTCGTTGACGTTGTCCGCAGATTTTGAATTAATTCTGTTACGGCATACTGTTGCGACGCGGTCAGGCGATTCATGGTCTGGGCTGTCTTGCTAAAAGAATCCAAGGTCTTTCCAAAGGTGTCGAGCGTCTTCTCCACCGTGTTAAAGGTCTCATCAATATGCGCACCTGTATTGGTTGTCACTGTTGAGAGGGAGACCAACAGGTGGTCTGTACGGTTTGCCACACTTTTGAGCGAGGTGATCAGGGGTTCTACTTGCGCGTTTAGATTTGTGACCGTATTGTTGATCTCTCCTAAAACGAGGGAGACGTCCGTTGGAATCTTCTGAATCTCAGGCGAGGCGACAATCTTTTCTAAGGCCTTCGTGGTCTGACGCAGTTCACGCACCAGTTGAAGCGCCTCCGAGGAGAGATTTTGCATGTCGAGTTGCGCTACTTTTTCATGCGTTGTTTTCAGAAGCTCGTGAAACTCCGTGGCGATGCCCTGTAAGTCCAGCTGATTGAATTTGAAAATCAGGTCCTCTGTGTTCTTCTTAAAGATAAAAAAGGTACTCGGAGCTGAAGGAACATAGACGTTTTTAGGCTTCCAGCTGACCTCTTTGAACTCGTTTGAGTATTGGCTTGCAGGGAAGAAGTCGAATTCAATGCTGGCGATACCCGTCAATCCCTGGGAGGCGACCTTGACGCGTAAGCCGCTGACAATGAGGTCCTCTAGAAACTTGCTGGGGTCCTGCGCCTTCATAGGCAAAAACTGCTTTGGGTCAAGCGCCATGATGACGAGGATGCGCTGGGCATTCATCGAGGCGTCATTCTGGTTCATCTCGGTACCGTATTCGCTGTAGACGAAGCCGACGCGTTTGACCGTTCCGATTGGTACCCCTCGATACTTTACTGGCGAACCGATCTCAAGCCCAGTTACCGATTCAGAGATGTAGGTCTCGGCGAAGAACTCGTTACGTTTCAGTACACGTGCACCTGCAATACCGATGGCCACCAAGATGAGTGCGAAACCGGTCAATACAAAGAACCCAATCTTAGCATAGTTGGCTGTATTTTCGTTCATAGTCCTTCACGCTTTCGATGTTCTTGGTTTACACGTTCCAGAATGCCTGCAATGGCTCGCTGGGCCGCCTCGAGGATCTCCTGTTCGCCAGGAATGGTTCGGTTGTGCATTAAGAGTCGGCCATCACAGAGCACGGAGTCTATGCAGGAGGTGTCTGCCGCATAGACCATATTGGATATTAGATGGTGGTTCGGCACCATAGCGGGCTGGCAAAGATCAACCAAAATAGCATCCGCAAGACGTCCCTCGGCGATGGTTCCTGCGTGTATATTAAAAGCTTCCGCTCCTTTGAGGGTGGCTGCATCAAAAATAACATGCGCAGGGGCGACTGTTGCATTCCGGCTTTGATCTTTTGCGGAGAGGGCTGCAAACTTCATGGTATCGAGCATCGAGAGATTGTTGTTGGAGGCAACCCCGTCCGTGCCCAGGGTGATCCTGCACTTGGACTCTTCAATCACCTCTTGGAAGCGGAAGCGTCCAGATGCCAGCTTTAGGTTGGAAATTGGATTGTGGGCAATGATGCACCCCCGTTCACGGATCAGATTGATGTCTTCAACCGCGAGGTGGACACAATGCGCCAAAATGGTCTTGGGACCCAACATGCCACAGCGATCCAGCCAAGCGATCGGGGACATCCCATGCTCCTTGTGGCTATTGGAGACCTCTCGCTCAGTCTCGGAGACATGGATATGGATGAATTCATTCTCAGCCTTAGCTCGCTCAGAAATCATGCAGAGTGACTTCCCTGAGACCGTGTAGATGGCGTGAGGAGCGTAGGTCAACGTGATACGGGAGGAAGCTGAAGCGGCTAGGGCCTCTAACGCCTCGTTCTCTTTGAGATTTCCTTCAAGGATCACGCCTGGGCTCGATTCAATGAAGAGGCGTCCGATAGCAGCCCGAATCCCCATTTCCTCAACAGCTCGCACGGTCGAGGTTGAAAACCAATACATGTCATTAAAAAAGACGGTCCCTCCGCGGATCATCTCAAGGATGGCTAGCCGGGTACAGTGATAGACATCCTCTGATGTGATACACGCTTCAAAGGGCCAGATATGGTTCTTCAACCAAGGAAAAAGATCAATATCATCCGCATATCCCCGCATGCTGGTCATCGCTGCATGGTTGTGTGTGTTATAAAAAGCAGGAAGGATAGCCTTATGGTGGCCATCAATGATCTGATCAGCAGCGCAGTCAATGTGAAGCGCAATCTTCTTAAAACGGTTGCCCTCGATGAAAACATCACAGGGAGCACCGTTATGGATCACCTGCTTGATGAGGATGGACATGAGAGGGGTGCCTCTGGGGGGTTATTTGCCTTGGGCAAGACGTTGAGCCAACCGTTCGGGGAGTCCCGCCTTAATATTCTTTTCCATGGAGGTCTGGATGTCATACGGTACACGTACGAATTCGATCTCGCGCGACGTAGGCTTGTAAATCACGTAGGAGCTATCAGGGTTTCCGTCTCGGGGTTGGCCCACGCTACCGACGTTGATAAAGTACTTGGTGCCTGCCGCGATCTTAATGGTATAGGGGTCGTAACGACGGATCCCTGCATTCTTCTCATAAATCATCGGCACATGGGTATGGCCATAGAAGCAGAGGGTGGTCATCTGATAGTTGAAGTGGGCTTCTGCAGAGAGTGAATCAAAGACATAACCCCAGTGGTCCGGCATATCGAGGGTGCTATGCACAATTGTAAAACCAGAAACAGACTTTCGAAGGGGTAGATTCTTCAGCCAAAAGACATCGTCATCCGAGAGTTGACGACGCGTCCAAGCAATGACACTCGCTGCTAAAGGCTGAAAGTCATCAAGATTTTCGTCGTGGGAGCAATAGTGGTCATGGTTTCCTCTGACCGTCACGCATCCCAACTCCCTAACAATATGAATACATTCCGATGGGCTAGCGTTGTAGCCGACAACATCTCCTAGACAAACATAATCAGTTACGTCTCGATTACTGGCATCATTGATGACAGCAATCAACGCTTCGAGGTTTGCATGGATATCCCCGAAAATGGCAACTTTTTTTTCCATGTTAATTCAACTTCATCGCAACTGCCGCAAGCGGCATATCTTCCACAGTGGTAATTTTGATATTGGGGCGTGTCCATTCGACGAGGCGCACAGGTTCCCCCAACAGTTCCACAGCACTCGCCTCATCCGTGACGGTCTCTTTCTTCTCGACAACCATTTTGTAAGCGCGTTTTAGGAGATCCGCTGAAAAAGCCTGTGGGGTCTGAACCGCCCAGAGTTTGGTCCGATCAAGCGTGCGATCAACGGTGTTTCCCTTTTCAACGTACTTAACCGTGTCCCAGATACGTGCCGCTGCAATGGCTGTTCCATGGCGCTTGGCGTAGCGGACTGTTTCGGTAATCAACGCGGGGGTTACACAGGGCCGGGCGCCATCATGTATCACCACCAAACGTGTTTCAGGTGCCATCGCTGCCATGCCTGCCATGACCGAGTCTTGGCGCTTGCCTCCGCCACCGACGATGGCGTGCAGCTTTGAAATGCCAAACATGTGAACAACGCTTTTTGCGGCGAGCACTTGATCCTTGCGGACCACGAGGATGATGTTGTCAATATCAATACAGGTCTGAAATGCTAGTAGAGACCAAGCGACAATGGGTTTGGACCCAAGACTTAAAAAGGCCTTGTCCATGCCAGTGCCCATGCGCTCACTTTTCCCGGCTGCGACAATAATTGCGGTCGTCATAAAATCCCCAATTCCAAGCAACAAATCGTTACTTTTTAAAACAATCTATATAAACTTCGTTTAGATCAATACTATAGTCTTATTAGGGGAGTTTCGTCAAGCGCCCTTTTGTATGAAACCCGCTTTTGGGAGTCTTATTTTGAAGCGAATACATAGGTGTTGAGGCGAGCTTCGGCCAGCTTGGCGTAGCGCGTTTTGGGTTTGCCGTAGTTGACAAAAGGAATGATGGCGATGCCGCCGCGGGGATTGAAGGTGCCGAGCACCTCCAGATAGCGGGGCGCCATGAGTTTGACGAGGTCGTTGAGGATCATGTTGACGCAATCCTCGTGAAAATCGCCTTGATTCCGGAAGCTGAAGAGATAGAGTTTGAGCGATTTGCTCTCGACCATCCGCTGATCCGGGATGTACCGGATCGTGATCGTGGCAAAATCGGGTTGTCCGGTCATGGGGCAGAGTGACGTGAACTCCGGACAATCAAAGGTGACCCAGTAGTCGCGCCCAGGATGCTTATTGATAAAGGTCTCCAGAAGTCCCGGATTGTAAGTGTCGGAGTAGGGGGTCTTTTTGTTTCCCAGCTGGGTAATGCCCTGAAGCTCTTTCTTGTTGCGTGCCATAGAGGTCCCCCTTTTGTTGTGTGATGTTAAAACGTTGCTGAAGCGAGCAGTTCGCGTGCATGACTCTCGATGACGCTGGTGAGGCCCTTGCCACCCAGCATGCGCGCGATTTCGTCGACCCGGGCATTTCCCTCCAACAGGGTGATCTGCATGCGGGTACGGTTCTTGACCACGTCCTTGGTCACGCGGTAGTGCTGCTGGCCGTAGACCGCGGATTGCGGCAGATGGGTGATCGAGATAACCTGGTGGTCTTTGGCGACCCTACGCAACTTCTGTCCGACAGCCCGTCCGACCTCGCCGCCGATATTGGCATCAATCTCGTCGAAGACAAGGACAGGTATGCTGTCGTGGGAAGCTAACACGGCCTTGACCGCCAGCATGACGCGTGCAATTTCACCGCTGGAGGCGATCGCTTTAAGGGCGCGCATTGGCTCGCCAGGATTGGGGGCGAAGCCATACGAAACATCATCTGCTCCGTGCGGAGCAGGGGGGCTCGGCGTCAAATCCACGGAGAAGCCGGACTTGAGAAAGCCCAAATCCCTCAATTCGGTTGTAATCGCCTTGGCCAGTTTTAAGGCAGCAACCTTGCGGGCTTCTGTGAGGCGTTTCGCTTTGCCGGTCAGGGTGGCCGTCAGTGCGGAAAGGGTCGTGTTGAGCTTCTCGATTCGCTCGGTGCGGGTGAGGAGATCTTGAAGCCGGAGTTCATGCTTTTCGCAGGTCTCCAGGATGGCGGTTACGTTGCCGCCATATTTGCGCTTCAACTTTTGCACGAGCGCCATGCGCTCTTCCAATTGCTGGAGGCGTTCGGGGTCTGAGTCGATCTTGCTCAACCGGTCGTCTAATGCGCGCCCCAGTTCCTGAAGTTGGGTGGCGATATTTTGAGTCTCTTTACGCCATTCGCCTGCCTCTGGAAGGATGTTGGCGAGTTCGCTCAGTTGGACTTGGGATGAGGCGAGCAGGTCAAAGGCCGAGCTGTCGCCATCCATCAGAACACTCGCGATCGCAGACCCCAAGGAGAGGATCTGCTCGGCATTGGCCGCCTCGGCATGCCGCTGGATCAGCTCCTCCTCGTCTGCCTCTGAGAGGTGGGCTGCGTTAATCTCATCAACCATGAACTGGAGACGATCAATCTCTTCGGTGACAGTGGAGGCGCCTCCCTGTAATTCATCAAGTTGGCGTTGGCAGGTTTCGCGTTCGCTCCAGGTCTCTGCATAAGCTTCAAGCAAAGGCGTGCAATGGCCATAGGCATCTAACACGCGCCGCTGGAAGTCGGAATCCAGCAGGGATTGATGGTCGTAGGGTCCGTGAATGTCAACGAGCAGACAGCCGATCTTTCGGAGTGTCTGAAGCGTGGCTTGAGCATCGTTCACGAGGCAACGGCCCGTCCCTGTTGAGGAGATGAGTCGTCGGATTAGTAATGTGCCCTCTTCACAGGTTGGCAGACCGCTTTCGGTCAGCAATAGATCAACCTTTTCTGGGGCGTTGAGGGAGAATGTAGCCTCGACACTTGCCTCTTGAGCGCCCTCTCGTATCGCAGATTTGTCAGCACGTCCACCCAGGACCAAGTCAAGCGCCCCCATGAGTACAGATTTTCCTGCACCTGTTTCACCCGTGATAATATTGAGTCCAGGGCCGAAGGCCACTGAGGCTTCCTCAACAATAGCAAGGTTCCGGACGGATAACTGCGTTAGCATCAGCCTTCCTTTTCTGCAACAGGGGTGGGTGTCTCCTCGATCATGCCATGATATTTCAGGAAGGCCTCTGCATCATTACCCATGTAGCGTCTTAAGGTCTTTAAGGGGGTACGGGAGAGGTCGACGACGATTAAACCATCCACGACGGAACTGAAATCCGGGTCGAGATTGAAGGAGAGGAGCCTTCCACCCAGTTTCAGATATTGGCGTAGCAGAACAGGGATGTCCTTGCCGTCAGGCTCAATCTCTGAGACATAATCGGCAACCTGTTCAAAGTCATTGAGCAAGTGGCGATATTCCGGTAGGGTCCATTCCGAACGGTGCGGCGGATGAGGAGGGAACTTGGGCTTGACTAGGGTGGCGAGATCTTCGTCCATGCAAGTCTGGCGCATGGAGGCGAGAATCATACAACGAGAGGACTCGCGATACTCGTTCGTGATGCTGACCGGTCCGAACAGGGCCCGATATTTGGGGTTGTGGGCGACAAACATCGCAATGCCTCTCCAGAGCAGGAAGAGTGAGGTATAGGCCTTCTGGTATTCCAGCCTGATAAAGGAGCGTCCCATCTCGATGAGAGGTGGGAGCTTCTCGATGAGTCGCATGTCAAACTCAAAGAGGGTGCTGGTGTAAAGGCCTTTGACTCCATATTTTTCGATGATCACGTCAGAGAGTCCCAGACGGTAGGAGCCGGCAATCTCTTTACGCGCCACGTTCCACATGACCAAGTGCATGTAGTACGAATCGAACTTGTCGAGGTCGATCTCATTTCCCGTTCCTTCGCCGACGGCACGGAAGGTGATCTCACGTAAACGTCCGATCTCGTGGATACAGGAGGGGATCTGCTGGGCTGTTGCAATGAAGACAATGAAGTCGCCTGCTGCGACAAGTTTGCTCGACTCAGGGAGTGTAGCGATCTCTTTCTCGAGAACTTCCTCGGGGATCGAGGGAACAATCGGCATGGGCGGCATCATGGGCGGGTGCAAGGTGATGAAGTGGCGCGCCCGACGAAACTTGCGCTCGTGTAGCAGATAGGAGCGGAAACGGAGGTAGGTGGTGAGCTGTTCATCGTCTGCCGAGAAGGGCTCCAAGGCCTTTTGTGTCAGAGGCGAGCCAATCGCGACTTTGAGAACACGGCCCTTCTTGTTGAAGTACTGGTATCCCAAGAGTGCCGTGCGCAGACGCGGATGGATTAATCCCATCAGATAGAAGAAGATCGAGTTGCGTCCGAGAACATACATCGGCACCACAGTCGCCCCTGACTTGCGAATGAAGGCGGCAGCGGAGGTGCTCCAAGCGGGATCACGGATGCGGAGCGACTTCGTGTCGAAGCTGGAGACCTCTCCAGAGGGAAAGACAACGAGGACATGTCCTGCCTTTAACCAGGTGAGGCTCTCTTTGATTGGACGGAGGTTTGCCTTTGTAGCATTCGTTGAACCAAAGGGATCGACAAAGATAAAGTCATCGCGCATCTCCGGGATCTTTCCCAGCATGTAGTTGGCCATCGCCTTTACATCTGGACGGATCTTGCGTAGGAGGATGAGCAGCATGACTCCTTCGACTAAGCCGAAGGGATGGTTGGAGACCACCACAACCGGTCCCTCTTTCGGGACCTTTGCCAGATCGCTCTCCTTGTAACCCATTCGTATGCATCCAGCGAGCAGGATACGTTCGCAGAACGGGATATCGTGTGGCAAACGCATAATGGTTTCGTAGGCTTTGTCCAAGGCTTTGATAGCAAAGAGGCTCTCGCAAATCACTCCGAAAAGGCGCACGAACGGATTTCTAGATGTTGACTGTGGGAGTCGGAAGATGCGTTCAATTTTTGTTTCAGGTTCAGTAATCATAAAAAAGGGATCATTTTATTGTTGAACAGAAACGGTCAATGCACGCCTCTGTATGTGCTGCGGAGATAAAAGCGACTTCGAATTGTGCGGGAGGCATGTAAAAGCCAGACTCTAAGGCGTGATGGAAATAGGAGGCGTAGGCCTTTGTATCGCTCCGCTTGGCATCTACGAGATTTTGGACAGGATAGGGAGTAAAAAACATGGTAAAAATACCAGAGAACTGCGCGCAGTGAAATCCGTGTGCCTTCTGGTTAATCGCTGTTGCCAGTCGCTTGCCCAACGCGGCCATGCGCGGATAGGGGTTCTCGCGCTCAAGTACCTCGAGGGTCTTTAGTCCAGCGACGACCGCAAGGGGATTTCCCGAGAGTGTCCCTGCTTGATAAATTTTTCCAGAAGGCGCCAGTTGTTCCATAAGCGAAGCCTTACCCCCGACTGCAGCCAAGGGAAGTCCACCGCCAATAACCTTGCCCAGAGTGATGAGATCGGGCGTAACGCCACAGAGTTGCGCATACGAGCAAAGTCCGAAACGAAAACCAGTAATCACTTCGTCAAAGATGAGCACCGCGCCACTTGCATCGGCACAGTGACGTAAACCTTGGAGATATCCCTCTGCAGGCTGGACAAGCCCCATGTTGCCCACAACAGGTTCAACAATGATCGCTGCAACCTCTGAGCCGCGCTCGCTCATCAGTTCTTGGAGCGCAGTCAGGTCGTTGTATGGCACGACAAAGGTATCGTTGGCGACCTCTTGGGGGACGCCAGGGGAGGAGGTAATCCCCCCTGTGAGAAGGCCACTGCCCGCCGAGACCAAGACGCTGTCGCTGTGGCCATGATAGCAACCGTCGAACTTGACAATCTTATTGCGTCCAGTGACGCCACGGGCCACACGCAAAGCAGTCATCACCGCTTCGGTGCCCGAGTTGACCAGTCGCACCCGTTCGAGGGCGGGTACGAGCGTGCAAAGACGCTCGGCCAGTTGGACCTCGATCTCGGTGTTGATTCCGAACGTGGTTCCCTTCTCCGCTTGTCGTTGGAGTGCTTCGACCACCTCAGGATGGGCATGACCCAAGATCATTGCGCCCCACGAGCAGCAGAAGTCAGTCAGGGTTCTTCCGTCACACGTCATGAGGGAGGTTCCCTTACCCGAGGCAATGTAAACAGGCGTGCCACCCACACTGCCGAAGGCGCGAACCGGACTGTTCACGCCACCCGGAATTTTAGAACAAGCTCGACTGAATAAGATCTCGTGGTTCATAATGATTGCCTGTCTAAGCTCTACGCCCTCGTAAAAGGCGGGCATAAGGATTATGCCATCTCGATCTTGGCCTTCGAACGTAACTCCGAGACATACGCGGTCATAGCTTCGCCTCGACGTGAGTGGCGGAGCAGATCGCGAATCTGTTCGCGTACGGTATCAAAATCAGTCTCGCCGCCCTTCTCATGGTCGGTCTTTTTGATGATGTGGTAACCGAATTGCGTCTCAATGATCCCGCTGATATCACCGATCTTCATGGCAAAGGCCTCACCATCAAACTCGGGGACCATCATGCCGCGACCAAACCAACCCAGGCTTCCGCCTTCTTTCCCACTGGGGCAGGTGGAGTGCTCTGCTGCTTCGCTCTCAAAGGTTTTGGTGCCTGCGAGGATGCGCTCACGGATGCCATTGATCTTGGTGTAGGCTTCGCTCTTGGAGGCCTCAGTGTCTCCGTCTGGAGTGACGAGGATGTGCTGGGCAAGAACCTGTTCGCCCTTAGAGAACTCCGACTTGTGTTCTTTGAAATACTGTTCAACATCTGCCTCAGTCGGCTCTGCGGTTCCAGAAGTTGCTTGGGCCACGAGCTTGTCCACACGCTTCCCTTGACGTATCTGGACACGAAAAGTCTCCTCGTTCGTCTTTTGGGCGGCAAGTGCCTTCAGAAACGCCTCGCGTCCGCCTATTTGTTTGACGATCTGTTCAACCTGCTCGGTCACCTCAGGTTCACTCACAGGAATATCCAACCGTGCAGCCTCATCTAGCAAAAGCTTTGCGCCGATGGCTTGATTCTGTGCCTGCTCAACCAGCTCAGGCAGGTTTGCCTTGATCTGATCATTTGACCAACCGTGCTCAGAATAGAAGCGAGCAAGGCGCTCAAACTCGAATTGGACTGCCTCCTCAGGAATGACCTGACCGTTGACTTTGATTATCTTTTTTTGCATGACCGTATTTATAGCATAATCAGCCTCTGCTTTCAACCCTGAAGACGTGTTGAATGGGGGTAGAGCGTCGTTGAGAGTTGTTTGTTGGGTACCGTCAGATATTGCAGCGGGAATTTATGGGGAGTCCCGAACAGGATGCCAGTGTCGCGCTCCGGCTTTCCGAGTATCCAGATGAGCGGACAGAAGCTACGCGGTCGATACAGGATAAAGCCATGAAAACAGTTTTGTGTCAATGTTGCTCGTTTTATGTGCTGGATGTCTCTGTGACAAACCCTGCGTGGCTCCGTCATCGGATGATGGCAAAAAGCTGGTATCAGCAATCGATACACGAAAGAAATTGCGTTAGTTAATTATGGCGCGCTGAATAGTGTTTGCGAAACCTGGTTAATGAAATCGGACTATGGCATTAAATTAGCTCAAAAGAAAACGGAACTATCCTTAAAAGATATCACCCCGAAAAATTAAGAGCGAGATCTTAAAAGACTTGGCTGGAGGCAAGCGCTAGTTAAATAACATCAGTGGATGTGTTGTTAAAATTTATTTCTCACAGAGGCACAGAGAGCACAGAGAATAAAAAGACCAGCTTGTTGTTGCCGTAAATTAATAAGCCTGATCAATATGCTAAAGCACAATCAGCTGTGACTCAAACAAGCACATAAAATCTCTATCTTCCATGAGTGATAAGCATTTCTCTGTGCTCTCTGTGCCTCTGTGAGAAACTATACATTAAATTAAAATGCGCTATTGTCCAAAGCCCGAGAAGGTGTAGGAGATCCACTCCTGATCCTTCAGGACAAGGATCTTTTCAAACCGGTAGACTTTGCCGCTGATCGGAAGTTGGACTTCGATGGGCGTATTTCCCGCCACGGAAGTCTTCCTCACAACCATCTGCTGGGGCGCTTGTGTGTCTTCAGGTGTTGCATGTACAGTCCTTTCGCCTAGCATTGTGAAGGTCTCCACCTGTTTAAGCGTTCCTGCAAAGTTTTTATATCTGCCCTCTGTCGGCACATACATTTCAACGGTCAATTGCATGATCGGCTCCTCGCAAGACGGTAGCATCACCTTGGCCTCGCCGCCTCCGCGCGCATCGGGTAGCGTCCCTTTTTCAGCGAAGACCAGTTCAACTGGGAAAGCTGACATTCCGCCACTGCCTTCTGAACGCACCAGCGGCAAGAGCATCCGGCCTTCCGGATCAGTTGCAGGCTGAATCGCTTTGTTCGCGACTGAGGCGCTCCAAATCTCGGCATCCTTGGGCATCTTGAGGCGCAGGAATTGATTCCTGTTGTTCCTGACATTGTAGACCGCCCGTGTGATACGCTTACCGTCGAGCGTCTGCATGGTGGTGAACCGTGCCCGGTCAACCACGGTCAGCAGGACATCGACATCGGCGTGCTTGCGAATGGCGAGACCGACATTGAATGCGGGTTCGACGTACCGATACGCGAGCAGGATGGGTTGCGTCGTCATGCCCATGATCTCGCCGGGCAGATCTTTGACATCGATCGCATGAGCCCCTGCGATAAGGTCGCCGACAATCTCGACGCTGGTGAGGGCGACGACAGCGATGTGTCCCTTCTCTCGTTCAACGCCAGCGCCTGTGATCACAGGAACACGGGTCTTGCCGGTCTTTGTGTCGAGCGAGGTCTCGTATTTGATGTCCATGACGGAAGTTCCGATCACCTCTTTGTCGAACTGGACGGTCAGCTTGCCGTCCCCCGCCCGCCAGTCCCTGATCTGGGTGCCCGTGACTTCAAGGACGCTCACCCCCGTCGGTACGTTCATCTGGAGCTGGCGCGTCGCGGTATGCAGGATGTTGAAGCAGACTTGCACTCTGCCAAGCAACAACCCGTCTGCAACGGAGAGCAGGGTGCGGGTTTCAGAATAAATTTTAGGCGGCACTTTCTCTGCTTCTGGAATGGCACGTTCCCAGGTCACCTGAACGGACGCTGTGGCAGGAAGCGCGCCAACGACACGGGTTCCCTTCTCTGTCTTGACAAGCTTGGACTGCGCATTTTTAATTTTGACATCTGCATCCTTGTCAGGAATGGTCACGTCGAGGACGCTTGTTCCTGATTCCACTTTGCCAAAAACAAAGGAATAGGAGCCCCCTGCCTTGATGACAGCCACTGAGAATGAAACTTCAACCTCCAGGGGTCCTGAGTTGGTCGTCATGAGCGTGTACATGCCCTGGTTCAATCTGAGAAAAACATCTTTCGGCAGTTTAGTCTCCCGGATTGCCACGTCGCCGGAGAGCAAGTTGATCTGCTTCCAGCCTTTTTTCTCAAGAATGTCGAGCTTGAACTTGCCGGTGAACAGGGCGCCGTCTTCGCTCACGGTTTCCGCCGTATATTCAGCGCCTGTGATCAGGAATTTCACGGGTGCGGTGTTCTCCAGTTCAGCCTTTTTCTTTTCTGCTTCCAGCCTTTTCTCTTCGGCTGCTTTTACGCTCCACTCGAGGAGCATCTTGAACTCTTTCCACGGCAACTTGATTTCCGCGGACTTAACATCTTTGACCTCGACGCCGAGCAGGTTCTGAATTTCCTGCCAGGAGATGACCAGCATATCTTTTTCTGCTGCGGCCTTTGCGCCTGCCAGTTGCTGATCATCAAGCTTGACGATCTTTTTGAACTCTTCCCACTTCATCAGGACGCGTCCTGTATCATTGGTTTGCAACGTCAGCGTATCCACAGAACCTCTCGCACACAGTGTTGCCATGAGCACCAGCGCGCTCGCCCACCGTGTCAGACATATTCCTATTTTCATACCTACCTCTTTCTTTGTGTGCTATTCAATAGCACGATTATAGCAGGCGACTCCCCAGCCGCCAACAGTGTTTTCTCGAAAAGCACCGGAATTCCGATGTTCGGAAAGTCGATGCAAAAAGGGTGTTCAGGCTGAAGGTCGAACAGGGGCTTGCCCGGCGTCTGCCAGTTTCTCGCAGACCCAGCCTTGAGGACGGAGATATAGGTGCCATTGTCGAGCAGCAGATAGGTGTTGTGCGGCAGGTGCACCGGCGTTCCGTTGATGGCGATACCGTTGTAATCCGTGCCGCTCTTTGCGATCTTGAGTTGCTGGTGCGCCGCAGTTCCTTCTGTGCCCACCACGAGTTCCGTTGTCCCGGCCTCTGGAACCGCGTCAGGCAGAAGGGCTGTGCTTCCGGGTGTTGTGTTCAGAAGCTGAAGGATCGTCTGGTATTGTGCCTCATCGAGAATCCCGTAGCGCTTGCCATCAGGCGTCTGAGCAGACAATGCGCCCGCCTCATGAAGAAAGGACCGCTGCTCCGGGGATATCGGGCGGTTCCGTCCGGCGACATCCACAACCAATCCCGAGTTCTCTCTGAACTTGTCGGCAACAGCCGCCAGGACTTTTACGTTGTCCGCGCCATTTGGGATAAACAGGTTGTTGCCTTCCACGCGCACCTGACCCTGCTCTGCGTTGGGCAGTGGCAGGTAATTGGCGCCAATGAACTTTTCGAACGACCTCCTGTCGTTGGGGGAGTCGGTATTGATGATCCCGTCGATATCGAGCGCTACAGTGTCGGTCTTGTCCAGTTGCTTTTGCGCTTGCTCAGCGGCAGTGCCTAGGCGACGGGTCTCGGACTTGAGGTCTGTCAGGGCCTTGCGAATACGGTCGTCCGTCCCGTAGGCATTTCCGTAGGCGTCGCACCACTGCGAGGTCTCCACCAGTTGTTTTTGTATCGCTTCAAGTGGAAAGTGCTTGCCGGACTGGCCGTCGTCGATTTGTTTTTTGAGGGCGTCGAGGCGCGTTCTGGCCAGGTCAATCTGTCCGAACGCCACCTCCTGTTCGTGCTTGGAGATATCAGGTTTCGCCTCAGCCTGGGGTTTAGCAGAGGCATTGCGGGCGGAGGAAAGGGCTTTCTCGAGTACGATGACTTGATTCTTCAATTGCGCATTGCTGAGCGTGCTGTTGGGTGCATTCATGGGTTGCCCCGCGAAACGTGGGCTGACAGAACCGGATGCGTTTAACACATTCGCCTGCTGACCTTGCTGGGACTGCATTTGGCGGGCATAGACGCGCTGATCGACATCGGTGTTCTGCGCGACCGTCTGCGGCGCTGCGTTGTTGAAAGCGATCTGCTGTACGTCTTCCAGCGCAACGGCGTTCTCTTCCGCTGCCTTTTTGAGACCCTTTGAAAAGGCCTGAACCGCTGTGGAGTTTCCGCTCGCGACCGTCAGGGTGTTGGCCTCTTGCTGCAAGGTCTGTAAGCGTTGGTTCAGCTCATTCTTCTCCTCTTTCCGCTGCACCGCCTCCTTCAGTTTCGAGTTTAACTGTTCCGTTGTGCGCTTACGATCCCTCACGGAACCGCCCCGCTGGCCGATTTTGCTGTTCACGACATCGGCCTCTTGCAGCGCCGCGATGGCGAGTTCGTCATTTCCTAAGCTGAGCTGTTGAAACCCGCCTTGAATCAACTCAGCCTGCTGCGCTTCCAGAAAATCGTTTCCCTGTGAAAGTTGCCGTTGGATCTGGGAGACTTTGGCTCGCGTCTCGCGACTGGTGTCTTTCCCGATTTCGCCGCGGGCTACGCGGATGTTCTTTCGGAGACTCTCGGTTTGAATGCTGTAGTCAGGCGACAAGCCAGTTTCCGTTTGCGCCTTCGCAAGATAAGCTTCAGCCTCTTCCAGCTGGTCACTTCGGTAGGCTTGGTAACCAACCTGGAAGTAGTTTTTCGCCAACGCCTCTTTCCAGCGGGTCAACAGGGGCACCGGAGTGGTGCTGGTGCGATAGCCATACGTGATCCCTCCGCCGTGGGCGGTAGAGAACGTGGTCACACGGGAAAGTGTGCCACGGACATCCTGGATTGCCATTCCTTTGTCAATCAGAAGGGTCAGGTTCACGACCGCCACGGGCGCGTTCTGTAGCACGGGCAGCGCTAGCTTTGTGGTCGGCGACGTATCATCTTTCGATCTGCGCCGGGCATAGACGAGTTCAACGGGGAAAGAGACCAGTCCTTCAAGCGTTTGGATGGATTTGACCAGTGGTAACAAGAGATCCGTTCCGTCATGTGACGGCTGTTGAAGTTTTCCATCCACGGAGACGGTGAGCAGTTGAGCGTTCTCGGGTAACCGTACACGCAGGAACTGCTTCCGATTGTTCCGCATCGTGTAGGAGATCCGCCAGAGTTCCTCGCCGGACGGTCTGAGAACGCAAGTCATCTCAGCCCGGTCGGCAATGGTGTCCACAAGGGGGAAGGGTGTGGTCGCCACATGATCCAGCACAACGGCCGCCCGCTGTGCTGTGCGGCGATAGGCATAGAGCGGGGTACCGGAGAGGAGGCCCTTCACGTCCTCTGGAAGTTCGGCTACGGATAGACTTTCGGCACCGTTGTTACTTTCCTCCAGAAGTTCGCCACCCGTATCCTTGATGATCGCAATCCACCCGGAGTTGTCTACACGCCCGCCCTGGATCCCCAGCTCAGGAAGTTTTAACAGGTTGCCCGCCGCTCGAGGCATATCAAAGGACAACCGTAGCAGCGTCCGCCCTGTTAGCGGGCCTTTGAAGAATGCGGTCACCTGTCCTGCGGACGCCTG
>Ga0247841_10006669_pt1 | contig 17668 bp, 12 predicted proteins | sample LaCruzMarch2015__2_FD_192410 | JGI IMG/M metagenome (GOLD analysis project Ga0247841, IMG submission 192410) | Freshwater microbial communities from meromictic Lake La Cruz, Castile-La Mancha, Spain - LaCruzMarch2015_18m | ecosystem: Environmental > Aquatic > Freshwater > Lake | place: Spain... | reverse complement strand
AGGGGGATGTGGTTTACGAAAACCGATAATAACCAGAAAACAGATTTTATTTTCATGCCGGGAGTTCCTTTTGAGATGAAGCCTATGCTGAAAAATTTCGTGATCCCTGAATTACAGAAACATCATATGCAAACAAGCATATACCATAAAACCATTCTTACCCAGGGTATCGGGGAATCTTTCCTTTCGGAAATAATAGAAGACTGGGAGAACTCCCTGCCTGAAAATATAAGCCTTGCTTACCTTCCGCAGCCAGGTATTGTCAGGCTGAGATTAACAGGCACAAGCGATGATGAAAGGAGTGTCAGAAGCCAGGTAGAAGCGGAAGTTATCACCTTACAAAAGCTCATTCCAGAATATATTTATGGATTTGATAACGATAAGCTTGAAGTCATCATCGGGGATCTCCTCCAAAGAAAGTCAGCTACACTCTCCACTGCCGAAAGTTGTACCGGGGGTTATATCGCCCACCTGGTTACCAGCGTGCCGGGAAGTTCAAGGTACTATAAAGGCAGCATTATCGCTTACTCCAACGAGGTCAAAGAAAATGAGCTTGGAGTAAAACTTGAAACACTGCTGAAGTACGGAGCCGTGAGTGAAGAGGTAGTGATAGAAATGGCCGATGGTATCCGCAAGAAATTCAGTACGGATTATGCGATTGCGACATCCGGTATCGCCGGGCCGGACGGTGGCACACAGGAGAAGCCGGTCGGTACAACCTGGATAGCCATTGCTGCACCGGAAAAAACGATTGCCTACCGGTATTTATTCGGAGAAGAACGTGAGCGGAATATCAGGAAAACGGCGCTGCAGGCACTGAATCTTCTTCGAAAAGAGCTGTTATTATAAATTATATTTTCTCCTTTTAATTCTATTTTTCAACCACAATAGGCACATTAGATCACAATAGAAATCATTTTAACTTATTTTCTTTGGTAGATTAAAAAAAAATCCGATCTTTGCACTCCCTTTTGAAAAACAGTTAAAAAATTCAAAGCGATGTCAAGAGTTTGTGAAATTACAGGTAAAGCAGTGATCGTGGGCAATAAAGTATCCCACTCCAATATCAAAACCAAAAGAAGGTTTTATCCGAATCTTCAGACGAAGAGATTTTTCATTCCGGAAGAGAACCGGTACATTACCCTTAGGGTTTCCGCACAGGGAATCAGAACCATCAGTAAAAATGGCATCTCTGCATGCCTGAAGAAAGCAAAAGAAAAAGGATACCTTAATAAATAATATTTACATGTCGAAAAGAAATGCTGTTACAGTTGCTGTAGCAGCTTTTTTTTTATCTGTTAACAAGGTAATAAAGAAGAGGGTTTTTCGTTTTTAAAACCACAAGAACCCTGAAGAAAGAAAAAACAGAAGAATGAAGTTTTTTATTATTGTTTTTTTATTGCTGTTTTTTCCTCTGTTTTTCCTTAATGTGATTGCCCAGGAAAATATTGATGATCTGATCCAGTTTTCGGGCATTACTGTGACTGCTGACAGCTTGAATGCAGTTCCTTTTACGAAAATTATCATTAAAAATAAAAACAAAGGAACCACCAGTGATATCTATGGATATTTTTCCTTTGTGGCCCACAAACAGGATACTGTTTTATTTAACGCATTGGGGTTTAAACCGGCTTCATACGTAATCCCTGATTCTATCACGAAAAGCAGGTACTCATTGATTCAACTGATGACCTCAGATACACTGACTCTTTCGGCAGCCTTTATCTTTCCATGGCCAACCTACGAAGATTTTAAAAGAGCGTTTGCGAACCTGGTTATTCCGGATGACGACTTAGACAGGGCTCGGAAAAACCTTGATCCGGATGAAATCAGGATGAGAGTGGATAATTATCCCATGGATGGACGTATGAACTATAATAATTATATTGAAAATCAGACAAGTAAACTCTATTATTTCGGTCAGCAACAACCATTTAATATTTTCAATCCTTTTGCCTGGGCACAATTTATTAAAGCCTGGAAGGACGGGAAGTTCAAGAATAAGAAATACAAAGACAACTGATCAAATGATGTTAAAGAAGATCATCATTTTTATCTTCATTTTATTGCCGGTAACCTTATTGAGCCAGCAAACGGGAGTGATTTTCGGTAAAATCAATGATTCCAGCGGACAACCGGTTTATAATGCCAACATCGTACTTGCGGACCATGCAGGCGGAACCACAACCAATAAAGTTGGAGCTTATGAACTGCGCATTCCTGCAAATAAACCAGTTCTCATCTCCATCTCTTTTATTGGATATGAGATTTCCCCTTTTGAAGTAACAGTAAAACCCGGGGAAAGAAAAGAGATCAACAAGACCGTTACATCAACGGCAACACAACTTGAATCCATTGAAGTGAAAGATCAGCAACTCCGCAAAAGCACCTTCAACCGGCTGGATCCAAAATCAGTGACTTTCATACCTTCCATGAATTCAAGCATCGAAGATCTGATTAAAACCATGCCGGGTGTCTCTTCACGCAACGAACTCAGTTCTCAATACTCGGTTCGAGGCGGCAATTATGACGAAAATCTCGTATTCGTGAATGATATCGAGGTTTACCGTCCATTCCTGATTCGTTCAGGTCAGCAGGAAGGACAAAGTTTTTTAAATCCCGATCTTGTTTCATCTATATCGTTTTCTGCCGGCGCTTTTGATGCAAAGTATGGTGACAAAATGTCATCGGTTCTCGATATCCGGTATAAAAGGCCTGCCTCTTTTGCAGGATCTTTTGACATCAGTCTTCTGGGAGCTAACGCTCATGTGGAAGGCACATTTGCAAAGAAATTTTCATACCTGCTGGGCGTCCGTTATAAAACCTACACCTATTTTCTCAAAGGCCTTGACACAAAAGGAAATTACAAGCCACGTTTTTTCGATATCCAGGGTATGCTCAATTATGAGATCAATAAAAAATGGGAGGTTTCATTTCTTGGCATGTATTCAGACAACTCTTTCAAACTGGTCCCTGAAACAAGGGAGACAAGCTTTGGAACTTTAAATGACGCTTACAAGATCACCATTTTCTTCGATGGACAGGAAGTGGATGGATACCAGAACTGGTTGGGAGCATTGACCTTATCATACAAACCTAATCCCAATCTCCGGTTAAAACTTATTTCTTCCCTTTATCAGACTCTTGAAAGCGAAACATATGACATTTCAGGAGAGTACTGGCTTGGAAAGCTGGAAGTTTTCCAGGGTGAAGGCAGCGGACAAGTAACAGAACTCCTTGGTGTTGGCGCTTACCTTTATCATGCAAGAAACTATCTAAACGGCACTGTATTCAACATTGAACACAGGGGAACTTTTGAAAAAGGCATCAATCTATTGCAGTGGGGTATCAAATACCAACATGAGTATTTTCTGAATACCATGAATGAGTGGGAACTTCAGGATTCTGCCGGATATTCACTGCCCAATCCGCCGGATTCCATTGGTTCTCAAAATCCTCCACATGATGACTTTTCCATTTCGGATGTGATCAGATCGAAAAACACGGTGGATGCAAATCGTATATCAGCATTTGGCCAGAATACATGGACTTTCAGGAATAAGAAGAATGAAATCTCCCTCACTGCAGGACTTCGTGCCATTTATTATGATTGGAACGGTCAGTTCCTGCTGAATCCCCGTGCCAATATTTCGCTTAAGCCTTTTTGGAAGAAAGATGTGGTATTTAGATTGGCTGCAGGTTACTATTCACAACCGCCAACATTCAGGGAACTGACAGATATTCAGGGCAATGTGGTTTTAAATCTGAAAGCACAAACATCGATTCAATTTGTTGCCGGCAGCGATCTCTATTTCAAAGCCTGGAAAAGACCTTTCAAATTTGTTGCAGAAGTTTATTATAAATACCTTGAAAATCTGATTCCTTATTCCATTGACAACATGAAGATCCGCTATTACGGGAATAATGATGCTTTTGGTTATGCTGCAGGAGTTGATTTCAGGATCAACGGGGAATTCGTCAAAGGTGTTGAATCATGGGCGAGTCTATCCATTATGAAAACCATGGAAAATATCAATGGCGACTGGATCCCCAGGCCGACCGACCAGCGGATCAACCTGAGTATCTTCTTCCAGGATTATATTCCGCATTACCCGACATGGAGGATGAACCTTACATTATTTTATGGTACAGGAATTCCTTTTGGTCCTCCAAACTCACCCAGAAAGGAGCAAACATTACGGATACCTCCCTATCGGAGGGTTGATATCGGATTATCGAAACAGATCATCGGGGAGAAAACCAGTTTTTCAAAGAAGAATCCACTACGTGTCATCCAATCTATGTGGATATCATTGGAAGTATTTAATCTGCTTCAGATCAGCAATACAGTATCGTATGTCTGGGTAACCGATATAAACAACCGCCAGTATGCAGTACCGAATTACCTAACGCCAAGACAATTTAACCTGAAACTTCTGGCAACATTCTGACAGCGGGGCTCCGGGGAACCCGTGGATAAATCAACGGGATAGGAGAATCTATTCGAAAGATTTCAAGGATTTACGAATGATTTCCACAGCTTCGCGGATCTGTTGCTCATTGATCACGAGAGGAGGAGCAAACCGAATGATGTGATCATGCGTCGGTTTTGCCAGCAAGCCATTATCGCGCATTTTGAGGCAAACATCCCACGCTGTCTTCCCATTCATTGGTTTAATGACGGCCGCATTCAACAAGCCTTTTCCTCTTACAAGTTCAATCATTGGCGAATTGATTTTCCGAAGTTCTTCTCGGAAAATAACCCCCATTTCAAACGCATTTTCAATAAGATGCTCTTCTGTAATTACAGTCAGGGCAGCAATCGCAACTTTACAGGCGATTGGATTACCGCCGAATGTTGATCCGTGTTCTCCGGGTTTTATGGTCAGCATTATATGGTCATCCGCAAGAACGGCAGATACAGGATATACTCCTCCTGAAAGGGCTTTCCCTAAAATAAGAATATCCGGTTTAAAACCTTCCCAATCACATGCGAGCATTTTCCCAGTCCGGGCTATTCCTGTCTGCACCTCATCAGCAATGAAAAGCACATTTTTTGCTTTGCACATCTCAAAAGCTTTCCTTAAATATCCCTCGTCAGGAACGAACACCCCTGCTTCGCCCTGGATAGGTTCAACAAGAAATCCGGCTACATTTGGGTCTTCCAAGGCTTTTTCAAGTGCTTTCAAGTCATTGTATGGTATGATGATAAAGCCAGGAGTGAAAGGACCGAAATCATTTCTCGCCTGGGGATCGGTTGACATAGAGATGACAGAAATCGTTCTTCCATGAAAATTATTCTCACAACAGATGATCTTAGCCTGGTTTTCCGGTATTCCCTTGACTTTATATCCCCACTTGCGTGTGAGTTTCAGCGCTGTTTCATCACCCTCTGCACCGGTATTCATGGGTAAAACCTTATCATACCCGAAAAATTCAGTGACAAATTTTTCATAAGCACCCAGAACATTGTTGTAAAAAGCACGTGAAGTCAATTCAAGGGTATTTGCCTGTTCAATCAGAGCACTTATTATTTTAGGATGACAATGACCCTGGTTAACAGCTGAATAAGCGGAAAGAAAATCATAATATCTTTTCCCTTCAACATCCCACATGAATACACCCTGTCCTTTTGCAAGTACAACGGGTAACGGATGATAATTATGAGATCCGTACTTATCTTCGAGCTCCATTGCTTTTTGTGAAGAAATGATTTCAGTCATAAGTTATGAATTAGTCGTATGAGTTATTATTTAATGATGAAGGATCCTGTATTCAGTAAATGCTGATCTTGTCTGAGTTTAAAATAATAGGTGCCGGCAGTGAGATTATTGACAGGAACTGTGGTTTTGGTACCATTTAAACCACATGTTCTTACTAATTTACCATTTACAGAGAAAAGTTCCAGCGAACCATTGACGACTCTTTCACTGAGTTCGAAATTGATCTGATCGCTGGCCGGGTTAGGATAGATACTTACAGCCACATCAGGCATCAGGCTTTGTTCAATTCCTACAGGGTATTCAAGGCTCACTTCGTCGACATACATGGTGGAGCCATCCTGTCCCTGGCTTCCCATAAAATTGATGACATTGAATCCGGCGCTGGAGATCATAATGAAGGTTAATGAATCTGGAACATCAATCCCTGAATAGTTGAGAGCAACATTAAAAGGTTTATAAGTGCTTACCGCTGAATGTTCAACCATTTTTCCATAACCAATGGTATCGCGTTTATGGGTTGAATTATTCCATTTTGAAACAAGAATGACTACTGCACATGAATCATTTAATACTGGCTCAAATTTATAAAAACCCTTAATATTTAAGGGTTTGCATCCTGGGCATGGATTCCCTAAAAGAGCTCTTACACCTTTAAAGTCCATCACTGCAGTGCCCAACATTCCTGGGATCTTAATTGTGCTGACACCGAAAACAAAATGACCGGTTACCAATTTTGCAGCATAGGTGCCCGAATAAGCGTCAGTGGTTCTGAAAACAGTTTCCGGTCCGGGTCCTCCTGATGTAACCCCAAGACCAACAAGCGAATTCAAGGTACCAAGCCAGTTTATTCCCTCATAGGAAGGTTGCCACCAATAGGCAGTTGTTGTTGCTGAATGTAAGCTGTCCCAGTTTTCCAGATCGCCATTGGGAATAGATTGTGTGAAGCCACCCAATGAAATGAAAGCAAACAAGATGAGTACAATAATTTTTCTCATATAATTAGTTTTAAGTTAATGTTCAATTAAATTTTATAGATTACCCGAAATTGACTCATTCTCGGAGCTTCCATAGTTAGAGGGCGCAACGAAAATTCTGTATTTAAAAGATTGTTCACAATCAATGAAAACTTGAAGCTTTTTAATGTATAACTAACCCGGTAGTCTAAGATGAAGGTTCCTGTGTTATGTTCTTCCCTGTATTTCTTTATACCTGTTTTAACATTGAATATCGGATCGTCAAGGATCTCATAAAACGCTCTGTCGATATTCTTCATGAACCCGAAATAACGTCCTCCAAATCCTGTTGAGAATCGTTTCCATGTTAACTGAAGATCCGCTTTTAAAATACTTTGAACCCGGTATTTAAGGATTAAACCGTTTGTATCAGTTGATGTTGTAAAGTAGGTTAATTTTTTTGTACTATCTATCGGATTGGTATAGAATGCGTAATTCGGATTTGTGGATTGAGGTACAGAGTATGTATAACCAACCAGGAAGGATAGTTCTAAGTTTCGGAAAATTTTTCCTTCTCCTGCGAGAGACAGATCAACTCCATAGATCCGGGCTGGGCCGGTATTAAAAAACTTAAAACCGGCATTTTGCCCCAGGTGTTGTAAATCATGACCCCAGAAACCGAAATTGAATTCTACATAGTTATCATAATTTTCATAAAATCCTGCAATATCTGCCATTCCCCGGAACTCGCCAATTTTGTACAATTGCTTTGCTCCCAATTCATAAGAGAGGCTCGTTTCAGAACTGAGAGATGGATTTGGGTAAAACCCGAAATTTCCTGAATTTGTAGTAATATAACGTTCTCCGATACTCGGTACCCGATATCCCTGGCCAACAGAAGCCCTGAGAAACGTTCCCTTGCTCACCTGGAGGTTCAGGCCGGTCCTGAAAATCGGTTTATTCTCTGATAGTTCAGCGAGGTTGTAATACTCATACCTTCCTCCGATGATAAAGGTCAGACGATTAAAAAATTTCTTCTCTATCTGGGCATAAACGGACAGATTCTCGGATGTATGGGAAGCGGTTTCACCGTCAGGCCGGCCAGTTATTGAATCCAGAATACCCGAAAATACTTTTCCATTTGCATAAACATAAATATTTGTTACACCGGCAACCAGGGTCATGTCCTTCACCTTTTGAAATTTATGTGTGAACTGGTATTCATTATAGACTGTAACCTGCCTGCCTGACTGGTCATTTGTACCATCTGAATTGGTATAGAAGACCCTGTTTTTAAGAGCATGTGAACTTCCCTTTTTCCCAAAGTATTTTATAAAAGGATCCACATAAAAAGTGAATTCCTTGAACAATGATAATGATCCCGGATAGGAACGATACATATTCGTGTCGGCATCATACCAGAAATAGGTTTCTGCATGCTCAGAATAAAAGAAAGTGCCATTCAGGCCATATGATAATCCTTCGATTTTTTTTGACCGGACCCGTGTATTGAAATAAGCTTTAAGTCTTTTATTAAATTGACCTCCATTGTAAGCAGCAGGATCTGTTACCTTACCTTCCGGCACTCCGCCAACATACCCCTGGTCGTTGATATAAGAGATACCTCCTGTCAGATCATAGTTGTCGAAAGTATGGGAATGATTTACTGTTAAACCATACACCATAGGATTCATACCTGTCCATGGGGTATCGAAAATACGGGATGGCTTGCTGTACATCCCTATATATGCATTGATTTTTGTTTCCGGGTCCCCTTTTGGCCATGCCGTCCTTACATTGATTGCTCCGTTGATTGCCGAAGATCCATAAACAACAGAAGAAGCGCCTTTCACGACTTCGATCTGGTCGATATCATCAATCGGTAACAGATCCCAGTTCGGCCTGCCTGCATCACCCCGCAGCAATGGGATCTCATCAACCATGATCATCACGCGTGATCCCAGACCGGAACTGAACCCACTGCCTCCGCGGATCTGGGGCTCATTGTTAACGATCGCAACTCCTGGAACCCTGTCGACTGCTTTATCAATTGTTGGAATATTTGAAATTTCAATAGCTTTTGCTTTAATAACTTCAATGGAGGAGATGGACTCCTGTAACTTTTGAGCATATTTGGAACCAGAAACTACTACTGTATTCAGCTCCTGTGTGGTTGGATTAAGCGGTAAATCAAGGATCACATCATTTTCCCCATTTATAACCATCTCCTTTTCCAATCTGTCATATCCAACGCAAGAAAAGAAAATGGTATAAGTACCTTTGGGTAATTCCAGGTGATAGGTGCCATTACTGTCAGAAAAGGTTCCCCTCGATTGACCTTTAATACCAATATTAACAAATGGTACAGGATCCGATGTCTTTTCATCCCTGAGGGTCCCCGTGATTTCAGTAGTTTGTGCAAATACTGTCAGTGACAGGATCCAGACAATGAAAGAGAGGATTATTTTTATAACAGTATTATTCACGATATATTTAAAGATTTTGGCAAAAATAAGAATAATTATTTACATGCCTTTCAATAGAAACTATGATAATGCACCCTTTTTGATTACCAGCGCTTTGTAGTCTGTCGATGGAGAAGGAAGAAAGGTGCCGAGAGGTAAGGTATGCCAGATATTATCAATTTTTTTAATAACATCATCATCCATCGTAATGATATTCGGCCAGTCCCTGTCAAAATTGTCTAATTCTCTTGTTTTCCTGCTTCCGTCCATAAAAAGGCCGGAATAACGGGAGTGATCATCGTAATTAATAAAAAAGCAATCCCTCAGCGGATCCAGGTTGTTGGTGCAAATCCAGGTAACAAGGGCCGGTTTTGTTATATCAATGCCTTCATCAAGAAAAAGAATAAATTTAATATTTTTTATCCAGTCGCAGAGAACCGCATTCCTGCTAATTTCCCGAATATGCCCCGGGCGAAGTTTTTTAAGAGATATGATTACAAGAGATATACCTTTGTCAAGCCATGCAGCGTGGATCCGTTCAATTTCAGGATATGCTTTCAGAAGATTTGCTTTGTCGATAAAGGGAGATATAAGGACCCCAGTTTTATGATCGGTTACCTGGTCAGGTTTGACTGTAGCATCGATTCCCATTTTACTTCCAAATGCAAAATGACGGCTTGAATGGTCCAGGATATCCACCGGTCCTTTGATAAAATGGATGTCTTCAAGAGGATCGACCAACTCAGAAACGGTCCTGGCTACTTCCAAATAGTCATTCAACTGGATTTTCCTGTCAACCACTACCGTGATCTTGTTAAACATCATCTGTCCTGCACCCCAAAGTGAATTCATGACCTTCAACCCCTGGCCGGGAAAGGTCTTTTCAATTTCCAGCAGGACGAGATTATGAAAAACCCCTGCCGCAGGCATATTCAGGTTTATGAGTTCAGGAACTGTAGTCAACCGCATGGGTGTCAAAAAAATCCTTTCCGTTGCTTTCCCTATCCATGCATCTTCCATAGGAGGAATACCAACAATGGTAGTAGGATAGACAGCATTTTTTTTATGAGTGATGCAGGTAATGTGGAACTTCGGATAAAAATCCGTAAGTGAATAAAATCCGGTATGATCTCCAAATGGTCCTTCTAGAATAAGTTCTTCCTCAGGATCAACATACCCTTCAATGACAAAATCGACATCGTCCGGAACTTCAAGATCATTGGTAATACACTTGACCATTTTTACTCTCTTTTTCCTTAAAAACCCGGCAAACATATATTCGTCAAAATTTTCGGGCAAAGGTGCTGTTGCAGCAAATGTATAAACCGGATCACCACCCAGGGTAACCGAAACAGGCATTCTTTTATGAATTTTTTTATATTTCAGATAATGATGAGCTGATCCTTTGTGAAGGTGCCAATGCATTCCGGTCATATCAGGAGCGAATACCTGCATGCGATACATCCCGGTATTTCTGATCCCGGATTCCGGATCCTTTGTGTGGACAACAGGCAAGGTAATAAAAGGCCCGCCATCTGCAGGCCAGCAGGTTAAAACAGGAAGTTTTGTCAAATCAGGATCCTTCATCATGATTTCCTGGCAACTTCCTTTTCCGCTGATCACTTCAGGCATCCATGAAGCCACCTCCCGCAATGCAGGGATCATTTTTAATTTTTCCAGGAAAGTTTTTTTCGGGCCAAGAAATTCATGTAAAACTTTGGATAATTCTTTCCCAATATCATCCAGGTTCTGAATCCCAAGAGCAAGGCACATCCTTTTCTCAGACGCAAAAGCGTTGATCAGTAAAGGAAATGCTGATCCATTGTTCTCAAAAAGAAGGGCTTTACCTTGATTTTTTACAATACGGTCAGTTATTTCAGTAATTTCAAGATGAGGAGAAACAAACTCTTTGATACGGATCAGTTCGTCAGCTGATTCAAGAGCGGAAATAAAATGAGCAAGGGATTTATATGCCATAATGTTTGGATCCCCCACCCCTTAATCCCCTCCCCTTTGTGGGGAGGTGAATGGGGAGGGGCTGATTAGTATTTCTTCTCCCCGAACTTCTCCGGTGTTTTATCGGCTTTATATTTCGAGGGGCATTTCAGCAAGAGGCTGGTAGCAATGAATTCGTTGTTTTTCATTGAACCGATAATGACAACTTTTTCGGATTTTTCAAAATCCTGCGGTTTGGGTTTGTTATAAATTACTTTTTTCTCCAATCCTTTATCATCGATCATAAAGAAAGAGAATTGGTTTACATTTATTTGTGCATTGTATTCAATGGGTTTGTTCCTGTTAAGTGTCCCTATGATGTGATACTCCTTCCCCGGTTTTGCTGAGGCTTCTCCAAAATCAGAATAAGTAGTTGAATCGGAGAGTGTTGTTATGACAATTGCAATTGCCACCACAAGAACAAGGATAATAATTATATGTATTGCCTTCATTTTTCTTTTTGAGTTGATTCTGCTTTCATTTCTTTCTCAAGTTTTACTATTTTCCTGTCCATAACGAACAAGTAAACGAAAATGCCAACCAGAATAATTGACAGTACAGCTACCACGACGAAAATTTTTCCGTATTCTAACATATTGAATGATCTATTGATTTTCCAAGTGTAATTTAATTCTTCTTATCCGTACCCGTATGGTCATGATCCAAAAGCCCAATAATATCCAGCCTATCATTGCGGGATAGAACACCACCCGCATGGATGGGTCGAGATGCATGGGAAGGACTGCAATCTCGTTTTTCCCGGTGGCAGGATGCAGACTGTCGCCGGCTAACCGTGGAAGGATAATGACAAAAACAATCCAAAGAACAAAGGCAAAAATATTGAATACCGCTGAGACCTTCGCTTTTTTATGAACATCTTCGATAGAACCACGCAGAACTACATAGGCCAGGTAAATTATCAATCCCACGGCAGCGCCATTCAGTTTAGGATCTTTCACCCATGGGGTACCCCAGGTGAAGGTGGCCCATATCATTCCTGTAAAGATCCCCAGGAAACCAAATAACAGGCCTACATTGACCGCTTCTACTGCAACAACATCCTCTTTCTGATCAAATTTTGTCAGGTACCGGAGACTGTAAACAAATCCCGTTACCAGCATCGCCATCATGCCAAACCACATACCAACATGGTAGAACAGGTTTCGCATCGTTTGTTCTGTAATCGGTTTAAGCGGGATATCAGCAGTAAATCCGGCAATAACCGCATATAGTAGCAAAACACCGGAGAGAAGCTTCCACCAATTTCGCATTAAAAAATTACTCATCTTCTTACAATAAAGTCATTTGCTAATCGCTATTCGCTGTTCGCTTCTAAAAACAAATGGCGAAAGGCGAATAGCGAAAGGCGAAATTAGTCCCGCCAAAGATACGGAAATAATAAATATGCCAGGATAATGACCGTCACATTGATGGTAAGCAGAATGATAATAAAGCTCCAGTTCCCTGACCAATCATCAGATACCAGGGCTGTCCGGGAAACTTTCATCAGTGTAGTTAGCAATGGCAGTACTATCGGGAAACTCAATATCGCCATCAGGGAAAAGTTGTTACTTGCCCTGGAAGCAATGGCTGCCATCATGGTCAGGATCGACGCCAGCCCAAAGCTTCCAAGACTGAGTGCTATGAGGAACAATGGTACATTGACAACCGCATTTCCCATCAAAGTAAGAAAAAGGATAAAAGAAAGAGATGAAAGAATAGCCATTAAAAGCAGGTTGTATAACACTTTTGAGAGAAGGATGGCCTGAGGGCTTGCAATGGTATAATAATATAAATGACGAGCCGGACTTTCCTGGACAAAACTCTTTGAAATCCCGTTTACAGCCACAAATAAAAGGATAATCCAGAAGAGTGAATTCCAGGTTTCAACATCGATGATCCTGTCGAAAGCAAGATATGTCACGAAAATGGTAGAAATCAGGTAAAGCAGGATGCCGTTAAGAACATACTTTTGCTTGAGCTCGAGTTTGATCTCTTTTTCAATAAGGTATTTGATTTCGTTTAAGAGCATATTTTATTAATGTTTTTATACTGAGGTTGCTTCTCCCGACTATCGTCGCGATCGCAATGACAAGTAAATGTGACCAGAAAAAAGCGACGGGCTTAAGCCCGTCGCTCATCTTTCAAAAACCAAATAATTGTCATTGCGAGGAGTAAAGCGACGAAGCAACACCTCTGACTAATTCACGATCATCTTATTGGTAATACTTTGATTGTCTAACCTGATGGTATAAAAATAGACGCCTGCTGAGAGTCCGTTGCCATCGATCACAAACTGATTAGATCCTGCAGGAGATGCTCCTTTGTTTATACTCATTACTTTCTGCCCCATCACATTAGTTATATCCATTGTAAGATTACCGGGTTTTTGCAAGTACACATTGACAACCGTTTTCTCACTGAATGGGTTAGGATAATTTTTTGAAACGGAGAATCCCGGATTTACTTCCTTCCTGTCTCCTGTTCCGACACCAATGTCGTTTTTATCAGGACTGAGCACTATCATATTATTCTCAGTGATACTTGTCTGTCCAATGTATCCGGAAATGTTAACTCCCTTCACATAAGATCCTGCCAGATCATCGGCCTGGAACAAAATATAAATCTTATCATCACTGTTTGGTGAAACGGAAGGATACATGCACTCAGTCCAGTTATATTGCAGGAAATCGCTGGTAAGATCAGTGAGGCTATCTTTCCACATGACACTATTATCAGGATTGATTGCTGCGGTTCTTTCGAAAATATGCCTTAAATAAAAATCATCAGGGTCTAACAATGGTGTTACACCTGACCAGACTACAAACATGTTGTTGTCTCCATCAATTGTAATTTCCGGATTACTTGTCATGGATGAATAATAATGAGCCAGCTGCACTCCGGTCTGCGGATAAAATATCATGGTATCCTTTACCCATCCGATATAATTACCGTTGTCAAACAAGGTTTGCGGATCCAACACCGCAGGGAACGAAGGCATGTATTCATTCCAATAGACCAGGCCATCTGTATAAGGTACCCAGTATTTGCCACCGGCCATATCTCCGCTTGCCTGCTGCATTCCGAAAGCAACGTGAGCCATTCCGTTTTTATCCAAGGAGATCGCGCTTGTGCCATCAGGACAATAATACCTTGGAACTGAATCACCACCAGCCCAGAAATTATACGGACAAGGCCAAATAATGGTTTTTGTCCATGTGTTCCCATTATCGGTGGATTTCATGATAAACTGGTCTGTCCATGAATCGCCGACTGTAAATGCAAGGGTATCACCGTGAGGTTCGGCGAAAGTGTAAACGTCGGCAGAAAATCCCAGATAATCAGAAGAGGTCATTCCATCGAGAATCCGGTGTTCAATATCCCAGGATTGACCGCCATCCAAAGACCGATAGTACATAAGCGCCAGGTCTAAACCCTGGTAAGCTGAATAGGTCAAAGCTATAATGTGGACATACGTATGATTGGGACCATTCGTAACCATCCGTGGCCATGAAATATCCACTGCCGCGGGAGGGCCGGGCAAGATAGCCTGTGTCCATGTTCCTTGTCCTTTTGTTTGGCGGGTACATATTTTCAATCCATCGACCATTGAATGGGTAACCACAATTTCGCCATTCGGCCCTAAAGGGGCGATTGATGGCCAACCTGTTTTTTCATCTTCGATCTTTACAGTGGGGAGAACGCCCCAAGCCGTCCCATCAAAAAAATTGTATCCGGTTCCTCGATCCGACCAGCCACCGTCCTGCTGCGAAAATTGAGCAGTAGCCGCGATTGTTCCGTCCGAAAATTGATAGATCCTGTTCTGGTTGGAATTGTTGGTTGATAGATCGTATTTGGTCATCATTGTTGATGGGTCGTCAAGCACAGATTTATTGGATACATAAACATTGGGTGGTTTTATTCCGATCCCATCATCCGTTTTTGAGACCACCTTGTTGGCAGGCATTTTAACAGCTTTGGCTGCTTTATGTCTTGAAGAAAAATTCTGGGCATAGCCAGTAAAACAAGATCCAAGGATCAGAAACCCAAGGATCATACACGGTAGAGTAGATTTTTTCATGGTTTATTTTTTTAACAAATGTATATAAAATTTGAAACAAAACAACAAAAGAGGCTGTCTTAAAAGGATACTTTCATCCAAATAATATTACTCAACAATCATTTTGTCTGTAACGGATTCATTGTTGAAATTTACTGTATAGAAATAAACACCTGACTCCAGATTGCTACCATCAATTAAAAAACGGTAATTGCCGGGGTTAAGATTCGCTTTTTCCATTGAAATAAGTTTCTGACCCATCAGGTTCGCAACTTCCAGGATCAGGTTTCCTGTTTTCCGGATATTGACGTCGACCGTCGTCAGATCGATTACAGGATTCGGATAATTCTTTGAAACGGAAAATGAAGGTTTTAAATTCTTCTTATCTTCTGTCCCGAAAGGATAAGATTTTTCCCAACTTAAGAAGATCATATTGTTTTCCGTTACAGAGGTCTGTCCTGAATATCCGGATATATTTAACCCTTTCACATAGCTTCCTGCAAGGTCATCTGCCTGGAACAATACATAAATATTATCATCACTGTTTGCTGCGATATCAGGGTACATACATTCTGTCCAGTTGTACTGCAGGAAATCACTGGTAAGGTCATTGAGACTGTCCTCCCACATGACATTATGATCTGGGAAGATCTTTGCGGTTCTTTCAAAAATATGCCTCAGGTAAAAATCATCCGGATCCAGAAGTGGAGTGACACCTGCCCAGATCACAAACATGTTGTTATCTTGATCTATTGTAATTCCCGGATTGCTGGTCATGGATGTATAATAGTGTGCCAATTTCTGGGTTGTTGGATAAAAGACCATGGTATCCTTAACCCATCCGATATAATTCCCATCATCATACAAGGTCTGCGGATCCAATACATCAGGGAATGGAGGCATGTATTCATTCCAATAAATCAAACCATCGGTGTAAGGAACCCAGTATTTGCCTCCGGCAACATCCCCGCTGGCTTGCTGCAAACCAAAAGTCACGTGAGCTATTCCTTGTTGATCAAGTGCTACGCTCATTGTACCGTCAGCGCAGTAATATCTTGGAACTGAATCACCACCTGCCCAGAAATTATACGGACATGGCCAGATAATTGTTTTAGTCCAGGTATCTCCATTATCCATTGATTTCATAAGAAATTGGTCCTGCCAGTTGCCACCGACTGTGAAAGCAATTATATTTCCCTGAGGTTGAGCCCAGGAGTAAATGTCAGCCGTAAAATTGATGTACTCGGCAGAGGTCATTCCATCTAACTGCTGCCAATCGGACCAGGTAGCGCCACCATCGAGCGACCGGATATAAAGAAGCGCTCCATCCATCCCATTATAGATCACGCCTCCGTTTCCGGTGGGAAGTGTCATAGCAATCACATGAATATAGTTATGATCCGGGCCGTTTGTAACCATCCTTGGCCACCACATGGTAGTGACATCTGTTGGTATCGGTATGGTGGATTCAGCCCATGTTCCAGTACCTTTCACTGGCCGGGTGCAGAATTTAATGGGTTGAGGTGGCGCCTGGTGTGCGAGTACAATCTCGCCTGTTAGACCAAAAGGCTGATACGATGGCCATCCTGTGCGGGTAGTTTCAACACGGCTTGCCGGCTCTGCATTCCATGAAGAACCATTGAAATAGTTGTAACCGGTGCCCCTTTCACTATAAGCTCCGCCATCTTCATGCGACATCGTGGCTACGGCTCCTATTGTCCCGTCGGGGTACATATAGATCCTTTGCTGACCGGAAGCATTATTTGTTTGAAGGTCATACTTCGTCATCATAGTTATCGGGTCGTCAAACACAGTATTATTGGAGACATAAACATTGGGTGGTTTTATTCCGATCCCATCATTTTGTAATATCACCTTATTGGAAGGAATTTTGATAGCTTTGGCTGCTTTTTGTCTTGAAGAAAAGCTCTGGGCATAGCCTGTATAACCAGATACGAGGATTACTAATCCAAGGATTATCGAAGGCAGGGTAAATTTTTTCATGGTTTATTTTTTTAACAAATATATAAAAAATTTAAAACGAAAAAAAAAAGCCGCCCTTTTGAAGGACAGCTTCTTCTATAGATCATTTTAATTCAAATGATATTACTCAACAATCATTTTATTGGTAATGGATTCATTGTTGAATTTTACCGTGTAGAAATAAATCCCCGGAGCCAACTGGCTGCAATCAATTACATAACGGTAATTGCCGGCGGAGAGATTCGTTTTTTCCATAGAAACAAGTTTCTGTCCCATCAGATTGGTCACTTCAAGGATTGTATTACCCGGTTTCTGGATATTGATGTTGACGGTGGTCAGATCAACTACAGGATTAGGATAATTCTTTGAAACAACGAATGAAGGTTTTACTTCTTTCTTGTCGCCGGTTCCGACATAAAGATCAGTTTTATTCGGACTAAGGACGATCATATTGTTTTCCGATACTGAGGTCTGACCCACATATCCGGT
>Ga0247841_10006668_pt1 | contig 17673 bp, 14 predicted proteins | sample LaCruzMarch2015__2_FD_192410 | JGI IMG/M metagenome (GOLD analysis project Ga0247841, IMG submission 192410) | Freshwater microbial communities from meromictic Lake La Cruz, Castile-La Mancha, Spain - LaCruzMarch2015_18m | ecosystem: Environmental > Aquatic > Freshwater > Lake | place: Spain... | reverse complement strand
TTGAAACAGGAGGCTGGAGTAAAGAGCCCCTGTTGAATTTCGAAATTCTTATACGCACCGTGCCATGCACGCCGGAGACGATTCACTGCGACCACAATTGGTCTCAGCAGCAATGGGGGGCACCCGCAGTCCCGCTGCCAGATTTTGATTTCGCTGCATGCTGGATTTGCACTCAGGTTGTGCCCTGTAAAAGAATAGCTTGCCAGCGGAATCCGACAGGCATGGATGTTCTTGCGTGATTTCTGGAAGTAATCCATGAGCACGGAGTCGCCGATCACCTTCCACCGGGAATTCAACGGAGGATCAGGAAGGATCCGGCGTTTGAAGAACATCGAACAACTCAGCGAGTGCAGATGGTCAAGACGGGTATGCCAGCGGTTGGGAACCATGATCCGGCGGTAGCAGATTGGCTGAAGACGGGAATCCACAAGCAGCGCATCTCCCAGAAGGACATCAAGGTTCAGCCTGTGACTGAAGATGTCAGCCACTTTACTCAATGTCCCCTCAAGATACTGCTCGTCACTGTTCAGCCAGGCGCAAAGTTCACCAGATGACTTTGATAATCCCCGGTTGATAGCATCATACATTCCGCTATCGGATTCGCAGTAGATGGCGATCCTGTAGCGGGAAAGGCTGAAATCTGAAACCTGAGACCTAAAAACCAGATTTCCTTCTTTGTAGAAATCCGCACCGACTTCGCGGGCGAACTCTTCGATGCCCGGGGACCCGGCATCCTGGATGATGTGTTCCACGGAGAGACGTCGAGGGTCAGAGGTCGAGGGACGAGAGCTGGATATGGAGGAATCGATACTCGACGCTCGACTCTGGCAACTCGCCGCTGCTTCGACCTGATCACGGACGCTTGCAACGCAGAGGCGGAGCCAGTCGAGCTGATTGAAAGAGGGCGTGATTATCGAGAACGTCATGCTCGCGAGGTTATCATCGGTCTACTCAAGGTGCCGTGAAACAGGACCGGCACAATAGGAAAAATAGACCAGGGGTCGCTCAACAAAGCGCGGAGCATACTCTAATTAAACTTAACAATACGCCTGGCAGCACATTCAGTGGACCCGATGATTTTGGCAGCTTGTTTGACCAGCTTCGAGTATATGTTTGGTTTCTGGTTTCCTGTAGCCCAACAATACGACGCAACTTGATCGGGGCTTTTGTCATTAATCGGCGGGGGGGCCTCCCCGACATATATTGCTTTCAAGTCGGCTTGATAACAACACAGGGTCAGTAGGGATTGGTCATGCTTGTGCTCTACAAAATCATCGTGATCAGGCAATCCGATGTCGATCGGGTCGTCACTCACCATTTGTCTATCTGCGCACAATCTAGTCCAGTTCGATGTAAACTGCCTTGTTTCCTCTGTTGCCCGCCAAAAAGAAAAACTTGCTTGAATCACTGGCTTACTACAAATCAATTCATTATCCATCCCCAGCGCTGACAAAACACCGCGCTTTGTCCAAGCAGACACTGGTCCAAACCATGGAATTTCCACGCCAGGAACGGCATCTTGCGAGTTGTTGTCCATCCACGCCTGAAATGGCAAAGTATTATTTTCAAGCAGGATAAACGGGTATTTCCTACCCACGTCACAGTAAAAGACTACATCACCATCCGGAACCTCACAGAGTCGCCTGTGAATAATGAAAGGTTTCCACGAATAAAAGCCAGATCCCCGCTCTGTAAGCTGAATGTCATTTGCCATCTTCGGAAACCCGGTCTGCATCAGCGCCTTGGGTGACCATGCAGTAACCGTGTCCACGACATTGTTAACCTTCGCTGAGAGTCCAAGCAGAAATTGCCGGTGGGCAAAACGCGGTGTGCCATAAGTGACAAGATGTACTTTACGTTCAGGCATAAAAGGTGTTAGGTGAAAACTGTAAAAGATTCTACTCGCGCTAAGGAGACCTTATTGTAGTAGAGAGCGGGACAAGACTTATCTAAACAATTGACTTAGGATAGCCTTGGGCGAGTGGTTTTCTGCCCAGGTATCGCGATACATACCCAATAGCTCAGCAGTATCATATTTTTCGATAAGTGGCAGGATTTTGTGGAGTTGGGATCTGTTGGTGGCACATAGAGGGAGCCCCCCGCGCTGAAAATATTCAGGAATCGAGGCATATTCTGGGCCATACACAAGAATGGGCCGACCTGCGGCATAGTATTCAATAATTTTGCAGGAAAAAGATGTCGAAACCATCAACTTCTCCGCAATATGAAAACTATAGGGTAGAAAACATGCATAAGCCTCCCGCATCTGCGCCATTCGCTGAGCCAGTGGCAAGTTTTGGTAAATGGTAACATGCTCAGTGGAATGCAAAAGATTAAGAAAATCCTCTCCACTGCCGTAGGTGATTATATCAAGATGAAGCTTGTAATCAACTTCGGGCCTTTTATTGAACTCCATGATTTCCATATACAGATCCTGGAGAGCATCAAGATATAGGTGGTTTAAACTACCAATGAAGACAATCTTCCTTGAATCCGTTAGGCATGGAGCAAAAGCTGTGGGGTGATACGGGGGCTGTGAAATGGGGAGTGGAAGCCACCCTGCGCAGCAACCGAAGCGGGCAGTGAGATGCTCACTAAAACCCACGCTGATGGCTGAAACGCGGGTGGAATGCTTTAGAACGGTCTTTAGCAGGGGGTGGACCAATCGTTTTAGCGTACGATTATGCCCATACTGTGAAGAAGCTTCAAGTTCGTCTACCAAATAAATATGAACCTCGAATCCAAACTGTTGAACAAGCGCGACGGGAATCAAAAACCACACGTCGGCACCGCAGAGCACAAAAATCTCCCTGATCCCGCGTTGGTGAAGTTTTGTGACCAGAAAGAGAAGAAAAGCGATGAATAAAAGCAAATCAACAATTGCAGCGAGAGTGGGCGAAAATCGGCGAATGCCGGTGAAGCTTGAATCTGGATATAGTTGTAAAGGAATGCCACCAGTTGCTTGCCTAATCTCAGCAATACTAAACCGCCGCCGGTATTGCGAAGTCAGAAGCATTTGTGCCTTGCCCTGGAGTATTGAAGCAAACTCGCGAGCAATCCCGTGGTTACCGTGAGCCTGATCAATAAGAGGTGGAGCCTGGGTCCAAAAGCACAAGCCTCTTTGATTTATATGCGGTATATTATCAGGCTTATCATTTGATAGTGTTGTCATAACAATCGGCAGAATGGAAAAGCGCTGACACTTTACACGATAAATGGAACTGCCATTGCCGTTTCACGCAATACGTTGAAAAACTCTGTTATGGCCCACCTGTAGGATTTCCCGATATTGAAGAGGATCAATTTCCTGGGCCAAACGAGATGGCCCGGGGTGGCCCCCGGTGGCGAATGCTGGAGGGCGATATGACGTCGTGAGTCCCGCATCGTCTAAAACCAAGATCCCCCCCGCGGCTAGCGCCCGTGTGCAATGTTGAAAGTCCTGCTTTGCAATTTCATAATCATGATTGCCGTCAATGTAGATAATATCCCATTGGTGTGCACAAATTGCCTTAATGCCAGCTGAATCAGTGGACAGTGCTTTGACCAAGTCAGGCTTGGGAAGTTCAAGGCGGCTAAAAGACGCCAATGTATCACTAAAGTAGTCAATGTCGCTCCGATACTGGCTGACGCCATCACCAATCGGCTGAAACGGAGAGATTCCTGTTACAGATCCAGAAATCTGCATATTCTTTTGCAGGAGGGAAACAAGAGACAAGGTTTGTCCCCGGTAAACTCCGATTTCCAAAAAACTCTTTGGGCGGTATTCTCTTACTAGCAACCACCACATCACGTGGAAGGCATCTTCTCCAAAACCACGACCTGATTCGGAGAAATATCTGCGATGAACTTTGAGATAACCCGGAAACTGGTCGTAAAAGTAGCTGACGCAGTCTAAGTAGAATTTTGATGGGTTTTTGAGGCTCTGATCCCAATTTCCACGGCTTAAATCATCATCTGAAACCATCTGCTTTTTTCTAGTTGCATTGAAAAGTGCGAGTTTGGCTCGTGCACTGTGAACAAGCCATCCCAAAACGCTGCGCATTTTTTGAATCCAATTCTTGGCGAGGTGTTTTTCTCCTGTCATACAATAACTTGTGCCTTGAGTTGCTGATTAGTTTTCTACTAATTACATTTGATAAGCTGGGAACATATTGTAATGCAACCAAAGCGCTTTGGCATACATACCAAAATGGCTGGCGTACACTATGAAACGCTGCTCTACCATAACCGAACAAGGACAACGAGGACTTCTCGACTCAGCGGTAGGCATACACATAGATCGAGGAGCCCCACAACGTGACATGCTGCCTCGTGGCCGCCAAACATATCGCATGCAGAAACTTCTGCGCCACATACATTAGCGGATATTTCCACCATCTCTGTTGATGGATTGCTTTAAGTGTATCATCTGAGAAGCAGACTCTCTCAAAACCCGCAATCAGAATCAAAGCACGCAAGCACACCGTTGTGTAGGCCCACACATGGGTGATGTCGTTGTATAGGTTGAGGCCGACAAATGGGCTGTCGGCATTTGGGCCTCGCAAAATTAGAACGCCTCCTTTTCTTAACCGTGATGCGGCAATGGCCAAAAAGTCACGGAAGCGCTCCCTCGGAACATGCTCAAAGAAATCGAGCGCGATAATTGCCGAGAGGGAATCGGGCTGAAAGCGGGTTTCCAGATCTGCCACGGAATCACCATGGACCACGCGCGGATTCACTTCGCTGGCCATCTTCGCCTCATTTTCTGAAAAGTCACTCCCATCAAGATTTATGAAGCCCTGCGATTTGAGCCAGAATTGAAGAATTCCAGGACCTGTCGCGGCTTCGTAGATAGCTGCCGACTTTTCTGCAGGTAGAAATGGAAGCAGAAGTTCGGTATAACAACCTTCCTCCTGCGCAGCAAAGTGGGCAAGGTCACTCGTTGAGCGAATGCCCCGAGCCTCGGACTGATTTAAGTAATATGTGGAGCCGTCTAACATTGGAATTATTTTGCTATGTCAGCACTGTCTCCCGTTATTGACAATTCTTCTATACATTTTAAACAAAAGCATTTTAAGAAAAGAAAAGTTTCCTGGGTACGATCTAAAATACTTTGGTAGCTGTTTAATCCTTGATCCTATAGATATTCCGTGCTGGGGCAGTATACCCGATCCTGAGATAATAATCTGCCCGTCGTAGCCGCTAAATACATGAGTTACACATGATGTGTCATATCGAAGTTTCTCCGGAGTATTATCATCGATATCAAATAAACTATAATACTCTGTCTTAACAAATATTGCATTGAGTAATGTAATAGCCACGAGTTCATATCCTTTTTCTTTACCTAGTTCTGTGATGGATGAAATGCTTGAACCCCAATTAATAGCGGGATCCATTGGCTGCACAAAGCGCACCCCAGTTGCGATACTGGGATTATACTCGATACAGACCACCATCGGTTTCAATCTATTTATTGCTTTCCATACATGATAGTCGTTCCCGTCTATGTCAATTGATAGAATTGCAAAGTTAGTTGGAATGTCTATAGGTCTTAAAATCGAATCTAAATTGTCATTTTCGTGAAAGCCCACAAATCCATTTATGCAACAAACGTTATCATTATTGTCATATATTTTATTAAGCTCAAGAAAACGAGCCCTGTCAGCTTCGATGAAGACAGCCCTGAAGTCTTCCCTCTCAACTAGGCAACAAGTGTTGCTTAGGTATTTTCCGTCCCATGCACCGAATTCTACTGCCCATTTAGGCCTCGGTGGAATTATCGAAAATATTTTCTGGATAATCCCGTCTTCACCAGTTTGAGAATTTATGTTACCAGCAAAGTCAATCAGGTTCATTTGAAAGAATAGATGTGTACTAAACGGTTGTATTTAATTGTTTGTTAATTAATGGCAAAGGAAATCGTGATGTTTTTGGGGTTCTAGTTGTCAAAACAACGTCGCTTCATAAATACTGCATCAAGTGAGACAGGATTTCCATTCGCGGAGAATCCATGTTCTAGCACCCCAACAAACTCAAAACACGCTTTATCAAGAAGAGAAACAAGCTCCGGAAACGTCGTCTGGGAGTGATACAACCGTTCAATATTTACCTCTGTGATGACGACTTGGACGTTCAGCAAAGTTCTCTGCCCTCCTTGTAATATCGAGGCTTCGTAGCCCTGGACATCCATTTTTAAAAGGACATCCTCCTCAAGGACTGTGCTGGAATCGGATACCCACTCGTCCAGAGTAACACAACTCACCTCACTTTTGACTTTTCGAATGGTGGATGGAAAGAGTTCAGACGTGGTCTGTGTTGAGTCCAAGAATGATGATGACGAAAGATGGTCGACATGAACATTGATGTCGCGAACGCAGGTTTCAGAGGAAAGCGCTAGATTGTAGCAGTGCCAAAGCGGATCTCGCTGCGCTTTCGCTTGTAGACTGTGGTATGTTGTTTGAACAGGCTCAAACGAGTGGATTGTCGATGTCGGAAACTCTGATCGAGCCCATTCCGCAAACTGCCCGAGGTTTGCCCCTGCATCAAGAACCGTCCGGATGCTGTAATTGTTCTTCATGCCAAGAAGATTTTGTTTAGGTAGTGAAGCGGTTGCTTTGATTTCATATCCATACTTTCTAAAAATCTCGTTTATATATTTTGCTAATATCGCTTTCATAGTGGTGGTCTTGTGGATCGCTGAAGCCGGAAACCTTCCACAAAGCATTTCCTATAATTAAATGCCAAACCCGTCAAAAGGGTAGCAGTCGGCAACCCCGGCAGTCCGAGTATAGGCACAAGAAGGCAGGTGACTCCAAGGCTTGAGAAGCCGTTGAGAAGGGTCGGAACAACAAAAGGGTTCTTTCCTGAGGCCAGAACATATTGCCCCCAGATCACGGAACATCCCAAGATCAGTAGATCGAGAGTCATAAGCAGGCGGGTAAGTGGGTCGATAAAGTTCTCGTGATGCAGGAGGACCGATGCGGCAAGAGGACTGAGGAAGTAAAAAGCCAATGCCGAGCCGGCAACGAGAAGGCTAGTGCGAAGGATTGTCTTCTTCATGTTGCAAAAAGCTTGGATAGAATTGCCAGCCCCCCAAGCTCTTGTAAAGAACGGCAGTTGTGGGAGAGCCGTTTGCATAGCCAGCATGTTGCAAGCCATGGCGATCTTCTGTGCAAGATAGAACGGGGTAACCTTTTCTGGCCCAAGAAGGAAACCCAGCATTGGGGATTGGATTGTGTAAATGAGGGATGCGAAAATATTTACCCCGCCAATTGGAATGGCCGCCTTGGCCAAACGGATAAGACTTCCAGGAGGGAGCGGCAAAATGGGAGCTTCTTGCATAGGCTTTGTTGCAATTTTCCGGACAATCCCAACCGCTGCGCGATAAATCACGGCGGCCACCGCGAAGCTGACACCCATCGCCGGGAGCCCCCAGCCTTTCCAAGCTGCGAATGCTGCTCCCGCTCCAGCCAGGATCTGGTACAGCCCGGCTAGGAATCGGGTCTGATAGACCGCTCCCAAACCGTTAAGTAATGCCGACTGTCCGCCAACAAGAATGAGGAGCACGGAAGCAGCAGCCATGGCATACCAGCACCAACGGACACCCGGTGTTTCCGGAGGCATCAAGTTGCCAAATCGCGAAAAGATTTCAAAAGCAGCCAGCCCCGCCATAGCCGCCGCAACCGCCAGCCAGCGATAGAGGGATCTCGTTAACTGGAAAAGCTGAGCAACCCCAGTCCAACCGTGAGCAAGGGGAATAAAATCATCCTTTGCAACCGTCGATTCCCTCGCACCCAATGTAAACGCTGCCTGTCGGGAAATCGCGAATCCGAAGCCGAGATCCAGCATCCCGATCATCGTGACAAGCCCCTGAAACGCGAACCAAACGCCCGCCTCGTTGGGCGTGAGAAACCGCGTCACCACTGGGATCAGCAGAAGGGCCACCAGCATCCCGCAACCCTGCTGGAACCACCCGCCGAGTGCTCCAGCACGGGCCGGGTGCCTCTCTGGCCAACCAATTAAAGCCCTCCATTGGTGCATGGGTTAGGTAGTATTTTCCCTGATCCCACTCAAGTCAGGGCTAACTGGTGCATGCTCGATCTTGATGGAACTTTGGTTATCACGCGGTTTTTGCACGAGCGCGATAATGGCAAACCAGATGCAAAGTGACCAGATATTCGAGCCAGCAAAATGTGTATACGCAATCCAAAACATAAGGAAGACAGCTGCAATAAATGACCAAGCTCCGACTTGCGGGTCATTCCGCGAAGCTTTCTGATGGTGTAGAAGGAGACCGACAAGGAGGATGCTGGAGAGCATGACAAAGAAGTAGCCAATGAGTCCGAACCCAATAACTAAATCCATAAAGCCATTATGAGTGGAAAGACGTTTGATGGCAAACCACATCGTTACTGAATCGTTATAGTTCAGATAGCCGGCCACATCTTGCGCATCCATGCTGCCGACAGATCTGCCAGTAACCAATAATCTAGCATCCCCCTTTGACCAGTAATCCCAAGAATATTTCAGCCAGTCCAACCGCTTGTCGGTGCTCCCTTTGATCCCTAGAATGGCATCCGACTTGACATCCGGACGCAGCCATCCAACAGATCTCTGAGCATAATATGGCAATGATTCGATCATGGTTTCAGGCACTACTAAAACAGTAGCAAAGACCAGCACTGCCGCAGCGGCACTTGCCAACACAAACATTATTCTTCTGGAATAAAGAGCGCCCACGGAAATAAACACCAACGAAAACACAAGCGCGGCGCGACCACCACTGAGGAGCGAACCGAGAATGCCGCATGCGACGAGCGATAATGAGAGAATCGGCGGGCGATACCTGCCTTTTGGCAGAAAGAAAAATACCGATCCAACAAGACAGGCTGCGGGAGCCAGAACTCGCAGCGTGTATGGACTATCAACCAGATTGATGATGGGAATATGTAAAGCATAATTCAGAGCAGAATTGGCCTCAAATCTATTGCTGAATTCATCTTGGTAATCAGCAATGCTGCCACCGTAGCGAAAGAAAAGAACGCTACGCAATACAATAGCAAGAAGGAGCGAAATAAAAATAAAACCCATAAGAGTCTTATTCTTATATCCATCCCGCTTCACACCGATTCTTGAATCTAATATTGCAACGATCATCACAAATACTCCGAAAACTTGAGCGTAGACTTTGGATGCTGCATTCAGCCCCCAAGCCCCCTCGTCATACGGGAACATTCCATTGAAAGCAAAGTGAAGAACTGCGTAGCAGCCCATGAGAATCACACACATTCTAAACAATTTATAGACGTGATAATTAGCACATGCTGTGGGAACTGCCGCAATCACTTGTTTGCGCCAGAAAACGCTAAGCCATACAAGAAACGTCAATATTCCAGTCTGCTCCATTGCTCCGATCTTAAATCCCAAAGGTGCTATCGTAAAATCCAAACAAGCGATCAATAAGCACATGCCGACCAGATGTCGCTGGCCGACTGCGACAGTGAAGATCACTGAACATAGCGCCAAGCCCATGGCAAGGGGGAGCCAATCCGCTTTTCCGATCAACGCCCCGAATATCACGGAGGCAAGTATTCCGACTGTAGTAAAGGCAAAAACAAGGAGTCGGGGTAGAGAATGGCTAACGTTCATTCTCTTTGGGTCTGATACCCCGAAGCTTGCTTCGGGTTTGTGTCGTTGCTATCGGAAATCATATTCTTAAATTCCTCGGATCTTGCCTCGAGGATACTTTGCTCGATTGGGAATCGGCGATATAAAAAAAATATTAATGTCTGCAATCCACACAAAGAAGATTCCATTATGGGGATTTCAGAGAATCATATATTGAATTGACATGCGACAAATAGGAGTTTTTGCAAAACAACTCTTCTACTTTGTCCCCGAGGACTGCGGCTTGAACGGCCAACTTGGCTTTGTTTTCAAAACACCATTCGAGGGCGGTCGCAAGATTGAAAATTGTTTCAGGCACATTTAGTGCTTCGACCGCAATACCCCCACCCAATGCTGACAAAATTTCCCCTGCCGCACTTTGGTTGACAATAATCGGAAAGCAGCCTGCAAGGATGGACTCAAGTAAAGTAACGGGTGTAGTTTCCCTAAAACTTGGCATCAAGTATACATCGCTGGTTTGCAGCTTCTCAATATAGGATTGTCCGGAATAGCCGCTGTGAAAAAGAACGCTGGCAGTCAGACCCAACGACTGTGTCAGGCGCTGCAATCGAGCAACTTCAGGTCCACCCCCGGCAATTGTGTAATGACATGAAATCCCTTTTTTTTGTGCCAGAGCGAGCGCCTTCAATGCTAACGCCAATCCCTTCGACCCGATAAGGTTTCCCCCCGCAAATATTCTAAGCGGCTGTCCTGGAAGTGAAGCAGCGACTCGTCGTCCCTTTCTCAATGTATGAACCTGCTCATCCGAAAAAAATGCCACTGGAAGTTTGTGGATTGGAGCTGTTTTCCGGAATTGTCGAAGGAAAGTGATTGTTTCCTGATTGGCTGCGATGACCACTGTGGATTCTTGAACACACTCAAGAAACGCCTTGGATCGTGACGAGATCCAAGTCGAAATGTTTCTGGCAACTTCGAAAGCCACGGCAGATGGGCTGAGTATTTGATAAAATTGCAGGGGCATTTTTGCGGCTCCGCCGATGGGGCCCCAAACGAATGGGATCGGTAACTGCCAGAGCGGTGACGGCACCCTCCAAGTTGCGTAAGTCAGGTGATGGACAATATTGTAGTGGTGTTTTCGATGCAGCCTGATCGCGATATCGAGTAATCCACTTTGCCACTTGCGGTAGATCAGCCAGCTTTGAATTCGGGCAATGAGCCGGTTCGAATGCCAAGTGTAGTTTTCTCCGTGAAAGTGGAAAGTGACATTTGCCGCCATCCCCTCTCGTTGCACAGCGTGGATTGCATCTTTGGAAACAGAATGAGTAATCACATGGCATTCATGCGTCCCCGCGATTGCCAGGATGGCGTCCCACCCCACCTTGGCTTCAGATCCCAAGCCGGGTTGGCAGGCGATTGAGGAAATAAGGATTTTCATGGTGTCACGTTCGGCGCGAGAGTTGCAGAGATGGCAATTTCATCCGCAAGCCTGCCTCCGGTGACAAGATTCACGGGATGCATGGCAAAGTCGCAGGTCCTGTTGATCATACTCGGATTTTTCCACATGAACATGGATGCCGAGTCAACTTGCATGCCAACTCGAAGCAGATTCTGTTTCAGCGTGGAGAGGGAAAAGTAGTAGCAGTGATCGGGATGGACATGCTCAACGCCAAAAAGAGCTGCCGCGAAAAAGCGTTTTGCCGAAAATGCTGACGGCGTGGTTAGCAGATGCTTTGAGTCGGGTGACATAAGTGCCGCAAAGGAGGCCAGCGCAGAACCCAGGTCCGAAATATGCTCGATGACATCCGCTGCAAGGATGACATCCCAGTCATGTTTATTTACAGAGTCCTCGTCCCTCAACTTTTCAGCTGGGCAGCATACAAACTGGTGATCCGGCATGAGATTTGAAAGCGCGTCTAGTCCCAGCCTGTCGATATCCACTCCAACCAGGCCCCCCGCAACGGATGCTAGCTTTCCGTGCAAAAGCCGCCCCTCTTTGAGCCTCGACTCGGTAAGAGGCCAATCCGTACAACCGATATGCAGAACCTTTTGGTCAGTGCAGTTAGCGAGAATCCACTGATCTCGATTTTCGATATATGTTGTTGAAAGTTTCATGGGCTCTATGTGATTATATAGTTCAGCAATCCGATCAATGTCTGGCACCAATAGAGGTGACATCTTCAAGAATACGGTCGAAGGATTTGCACCATTGGTCCAACCCTGTATTCGCAAGGAGCCATTTGCGGCCGTTGGCTCCCATTTCAAATCGGCGTTTGGGCTCTGTATCGATTTCCAGGATATTCGCAGCGAGTTCCCCGCTGTTTCCGGGTTCGTGGAGAAGACCGGTCACACCGTGTTGAACGGTCTCGGTGAGCCCCCCGGAGCGGGAGGCGAGCATAGGCTTCCCGTTGTCGTAGGCCTCGTAGGTGACAAGACCAAGCCCCTCCCACCAGATGGAGGGAGCCACCATGGCGCGGCACCCCTGAAGCAGTGCAGCTTTATCGGCTCCGCCAACTTGTCCCTTAAACTGGACCGATCGGGAGCGGTTGGCACGTTCTGCAACTTCGGAGGTCAAGGGGCCTTCTCCGCCGATCACCAGGCGCGGGGCTTTATCGCCGAGTTGAGCCTCGATCCGCTCCCAGGCATCAAGGAGAGTCCGTATCCCCTTGGCAGTGATCAACCGGCCAAGGAATAGGTAGTAGCCGTCATCCTGCGGGGGCGGGCACGAAGGGAGAGGCGTCCACGAGTGCTGGAGGGTATGAACTTTCCCGGCCGGCACTCCCGCCTCAATAAACTTCTCCCGAATGAACGCCGATATGGCGACCCATGCGGAAATGCGTCGGAACATCCCGGTGGCGTGCATGGCGGTGAGGATTGTCGCATAGACGGCTGTCTTGATACGGGAATTTTGCCAGGAGCCCGCAAAAATCTCTGGCAGGAAGTTCTTTTTCAACCCGGCGGGTTCAACGCGGTCATTTGCCCAAAGGTAGCCATTGACGGAAAACGGGCGGAAGTTGTGGATGTAATTGATCACAGGGATGCGCAGACTGTGGGCTACCGCGAGGAGGGAGGCCGTTCCGGTAGGAAAGAGATTGTGGCAGAGAAGGACATCGGGACGGACTGCGTGGCAGTGGCTGCGGAGGCGCGCGGCGGAGCCCGGGTTCCATGCCATCATGGCAGCAGAACTGAGCATATCGACAGGGCCTGAGATTTCCCCCATTTGACGGGAATCAAAGAAGCAGTGATAAACGCTGTGTTTGATCGAAATGGCATCGGAGATCCGCTCGACAGATATCTCCTCCCCCCCCCGCTCGAGATACCTGTTAAATACCTGCAGGACTTTCATCGGTGGCAGGAAGGTTGAAACTCAGCAACGTAACGACGAGAAGTCGGGCGTCGGCCCGGCCCGTCGATAAAACTCTGGCACCAATCGGCGCGGCCGGACGTTCCCGGAAGAAAAGAACTTCCGAATGGGCTCCTTCTCGGTAAAACCAGTCGAGGTAAACCTTCATCGCGTGACCCGGCGGAAGATTTCCCATAAATACGTCAGCAAAGGAATGTCCGGATGCCGGATGCAGGGAGGCGGGTATCATTTTTATCGCCTCATTGCTTACAACGACGATTTGTCCGGTTACATCCGCTGCAACAACCGGGATAGGTATCCCCTGCAGGATGGCATGCGCGAAGCCCAACGCATGTATGTAGCGTTCTCTGGCGCGGCTGAAGGCGATTGCAAGCCCGCTTCCGACCAGAAAGCTTGCGATACGTACAACCATCTTGGCGGGCCCTTGTCCGGCAAGACTCGCGATGACGAACAAAGTGAAAACAACAGCCAGCAAAAGCACTGTTTTCCAATGGAACCGCGTAGCGGCAACCAACAACCAGCACAGCCCGAGCAGGGGAGTGAGTACCACGTCCCCCAGATGGGCGTCGGCGAAAAGGCAGAAAATCCCGAACCCTACAGTAAAAAATAGGCCTTGAATGTGATTCATGGAAGAATTGCTCTGTGGTTCACAAATGGATCTGCATTTCACGGGAAATGAGGAAATCGAAGGGTCTCGAAAGTCGAAAGGGATCAGCAACTGTCTTAACTCGCAAGGGAAAAGTTGGGATTTTTTAGGAGACGGTTAGCGAGGAGGATGAGTTTGCGCATGAGCACGGTGAGGGCGAGTTTCTTTGGTTTTCCGGCGAGGAGGAGGCGTTGGTAGAGGGTCTTGAGGATGGGGTTGTAGCGGGAGGCGACAAGAGCAGCCATATAGAGGACGGAGCGGATCTGGGAGCGACCACCGCGGATATGACGTTGGCCCCGGAATTGACCGCTGTCGTGGTTGAAGGGAGCGACGCCGGCGAGAGAGGCGGCTTGGGTGTCGGAGAGGGTTCCGAGTTCGGGCATGAAGGAGACGAGAGAGAAGGCGGTGACAAAGCCAATGCCGCGAACCTCCTGGAGGCGGGAGACTCGGGACGTGAGATCAGGGGAGAGCTTGATCTTGGCGGCAATGAGAACCTGGATTTTGGTTTCTTGTTTTTTCAGGGAGGCGATGGTGCCTGTGAGAATGTTGAGAAGGGCTTTGTCGGAGATGGTCTCTTTGAGATTATTGTTTTGAGTGATCTGAATGAGGATGTGACTGCGAATCTTTGCGAGACCGGCGAGCTCCTGCTGGAGCGGGTCGGGAAGGGAAAGCGGGCTGGGATGGAAGACCTGGGCGAACTCTGTGATGGCTTCCGCATCCAGGGTGTCGGTCTTGGCGAGACGACCTTTGGCTTTGGCGAAGTCGCGGACTTGTCGGGCATTGACGCGAGCGAGGGGACGACCTGCGGCGTGGGCCAGTGTGATGAGGAGGGCTTCGTAGCCGCCGCTGGATTCGCAGACGAGCACGGCGTCGGTTGGAAGGGATTTGAGCAGAGATCGAATGGCTTTTTCGGTGTTGGGAATCTGCGCGGCCTGGCCGCCGTGGTAGGTATCGAGGACGAGTTTGGAAACGTCGATGCCGATGTAGGTTGTCATGAGGTGGTTTTTCTGGGCGGTTGGTTTTTAGTGATATGTTTTTCCTTCGACTTGCGATACGAACTCAGAGGTTCAGGCAACTGTTCAAGATAGAAACATGCGTCGAGGGAGGATCGAGCTGACCCACGAACTCTGGAGGTTCAAGTCCTGAACGATCTTCTCCCTCGGCGGCTTATTTTATCTGGGGGCTGCGCAGCCCCCAGATAAAAACTGTTGCTTGGGACGAGCCCAATTCAACGGTCGAAATCAAGATACAAGTTCTGAATGGCGCTAACTCAAGGCTGGTTTGGGATGTGGCATCGGCGTCCCGCCGATGAACTTCCCTGTGAATCATGGCCGGGACGGCCATGCCACTTTGGCTTAAGTTAGTGCCATTCGGGTCAGTGTGCATATTCTTGTTTTTCATCAGCCACATCGAAAACCGGCAGGCCCTATTTCCGGGCGAATTCGTCTCGACCGGGGCGCGCGTTCGGGCGTATCAATGGGCGCTTAATACCGAGCTCTGGCTCAATAGTTCCCCCCCGATGAAACCGTTCCATTTCCTTCAATGTGCCGGACCGGCAGCGGCCATGCTTTTTCTGCTTGGCGGAACCGTCCCGGTGCCAGCCGCAGCAACCGATGGCGTCACCCTCGCTTTTGACAAAAAAGCCGGATGCTATCGCGTTGACTTCGACCTGACCGCTGTCACGCACCGCGAGGCCGGGCGTCAATACGCGGCCGCCATCCGCGGCGAATTCCCAAAGTTCGAGGCGCTGACCGATCGCTTTTTGCAGGAAACGATCGATGACGTGAACAAGGGGATCGCGGATCCCGCGCGCCGGATGACCTTCGCGAAGGCGCTGGCCGCCGCAAACGCACTGAGGAAAAACATCCCCCGCGACTACCGTGAAGAAATTGACGGCATGGGGCTCGTGTTCTCGTGGCCGGTCGACAAGCTCGGCGACGGGCATTTGTCCGCCAATGAGAATTTTGTTTCCCTGATTTTTGAAGATGTGACCCAAGCCGCCGCCTGTTCTGCGGCCGCTGTCTTCGGAAGGGGTTCCGCCACCGGAAGAACCATCGTGGGCCGCAACAACGACTGGCCTCCGAACGAGGAGATGGATTCCTGGAATACGATGTTCGTTTTCCACAATGGCGACCGATCATCCGCCGGGAATGGCATGATCGGCGAGCTGTTCCCGAACAACGTGTTCAACCGACACCATCTTTTCGGTGGCTCGCTCGACAGCTGGCCCTCGAGCGAACCATCCGTCCCCAGGCACGGTGCCCGCTCGCCCACGATCGATCTGCGGTGGGTGATCGAAAACAGCCGCACACTGGCCGGGGCCGAAAAGGCCCTCACGCGGCGCGACTATGGCACGGGTTCGCTGATCCTGCTTGCGGACGCCGACACAGCCCATGTCCTTGAATATGACACCAGCCGCCCGGCCGGACAGCGCGGGAAGCTCCGCTCGGCCACGACAAAACTGAGGGACGGAATCACGTGGGACCTGCCCGATGCCATCGCCAGCGTGAACAGTTTCCTTCTCCCCGGCGCCTTCCCGAACCATGTCGACGACCCCCACAACCGCCTTCGCCTTGAAAGCTTCAGGAAGCTGCTGCGTCGCGATTTCAGCGAGGGACCTGTCAACCTCTCCCTAATGAAGGACATCATGGGCTACACATCCCGCGACGGATGCGCGGCAACCTCGGGCGCCCTATTCCGGCTCGGCATCGGGAACGACAGCGCGACATTCCAATCCCTCGTCATGCGGATGGATACCTTTGAAACCTGGATGGCCTACTCGGCTTACGGAGCCAATTGGCCATACCGCCCCGCCTACCACAAGATTTTCGCAGGCAGTCCGTTTCGATAGAATTTTGGAATTCTACTGAACGCTCGGGAGATAAACCACTTCCGGAAGGAAGGGGTTAATTGGACAACGCATGGGCAGGATGCCCATGCCACGGAACGGGGATCAGGCCGCGCTGCCGAGCCCGAACGCCTCGTGGGCGAGGTTGGCGGCGGTCTCGATTTTGTCCTCGTCGATGATGACGGCGATTTTGATTTCGGAGGTCGAGATCATCTGGATGTTGACGCCGCCGTGGCCGAGGCATTCGAAGAGCTTCGCGGCGACTCCCGAGTGCGAGCGCATCCCGATCCCGACGACGCTGAGCTTGGCGATGCCGCTCTTTTTGGTGACCGCGCCCGCGCCGATCTCCTTTGCGACGCTGTCGATGAGCCCGCCCATTTTCTGGAGCTCGTCGTTGTTCATCGTGAACGAGATGTCGGTCGTTCCGCTGACCGAGACGTTCTGGACGATGACGTCGATGATGACGTGGGCTTCCGAGAGCGCGGTGAAGATCCTTGAGGCGGTGCCCGGCTTGTCCGGCACGTGGGTGATGGTGACTTTCGCCTGGTTGCGTTCGATGCTGACGCCGCGGACGACGACGTTTTCCAGTCCGTTTGCTTCTTCTTTCACGATGGTTCCCCGGTTGTTGTTGAAACTGCTGCGCACCTCGAAAGGCACTTGGAATTTTTTGGCGAATTCGACCGACCGCGACTGCATGACCTTCGATCCCGAGCTGGCCATTTCGAGGAGCTCGTCGTAGTCGATGACGTCGATTTTACGCGCGCTCTTAACGACGCGCGGGTCGCAGGTGTAAACGCCGTCCACATCGGTGTAGATCTCGCAGTGGTCGGCCTTGAGCGCGGCGGCGATAGCGATGGCGGTGAGGTCGGATCCGCCGCGGCCGAGCGTCGTGATGTGGCCCTGGAGCGTCTGTCCCTGGAAGCCGGCCACGATGCAGATATTTCCCTCGTTGAGGTGCTTGCGGATCTGGCGCGGCGTGATGTTGGCGATCTTCGCCTTCGTATGGATCCCGTCGGTGATGATGCCCGCCTGGGCACCGGTGAGGGAAATCGCCTTTGCCCCGAGCGAGTGGAGCGCCATGGCCGTAAGCGCGATCGTCGTCTGCTCGCCGGTCGAAAGAAGCACATCCATTTCGCGGGCAGTCGGCTGCTCGGTGACCTGCCTGGCAAGCTTGATCAGGCCGTCGGTGACTCCCGACATCGCGGAGAC
>Ga0247841_10006666_pt1 | contig 17678 bp, 13 predicted proteins | sample LaCruzMarch2015__2_FD_192410 | JGI IMG/M metagenome (GOLD analysis project Ga0247841, IMG submission 192410) | Freshwater microbial communities from meromictic Lake La Cruz, Castile-La Mancha, Spain - LaCruzMarch2015_18m | ecosystem: Environmental > Aquatic > Freshwater > Lake | place: Spain... | reverse complement strand
ACCCTGTACCCCGAACCCCGCACCCCGAACCCTGAACCCCGAACCCTGACCCCCGAACCCTGAACCCCGAACCCTGAACCCTGAACCCCGAACCCTGAACCCCGAACCCTGAACCCTGAACCGCTGATGAATATCCAATAGCGAACACTCAATATCCAAGTGCGAAATATCTGCGCAGAACTTCATCATTGGACATTCCTTGTTGGATATTCGCTATTCCGCTGCATCTTCCCCCTGACCCATGAACCCCGCTCTGCAGAATCCGTTTGCAGCCTGCGGGCGGGAATGCTATACTGTTGACCGAGGCGCGCGGCGGCATGAGGCCACGCGCGCATGGCTGCTTTTCACTATTGCGGGAGATGGTTATGCGCACACTGCTTCTCTGCGGGCTGGTTTTGACGCTGGCATCGCGCGCCTTCGCAGTCTCGTCACTTGCCGCGGCCTTTGCCGTGCCGATTACCAATGATGTCGTGGTCGTCATTTCGACCTATGGCGAACTCACCGAGCTGGCCGGCTGCAGCGGCGAGGTCACGTATGATGCGCGCGGGCGGATCACGCAAGTGGGCCCGCTGGTGATCGGGTATGATACGCGGGCGCGGGTCAGCACGATTGGCGCGGCCACGGTCACGTACGATCCGAAGAGCCGCGTCAGCAAGCTGGGCGCGCTCGCGGTAAAATACGATTCACGCAGCCGCGTGAAATCAATCGGGCCGGCCACGATCACGTACGATCCGAAGAGCCGCATCAGCGATGTGGCCGGCGGCGCGCACGTCGGCGTTGTCATCAAATATAGCCTCTAACACCCTCGTTGTATGACCAGCCTTGAGCGCATCAGCCGCATTTTGCGGCGCGAGCCGGTGGATCGCATTGGCATCTTCGAGCATTTCTGGGAAGATGCCCTGCGCAAGTGGCGCGCGGAGAAGCATCTCGGCCCGCGCGCGACGCCCGAAAACCATTTCGGGCTTGATATGCGCACGGCGTGGGCGTTCAACTATGTTGCCGATCTTGATTTCAAGGAAGAAATTCTTGAGGAGACCGCGGAAACGAAGCTGGTGCGCAATGGCAACGGCGCGGTCTTGCGCTGGCACAAGCAGCACGCCAGCACGCCCGAGCACGTTGATTTTCTGGTGAAAGATCGCGCCGGCTGGGAAGAGCACATCAAGCCGCGTCTGCTGGATCAAAGCACGTATCGCCGGCGCATCAACTTTGAGATGTACCGCCGCACGCGCGCGGCCTGCAAACGCCACAAACAGTTTTTCTGCTGGTCCGGCATCAACGTCTTTGAGTGCATGCATCCGGTCGCCGGCCACGAGTACATGCTGATGGGCATGGCCCTCGACCCGGACTGGGTCAGGGACATGTGCGCGGTCTACGGCGAGCTTTTGATCAGCCTGCAGGAAATCCTGTTTGCGGAAGAAGGCATGCCGGACGGGATTTGGTATTACGAGGACATGGGCTTCAAGGAGCGGCCGTTTTTTTCGCCGGAGATGTATCGCGCGATCATCCAGCCGGCGCATCGCCGCACGTTTGACTTTGCCCACGCGCTGGGCCTGCCGGTGATTGTGCATTCGTGCGGCTATGTTGCGCCGCTGATTCCGGGCATGATCGAGGCCGGCATGGATTGCCTGCAAGCCATGGAAGTCAAGGCCGGCATGGATCCGTGCGCGCTGAAGCACGACTATGGCGACCTGATCGCCTTCATTGGCGGCTTTGATGTGCGTTATTTGATCAGCAATGACCGCGCGGCGGTGGACGCCGAATTGCAGCGCATGCTGCCGGTCATGATGCGCGCCAGCGGCTACATTCTGCACAGCGATCACAGCATTCCCGACCAAATTGAGTATGCGACCTACCGCTATTTTCTCGAGCGCGGGCTGGCGCTGGGAAAATACTGAATCAGTTTTCGGTTTTCAGTTTACGGTTTACGGTCAGCAGCAGAGCAGCGACGACACAAAAAACGATGCACGATTCACTATTGACGGCCTGCCGCAACTGAGACGATATGGCCACGAAGCCACGAAGCCACGAAGAAATCGCAGCAACGGGCATTGATGATTGTGCAGCCGCAGCCTGTTGCGCTTTGACCATGACCACCGTCTTTGCTGTTGCTTATGCTTCTTCGTGTCTTCGTGCCTTCGTGGCAAATTTATCTGCTTTGACACTCATCATTCATCATTCATCATTCATCATTTTCCCTGAACCCTGAACCCCGAGTCCGGCATGTCCCCCAAAGCCCTCTACAAAGACCACACGGCGCCGCGCGCGGCCCGCATTGACGACCTGCTCGCGCGCATGACCCTTGCGGAAAAAACATCGCAATTGCTGCACAACAGTCCGGCGATCAAGCGCCTGGGCATTCCGGCCTATGATTGGTGGAGCGAGGCACTGCATGGCGTGGCGCGCGCCGGCCGTGCGACGGTGTTCCCCGCGCCGATCGGCTTGGCCGCCACTTTTGACCCGCAGCTGCTGACGCAGATCGGCACGGCGATTGCCGCCGAAGTGCGCGCCAAACACCATGCCGCCGTGCGCCAGGGCATGCACGGCCGCTATCAAGGCATCACGGTCTGGGCGCCCAACATCAATATATTTCGTGATCCACGCTGGGGCCGCGGCCAGGAAACCTACGGCGAAGATCCGTGCCTGACGGGCACGCTCGGCGCCGCATTTGTCAAAGGATTGCAAGGTGATGACCCGCACTACATGAACGTGGCCGCGTGTGCCAAGCATTATGCGGTGCACAGCGGGCCGGAAAAATTGCGTCATTGCTTTGACGCGCGCGTCTCGCAAAAAGACTTGTGGGAGACGTATCTGCCGGCGTTTCAGGCGCTGGTCGAAGCCGGCGTGGAAGCCGTCATGGGCGCCTATAATCGCACCAATGGCGAGCCGTGCTGCGGCAGCAAGACTTTATTGCAGGACATTTTGCGCGCGCGCTGGGGATTTCAAGGCCATGTCGTGTCGGATTGCTGGGCGGTGCGGGATTTTCACGAGCATCACAAGGTGACCAGCCGCGCGCCCGAATCGGCCGCGCTGGCGATCAATACCGGCTGCGATCTCAATTGCGGCTGCACCTTCGAGCGCATGGGCGACGCCGTGGCGGAAGGGCTGGTCAGTGAAACGACGGTGGACCGCGCGTTGCGCAATTTGTTGCGCACACGCTTCAAACTCGGCATGTTCGATCCACGGAAACAGGTGCCCTATGCGCGCGTTTCGACCAAGGTGGTCAACTGCGCGGCGCACCGCGCGCTGGCGCGCGCGGCGGCGGCCAAGTCCATTGTGGTGCTGAAGAATAAGAACGGGCTGCTGCCGCTCAAGCAGGATATTCGTTCCGTGGCCGTGCTGGGCTGTCACGCGGCGAATGTCGATGTGCTGCTGGGCAACTATAGTGGGGTCAGCGGGACACTGGTGACGATCCTCGAGGGCATCACCCAGAACGTCAGCCCGCAATGCGCGGTGCAATATCGCGCCGGGTGCTTGGTCAGCACCCCGAATGCAAATCCATTGGATTGGTCGGCCAGCGAGGCCAAGGCGGCGGATGTCACCGTGGTGGTGCTGGGCCTGTCGTCGCTGCTGGAAGGCGAGGAAGGCGATGCGATTGCCTCGGCCTCCACCGGTGATCGCACGGCCATTGAACTTCCGCCGCATCAAGCCGAGTTTCTCAAAACCCTGCGTGCGGCCGGCAAGCCGATCATCCTGGTGCTGACCGGCGGCGGCGCCATTGCGATTCCAGAAGAGCACGAGTGGCTGGACGCGATTGTCTTTGCCTGGTATCCGGGCGAGGAAGGCGGCCACGCCGTTGCCGATGTGCTGTTTGGCGAGGTCAATCCCGCCGGGCGTTTGCCGGTCTCGTTTCCGCGCGCGACCGCGCAGTTGCCGCCGTTCGAAGACTACGCCATGGACAACCGCACCTATCGCTACATGCGCGACGAGCCGCTCTATCCGTTTGGTTTTGGCCTGAGCTACACGACGTTTGCGTACAGCAATCCACAGCTCGGCCGCGCGCGCATGAGCGCCGGCGACACGACCCGCATCACCGTCACGGTCACCAACACCGGCGCGCGTGCCGGCGACGAGGTTGTCCAATTATACATCACTGATTGCGAGGCCAGTGTGCGCGTGCCGCAGTGCGCGTTGAAAGCCTTTACGCGCGTCACGCTGCAGCCGGGCGCGGCGCGCGAGGTCGCGTTTGAAATCACGCCGGCCATGCTGGCCCTGGTGGACAACGAGGGCGCGGCGCGGGTCGAGCCGGGTACTTTTGTCATCAGCGTCGGCGGCACGTCACCCGGCGCGCGCAGCGTGGCGCTTGGCGCGGCCACACCCGTCACTGCACATCTGGAGATAGTGCCTGTATGATTTCCCGCTGCAAGTCGCTGTCGGATTAGCCGCCCACATGATTGACAGCATACCGGGTATGGCCTGACAGCGCCGATGCGGCGAACTCGCTGCGGACGCAATAGAGCGGCGTCGCGAGAAACTCGCGCGCTGAGTCCAGCTCAACCAAACCTACGTTATGTACTCATTGTTTATTGTCGGCGAAGACGGCCAGGACGGGTGTGTGATCGGACGGGCGCTCCCAGCCGCGCGGTTCGCGGTCGATGTCACAGCGGGTGCAGCGTTCGGCCAGTGCGCGCGTTGCCAGGATGTGATCAAGGCGCATGCCGGCATTGCGCGGAAAGCCGCCGGCGCGATAGTCCCACCATGAAAAATGCTTGCCGTGCGGCTGCCAGCGGCGGAACACGTCCTGCAAGCCCCATGCTTTCAGCTGGAGAAAATCGGCTTGCTCGTCAGGATGAAAGCAGACCGTGCCACGCAGGCGCACGGGATCGCAGACATCGTCGTCCTCCGGCGCGACATTGAAATCGCCGACCATGACAAGGGCTTGTTCGGGCCGGTAGCGCCGGGCCAGCAGCGCGCGCAGTTCGCGCAGGAAATCGCGTTTGTACTCGAAAGCCGGCGTGTCGGGCGCCTGGCCGTTGGGCACATAGACATTGAGAATCTCGACGCCCGCCACTTGCGCCGCCAGCAGGCGCGCCGGTCCGGCGTCGAAGCCGTTGTCGAAGCCGCGCCGCACCGCCCGGGCCGTTTCCCTGGTGATCAGGGCGACGCCATTGCGCGCCTTTTCGCCATGGACGACGCAGTGATAGCCGCGCGCTTCAAGTTCAAAAAAAGGGAAATCCGCGTCGGCGCATTTCAGCTCCTGCACGCAGCACACGTCCGGCTGGCGCAGCGCAAGCCAGCGCAGCAGATGGTCAAGCCGGGCGCGGATGGAATTGACGTTCCAGGTGGCGACGGTCATGAGGCGATGCAGATCAGCCCGACGATCCAGAGGTAGACGACAAAGTCATGCAGGTCATGCGTCTGCAGCCAGCGCAACATGAAGCGCACGGCGATAAAGCCGGTGACGGCGGCGACGGCGACGCCGATGCATTTCACTTGCAGGTCGGCCGTGCTTTCGTACATCAATTCGACGCGGTGATCAAGCAGGTCATGCACGACGGCGCCGAGGACAATGGGAATGGCCATGAGGAACGAGAAGCGCGCGGCGGTTGCGCGCGAGAGGCCGGTCATGATGCCGGTGGCAATGGTTGCGCCGCTGCGCGAGATGCCGGGCACGACGGCGAAGGCCTGGGCCAAGCCGATCCACACGGCGCGTTTGAGCGTGATGGCATTGTACCACGGGCCGTGATCAAGGGCGTCGCCATGGTGTTTGAGCATTTCATTGGCTTTGTGCAGGAAGGCCTGGGCGGTGACCAGCATGGCCGCGCCGACAAATTTATAAGGTTCGAGCTGCACGCCGTGCCAGATGAGCCCCTTTTCGACAAAGAGCGTGTCCAATTTTGACGCGAAGAGATAGCCGATCAGTGCACCGGGTATGGTGGCGATGATCAGCGCGAGCAGGATGGTCATGCCGGTGCGCGTGCCGGAGAACAGCAATTTGGCGCAGTCGAGGATTTCGCGCCACAAGGCGACGATGACGGCCAGCAGCGTGCCGCCGTGCAGCATGATCGAGTAGGACAACGACATGTCCTGCACGCCGTAGAAATAGCGGACAATGACCAGATGGCCGGAGCTGGAGACCGGCAGAAATTCGGTCAAACCCTGCACCGTGCCGACAATAATCGCATCAAGCGTCGTCATGAAAAAGTCCTGCGGTTAGGCGAAGATAATGCCCGCGCCGGTGGCCGGCGCGAACTCGAATTGGTTGTCGCCGGCGCGGGCGAGTTCGCGCGGCTCGTAATAGCGTTCGTTCATAAAGCGCATAAAATCGGGTGCGGCGCCGGCGCGCAGGAGATTGACGGTGCAGCCGCCGAAGCCCGCGCCGGTCAGGCGCGCGCCCGCGGCGCCGGCCTCGCGCGCCAGCAGCACCAGTTCATCCAGCTCGGCGCAACTGATTTCGTAGTCGGCGCGGCAGCTTTCGTGCGAGGCGTTCATCAGGGCGCCGAATTGGACGGCGGCCTCGGCCGGCATGGCCTGCAGCAGCGTGAACGACTGTTCGACGCGGCGGGCCTCGCTGATGACATGCCGCGCCCGTTCGAGCAGTTTGAAGCCTTGGGCGGGCGCGCCATACTGCAAGCCCGCTTTCGTGATGCAGAGGGTGCGCAGCACGGTGTCGGGCGCCAGCTGCAGCGCGTGGGCAATCTCGGCCAGGGTGTAGCCGCCGGGATGCAGGTGCGCCTGAATCTGCTGCAGGGCGTCATCGAAGCCGCGGGTGTCGCGCGCCAGCCATTCGCTCAGCAAGACGGGTGCGGTGGCGGCGCGGGCGGGCGCGGCGGCGTGCAGCAGGGCAGTCGCGATGCGGCATTCGACGACGCGGCGATTGTACTCATCGCGGGCATTGCCGGCCTTGGCGGCGCGGACGCGCGAATGGCAGACGACGATGAGCGTGTCGTGCGGCAGCGCGACGGGCTGCACGCGCAACGGATGAAAATCGATTTTCAAGGCCTTGCCGGCCAGGCCCAGCACCGAGGCGGCTTGATCCATGCCCCCGCTGGCCATGCCGACATAATGATCGCTGTGCGCCATGGTCTCGGCGAAGAGCAGCGGCGCGAGGGTGCGGCGATGGGTCGCCAGCAGCGCGAGGGCGGCGGCGATGGTGAAGGCCGCCGAGGAGGACAAGCCGCTGGCGAGCGGGACCGTGCCGCTGATGACCATGTTGACGCCGTGCAAATCATCGGCGCGGTCCCACAGGTCAATCAGACCTTGGGTTGCGCTCTTGATGTAATTGCACCAATCGCCGGTGCTGAAGGGCGGGATATGGCGGGCAAGGGCAAAGCTGCGATCGGCGTAATTGCGGTCAATATTGGTGACCTGGACGCGGGCGTCAGCGGCTGCGCCGGCGACGACCAGCACATCGCGCGTGATCGCCATGGGCATCACCGGCAGGCCGTTGTAATCGGTGTGTTCGCCGATCAAATTGACGCGGCCCGGGGCGCGCACGACCACGACCGGCTGGTCGCCGGAAAAGACATCGGCGTAGCGATGCAGCGCCACAAACAGCCGCTCACAGGCGGGTGCCAGGGCGGCCTCGTCCGCGCCATATATTTCGCCCACGCGCGCAAGAATCTGCGCATCGCGCCGGGCCAGGGCTTGCATTAGTTCAGCAGCGGTCATTTTCAGGGTTCAGGGTTCAGGGTTCGGGATTCAGGGTGAAAATGCAGTGGAATATCGAATATCCAACAAGGAATATCCAATGTTGAAGTTCTGCGCAGATACTTCGCACTTGGATATTGAGTGTTCGCTATTGGATATTCATTAGCAATCAGGGTTCAGGGTTCAGGGTTACTGATCACTATGTCGTTACTGTGCTTCGGCCGGCATGGGCTCTTGGGCCAGCGGCGTGGTGTCGAGCGGGCTGGCACAGACGAAGATGATCATGGCCGTCAGCATCAACATGGTGCCAAGAATCATATACCATGGCAGGTGAATTTCACGGGGAGCATGGTGAGGGTGTTGTGAACCGTAAAGTTCCATGACATTTCCAGGTTAGGTGTGATCACGAATGAAGCGGGCGATACGCGCCATGGCTTCGTTAAGATGGGCAAGCGAGGCGGCATAGGCCATGCGGACATGCTGCGTGCCGGCCGCGCCGAAGGCCGTGCCGGGCACGACGGCGACCCGCTGTTCCTGCAACAATTTGGTGGCGAAGGTCAAGCCATCCATGCCGGTGCGGCGGGTGCTGGGCAGGACATAAAACGCGCCTTGCGGCAGGTGGCAGTCGAGGCCGATTTGGTTGAGCGCATGGACGACAAAACGCCGGCGCTGGTTGTATTCGACGACCATTTCAAAGACATCGGGCATGCCGTGCTGCAAGGCCTCGATGCCGGCCAACTGGCTGACAATCGGGGCGCACAGCATGGTGTATTGATGGATTTTCGTCATGGCGGCGATGAGCGCCGCCGGCCCGCAGGCATAGCCGAGGCGGAAGCCGGTCATGGCGTGGCCCTTGGAGAAGCCGTTGAGATAGATAGTGCGGTCGCGCATGCCGGGCAAGCTTGGCATGCTGACGTGGGCGGTCTCATACGAGAGCGCGTCGTAGATTTCATCGCTGAGCAGCAGCAGGTCATGCTCGATGATCACGGCCGCCAGCGCGTCGAGTTCGGCGCGCGTGTAGCTGGCGCCGGTCGGATTGGCGGGGTAATTCAGCAGCACGGCGCGTGTGCGCGGCGTGATGGCGGCGCGCAGCAGCGCCGGCGTCAATTTAAAGCCCGGCGCAGTCCAGGTGTCAATCAGCACCGGCACGCCGCCGGCCAGCGTCACCGTCGGCGCATACGAGACATAACACGGGTCGTGGGTGATGACTTCATCGCCGGGATTGAGGATGGCGCGCATGGCCAGGTCCATGGCCTCGCTGACGCCGACTGTCACCAGGATCTCATGTTCGATATCGTAGGCCACGCCGTATTGGTTCTCGACAAAGGCGGCAATGTGCGCGCGCAATTCGCGCAGGCCTTTATTGGAGGTATAGCTGGTGTAGCCCTTTTCGAGGGCGAAGATGGCTTGTTCGCGCACATGCCACGGCGTGACAAAGTCGGGCTCGCCGACGCCCAGTGAAATGACATCATCCATGCCAAGCACCAAGTCGAAAAACGCGCGAATGCCCGAGGGCGGCAGGTGCGCGACAATCGTGTTGAGCTTGTGTACGCGTGCGGTATCCATAAAAAAGCGGGCCGGCGCGCGGCTACATGCTGATCGGCAGGCGCGGCATGGTTTCGGCTGGTTGCAGCACGTCGCCGTGCTCCTTGTAGACTTTCAGCAGGAAATGGGTGGCGGTGCGCGTCACGTTTTCCTGGGCGGCCAATTTCTCGGCGACAAACGCGCCGACTTCGCGCAGGCTGCCGCACTCGACCAGCAGCAGCAGATCATAGCCGCCCGACAACAGATAGCAGCTCTGCACTTCCTTGAACTGGTAAATGCGCGCGGCGATCGCGTCAAAGCCCTGGCCGCGTTGCGGCGTAATGCTCACTTCGATCCAGGCCCGCACCAAGCCGTTGGCCTCACCGGTTTTCTCCGGATTGAGAACCGCGCGGTACTTGACAATCGTGCCGTCGTGTTCATAGCCCGCGATTGCCGCGCGCACGTCGGCCTCGGGGCGGCCGGTCAGGATCGCCAGTTGTGCCGGCGTCGTGCGCGCGTCGTCCACCAACAGTTTGAGAATCTCGTCCATAGTTTGTGCTTGGGTCATGGCATAGTTACTATGCCGGATTATAACAAAAAGACGGGCCTGCCGTCAAAGGCCCGATTCTGAAACTATGAACGCTGAACGCTGAACGCAAAAGCAAAACACACTAAAGCTGCACAACCTTCAGCGCTCAGCGTTCCGACTATACACTTTCGCGAATCGTGAAGCCTGAATCAGACACTATGGCCACGAAGGCACGAAGACACGAAGAAATCGCAGCAACCGAATATTGCTTGTTGTGCTGCCGCAGCGTGCTGCGCTTTGACAACCACAAGCGACATTGCTGTTGCTGCCGCTTCTTCGTGTCGTGGCTGGCGTCTGCTAGTCCCGCCCTGCGGCGTGGATGCCTTCATGGCAAATTTACCTGTTTTTGCCCTGAACCTGAACCCTGTCTTCCTATGCCTGCACTTCGCGCACGCGCTGGTCATCCAGATGCACATCCATTTGGGGAAAGGCAATGACGACGGCGTGGGCGGCGAACAGGCGGTGGATGTCCCAACGCACAGTGGACTCGATCCAGTCACGGTCGGCGGCATCATCGATCCACATGCGCAGCCAGAACACCAGCGCATTTTCACCAAAATCCGCCAGCAGCACTTTGGGCGCCGGCTCCTGTAGGATATGGGCATTGCCGTGGGTGGCGTCGACGAGGAGCCTGGCCACCAGCTGCACGTCCGCGCCGTATTCGACGCCGACGCGGAGGTCGCGCCGCATGTTTGGATCATTGCGCGTCCAGTTGGTCAATTTGTCGGAAATCACGGTGGCATTGGGAATCGTGACAATCGCATTGTCGCGCGTGCGCACGACCGTCGAGCGCACATTGACCATCAGCACATTGCACAGCTTGCCGTCAATCTCGATCACGTCGCCTTCACGCAAGATCTGGCCCAGCAGGATAATCATGCCGCTGATAAAATTGCTGACGACGTCCTTGAGGCCAAAGCCGATGCCGACACTGACGCCGCTGGCGATCAGGGCCAGACTGCTGAGATTCACGTGCAGCAGGCGCAGCAGCACAATGGCGTAGACGGCCCACAGCGCATAGGTGCAGATGTTGTGCAGCGAGGGCACGACATTGTGTTCCAGTTTGCGCCATGACGCCAGCCGGTCGAAGAACAGGCGCAGCACGCCGACCAGCGATTGCACAATGAAAAACAGGAACAAAATGGCGGCCACGGCGATGACATCCATTTGCATGCCGAAGATATGCAGTTTCTTCATCAGCAGGCTCTCGATCAACGACCAATCGCCGAACAAGGCGCCGATATACAACATTTGCAGGCCGATGATGGCCAGCCAGACCAGGGGAATGCCGAGGCCGGTCAAGAAAATGCGCAATGCGGCATGCTGCTGCGGAATGCGCGCGACAAAACGCGCATGCGCCAGGCCGGTCACCGTCGCGCCCAATTCGAGCCCGACCACCAACGGCAGCCACAGCCACAGCAGCACATGCGTCAAGCGCAGATAGCCAGCCAGACACAGGACGAGCATGACGCCGCACACCAGCAGGGAGGCGCGCATGGCCCAGGTCTCAAAGCGGCGATAGTGCCGGTGGCGCATCTGCCACAGCGCGCGCATGACCACCGCGATGATGACGATATTCAGCAAGCCATGCAGGGTATCGGTCACGCCCAGCACTTCACACGCCGCCAGCACGAGCCAGAAGGACAAGAGGGGCTGCACCCACAGGCGTGCATCGCCATTGTCATACAGCAAGCGGCAGGCGCGCGCCGCATGCGCCGCCGCCGTCAGCACACAATAGACCAGCAGCATTTGGCAGACCAGCCGGGTCGGATACGCCAGTGCCCATGCGGCGCCATACGCGCCGACGGCCGCGCCAAACCATGCCAGCGCGCGGCGCGCATGCCGGTAGGCGTCCGGCGCGAGCTGCTTGAGGTGCGGCTGGTGGCGGCGCAGCAACCACCAACCCGTCCCCGTCAGCGGCAACCACAGCAAGGCCGTGCAGCCCAGCAGAACGGCAAGATCGGCCCTGCGCCATGGCAGGCGTTCCACCAGCGTGTGTCCCAGGTTCGCGCCTACTTGCCGGGATTCCAAGGCGACAAAGCGCACCATCAGCGGTGACAGGATCGTGAATTGACGCGTGAAAATCATGTCGCGTATCAGCACCCGCACATCACGTTGCACCTCGGCCAGTTTGACGTCCATCTCGGCCCGCAGCGGCTGGGCGGCCGCCAGTGCGGCGGCAATTTTGTTGGTCTGCGCCGCCAAGACCGTGGTCAGGCGCTGCACGCCGGCGCGCATCTGGCAGACGGCTTTGTCATCCGCGGGAATCTGCGCGCTGGTGACGATGAAATCAAGCTCATGGCCCATGTTGTTCACCACCACAATGCCGCCCACCAAATCGCGGGTCGCATCCTCGAGGAACAGACACTGGTGGGTCACCTGCTGCTGCAAGCGCAGCAACTCGCGGCGCAGGGCGACAAATTCGTGCGGGTTGTCGGTCGCCGCGTTGAGCAGGAACAGCAAGGTGTGAAAGCGCACTTGGGTGTCCGCCAGCAGCTTGGCAATGGTCGCGCATTTGGTGTCAATCGCCGCGCTGAACAGCACAATTTCGTTGGCAACATAGGTGGTTTCGCGCTGCTTGGTCTGCAGCGCCTCGCGCCAAAAAACATTGGTCTTGGCGGGCGTGGCGAACAGTACGGCGGCGCTGCCCAGCCAGAGCAGTGCCACGCCGGCACGGATAGTCATCACTGGTTTTTGATCGTGGTCTTGTTGTCAACCTTGGTCTGGAAGTCGCACGGCAGCGTGCAGATCGAATTGACCATGGTGACGTCGTTACTGCCACCTTTCCACGTCAGATGGACATCGTAATTCTTGGTGATCACGCCGGCGGTGTCCACGTTGGTGGCATCAAACATGGTGGCGGTTGCGGAACGTTTGTCCTTGACCATCAAGGTCAGGAGGTTTTTTTTGAGCGCGAGCACAACTTTGTAGGCGTCTTTGGTCACCTTGTTTTTCATGGTCCACGTTCTCTTCTTGCTGGTGCCCTTCATGGTCCAGACAAAGTTGCCATCCGTGCCCGGCGCCTGCACAAACCAAATGCTGCCATTGAACGTCAAAAAGGCCATTGCGTCGTTCAGTTGCAGAAGGTCCGTTATGCCGGCGGGCGTGCTGGCCTTGAGCAAGAAGGAGCCGCGCCCGACAGGCGGACGATTGCCGCCGGCCTTCCAGTTGATCGAACCGGTCAGCTTGCTGACTGTCAAGGCGGTTCCCAAGGTGGCGTGGTCCGTGCCGGCAATGGCGTTGGCGGCGAGCAATGAACCAGTCAGGACGGCGAGTACGAGCGCGGTGCAGACAAGGTTTTTCATAGGGTGGCGCAGGTCAGAGGTTACAGGAAACAGCAGCATACTCTCGAGCGCATGTCAAGAGTGTAGCATGTTTTCCGGTGGCACGTCAAGATAGCGGAGTTTCCGGACGGCACACGAACCGTTGACATTGAATAACGGCTCTGCGACACTACCTGCAGCAATAAATGCAGCAACATCACCAGCGACACCACAAGAAGGCACCATGGCATCCGACCAGAGCTTCGTTGTATTTTCTGATAGCAGCCGCAGTTGAAGACCGGAACTGGCTCAGCGGGTTGATCAAGACCACCGCACACGAGCTTGCGCTTCCCCAGCAAAAGCGGCGGCGGGGAAGACGATGCGCCGCTGCTCCGTGCGGCGCAGCGCGCGATGCGAGAAGAGCCCGGTTGGGAACTGACTGAAATTCCGATATAAGGAAGACGGTTGGACTGTGACGTTGAGGCCATGGCGTGGCTGTGCGCCACGCGGGCGCGCCGCAGGCGCTTTGGAGTGCGGGAGCCATGCTCCCGCTTTCGGTGCGGCAGCCATGCTGCGGTAGCGCGGATCATCCTGCGCCGAGCACGGCTCGGCTATGCAAAGCGGGAGCACGGCTCCCGCACTCCAAAGTTCGGCTGCGCCGAACGAGGGGATTGTGCGCGCCACCAATTCCTTATATCGGAACTGAACGAACGCTTGACAAGGAGGCCGACGAATGCTGACCATTGATCTTTCTGGAAGAACCGCCCTGGTGACCGGCGCAACCGGCCAGCTTGGCCGCGTGATGGTGCGCACGCTTGCGCGCGCCGGCGCCGACATCATCGTCCACTACCACCGCAACGCGCGTCAGGCGGCGCTGCTGGTTCAAGAGATCCGCGCACTGAATCGCGCGGCGATCGCGGTGGCAGCGGATGTCACCGACAGCGCTGCGGTGGCGGCCTTGAAGGAACGCGCGGAGAAGGAACTGCGCGCGCCGGACATCATCATTGTCAATGCTGTCAGTCAGTACCAGTGGACGGCGGTTCTGCAACAGCCGCTGGCGGATTACGAAAGTCAATACCGCGCGTGCGTCACGCAAACCGTGTTGCTGGCGCAGGCCTTCGTCCCGGGCATGATTGACAGGAAATGGGGTCGCGTGATCGGCATCAACACGGAATGCGCCATGCAGTATGCAAAAACGACCTCCGCGTATATCGCCGGCAAGCGCGGCATGGACGGGGTGCTGCGGGTGCTGGCCCGGGAAGTGGGCGAGCACGGCATCACGGTCAATCAGGTTGCCCCGGGCTGGACTATCAGCGAAGACTGCCCGGACTCCGATGCCACGCTTGACTACCGGGCCCCGGTGCCCCTGAAGCGGCGGGGCACCGCCCAGGAAATTGCCAATGCCGTTGCGTTTCTTGCCTCAGACATGGCCGGTTTCATAAGCGGTGTCTACCTGCCTGTCTGCGGCGGCAATGTCATGCCGGCGATCTGAAGTGCCGGGCGCGTTTCCTGCAGATATCGTCATGACGTCCCGGGCTGGCGTGCCAGTGTTTTTTTCAATCTCTGCGTCCACCGTCCCGCCGCAGCGGCGATCGGCGGGGCGCAACAATGAATACCTATCGCCGGATCTGGGCATGCCTGAGATTCCGCTATAAGGAATATGGTTCGCCGCGCGGCGATCGGCGCGCAGCACATCGCGCAGAACGCCGTTAAATTCTCGTGCGACACGAGAACTTATGGTTGCAGAGGTGCAGAAGTTGTCGGCGGCTCAGTGCGCGGTGCCGTCCGTCGAAAGCGGACAGTCGGCTTGTTGCTTCAATACGAGCGGCCTCCGCGTCGCGATTCTGCGCCTGCTTCTTCACCACCGCACCGACCACTGACGCACCGTCGCACCTCTGCTTTGTCTCTGCACCATCCCTCCATCCCTCCATCCCTCCATCCCTCCATCCCTCCATCCCTCCATCCCTCCATCCCTCCATCCCTCCATCCCTCCATCCCTCCATTCTTCCATTCTTCCATTCTTCCATTCTTCCATTCTTCCATTCTTCCATTGCAGAATGCTATAATTATGCAGCAACAGCACACTAACTTCACGGAGAACACCATGGCAGGCTTGGCTTTGCACGGCGGACCGCAGACGTGGACGGGCACATGGCCGACATGGCCGGTGTGGGATGACGTCGAGCGGCGCGCGCTGAACGACGTGCTCGAATCGGGCAAGTGGTGGTATGGTGAGCGGGTGCGCGCCTTTGAGGCCGCCTTCGCCGCGTTTCAGAATGCGCAATTCGGCATCACCACCACCAGCGGCACCACCGCGCTCGAAGCCGCGCTACTGGCACTCGGCATTGGCGCGGGCGATGAAGTCATTGTGCCGCCCTATACATTTTTGGCGACGGCCAGCGCGGTGCTGCGCGTCAATGCCATTCCCGTCTTTGCCGACATCGAGCCGCGTACTTTGTGCATTGACCCGGACGACGTTGCCCGCCGCATCACGCCGCGCACACGCGCCATCATCCCCGTGCATCTGGGCGGCTATGTCGCCGACATGGATCGCCTGCGCGCCTTGGCCCGCACACACGCGCTGGTCATTCTCGAGGATGCCTGCCATTCGTGGGGCAGCGCGTGGAACGGCAAGGGCACCGGCGCGCTCGGCGCCTGCGGCGTGTTCAGCTTTCAGGCCTCGAAGAACATCAGCAGCGCCGAAGGCGGCATTGTCCTGACCGACGATGCCGATTTAGCCGAGCGCTGCCGCTCGTTCACCAACTGCGGCCGCATCAGGGACAAACCGTGGTACGAGCATCATCTGCTCGGCAGCAATCTGCGCCTGACCGAGTTTCAAGCCGCGCTGCTGTCGGCCCAACTGACGCGCCTGCCGGACCAGACGGCGCGCCGCGCACGCAATGCCGCGCTGCTCGACGACGGCTTGTACGACCTGCCCGGCATTACGATCATGCAGCCGGAACCGCGCATGACCCGGCGCGGCTATCATTTCTACCCGTTGCGCCTCGATTGCGCCGGCTTGCGCGTCAGCAAAGAGCAGTTCATCGCCGCCTTGCGCGCCGAGGGCGTGCCGAGCAGCATTGGCTATGATCGCCCCTTGTATCGCAATCCGCTCTTCACCGAGCGCGCGCAATCAGGGCCGGCCGGCTGCCCGCTGTCCTGCCCGTATTATGGCGGCGTGCCGGACTACACCGCCGTGTCCTGTCCGGTCTGCGAGGAGGTTGTGCGCGACACGGTCTGGCTGTTTCACACGCTGCTGCTGGCGGACGAGTCCGCCATGCAGGCGATTGTGGCGGCCATCCGCAAAGTCATTGACCACATCGCCACCGTGCGCGAGATTGCGGTGGATCACGCATGACCTGGTTCCGGCGACGCTTCACCGCAGACGCGGTTCCGCCAGCGGCGCAGGCGCGGCAATGCAGCACTTCAAGTCCCCCTTTCGTAAAGGGGGCGGTTCCGCGACGTGTCGCGGAACGGGGGATTTTAGTGTGACAGACACTCATCACCGGAATCCGCGCATGATGCCCACCCGCACCCTCCGCGCCGCGGCCGCGCGCGTCGAACTCGCGCCGCGCGCAGGCCAGTGGATGACCGGCTATGCTGGGCGCCTGACGCCGGCGGTCGGCGTGCATGACGCATTGTGTGCCCGTGCGCTGCTGCTCGATGACGGCACGACGCGCGTCCTCCTGGTCGTGTGCGAATTGATCGGCCTGCACGCCACGCTGGTCAACGCCGCGCGTGCGGAACTGGCGGCACTGCTGGGCGCCACGCCGGCACAGGTTGTCATCGCCTGCACGCACACGCATTCCGGTACTTCGTGCTATCCGTTTCGCGGCATCATGGGCCATGTGGATGATGCCTGGAACGCCGCCGCCATGCAAACAATTATGCACATGGTCGCGACCATGCCGGCGCGCCTCGAACCGGTGACGCTGCGGCAGGGCGCGACGCGCGTGGCGGGCATCGGCTTCAATCGTCAGGACGCCAGCCGCGCTGTGGATGATGAACTGCGCGTGTTTGCGCTGGAGAATCCGCAGCAGCAGCGCGTGGCGACCGTAGTGAACTATGCCGTGCATGCCGTCGTACTCGGTCCGCGCAATTTGTTGTTTTCGGGCGACGTGCCGGGCGCGTGCATGCGCGCCATCGAGCAGCACGCCGGCGGCGTCTGCCTGTATTTGCAAGGTGCCTGCGGCGATATTGAACCGGAACTGAATCGCAGCAAGGGCTGGGGCAAGGGCGATTTTGACGATGTCGCGCAGGTGGGCGCGCAGCTCGCCGCAGCCGGCACGACCGCGCTGGCGCAGGCGCCGGTCATGGCATCAACGCGCCTGGCCGCCGCCAGCGCCGCCCTGGATGTGCCACTGGATGCGCCACCCGCACCGGCAGAACTCGCCGCGTTACGCCAGCAATTTGAGCACGAACGCGACACGCCGGCCGACCAGGTTGATCAAGTGTGTGCGCTGGCGATGCTTGAGTGGGCCGCCGCGCTGCAGGCCGCACTCGACCAGCACGCGCTGCCGCGCACGCGCGCGGTCGAGTTGACCGCGCTGGCACTGGGCGAGCTGCGCATCTTCGCCGCGCCGTTCGAGCTTTACAGCGATATCGGCCGCGCAATCAAAGACGCACGGCAACCGCAACCCGTCATGATTGCCGGCTACGCCAACGGCTATTACGGCTATTTCCCGACGGCGTGGGCGAAGCAGCAGGGCGGCTAC
>Ga0247841_10006664_pt1 | contig 17679 bp, 15 predicted proteins | sample LaCruzMarch2015__2_FD_192410 | JGI IMG/M metagenome (GOLD analysis project Ga0247841, IMG submission 192410) | Freshwater microbial communities from meromictic Lake La Cruz, Castile-La Mancha, Spain - LaCruzMarch2015_18m | ecosystem: Environmental > Aquatic > Freshwater > Lake | place: Spain... | reverse complement strand
TATTATAATAAGGCTCCATGGCTATTAACACACGGGCATCTGTTGGCGTTGTAGCTGCGTTGTCTAAATATATTTTTGACATTTATACTATTTGATTAATTTTGCTAATGTTATTCCGTCTAATGTCTTATCAATTGCAATATCAATTTGTTTCCAAACATTTTTTGCAAGACATTTTTTGGATATCAAGCATCGACTGCAATTTACAGTATTTGTATCTTCAAGCAATGTAATAATATTTGCCGCGGTTATCTTTATTGGACTTCTAGCAAGAACGTATCCGCCATTAGCACCGTGGTGCGAAACAACCAAATTTCCCTTTTCTAAAACAGCAAAAATTTTACTTAAAAACTCAAAAGGCACTCCTTCAATATTTGAGATTTGTCTTATAGAAACAGCCTTCTTAGTTTTATTTTTGGCCAGGTGCACCATTGCGGTCAGCCCATACTCAGCCCTTTTTGATATCTTCATCTTATTAAAATCTTAATTTAAAAATCTCTATTATGCCAACACCATAACCGACCAATTTAGTCGGTTATGGTTGATATTAGCAAAACAAAAGCCCCCTGTCAATACAGGAGGCAGGTCTTAAAATCATTTCTACCTCTTAAATTTCGAAATCGCTGCGGTTAATTTTCTAATTAACTCCTGAAGATAATTTAAGGTAATTTGTTCTGGAACAAAATGTGCTGTTACATTTTTGTCTTCCGACATCATAATTGAACGTGTAGATGGTTGAGCACCTCCTTCAAGTGAGAGAATATTTCCTGACCAACTCGAAAATACATATCCTGGGTTAGGGGTTGCGGTTAAGGAAAGAATGGTTCCTCCTTGGTATTTACCATCAACTCCAGGCTGAGTATTTACCGTTACCGTTCCCGAACCTTGAGGATCAACGTTAGTTGTTAGAGCAAATGAACTAGAAGCGTTTAGCGAAAAGTTTGCGGTTATTGTTTTATTTGAATTTATTGTTAAGGTGCAAACATTTCCATTAGTGCTAGTGCAACCTGTCCAACTAGATAAAGTAGAGCCTGGTTCGGCCATAGCCGTTAGGGTGATTGTGGTGTTTTCTGGAAGTGTTCCACTTAATCCATAGGCTGAGCTAATCGAACCTGTTCCTGTTCCTGCTGATGAGGCTGTAAATGAATACATCGTTTGTGTTGGTCCACCTACTGTATTTAATGTGAAACCAGCATGAATAGCTTTATTTTTGTCCATTTTAACTGTGCACGAATTTCCACTTGAACTTAAACATCCACTTCTCCATCCAGAAAAAGCATAGCCAGTTGCAGGGATAGCAGTTAATTCCACTGTTGTTCCTGCTGCATAAGTACTTGCATCTGGATTTCTAGTTATTGTTCCTCCTACTTGTGGCGATGTTGGAGCGGCTACATAGGTTGTTAATGTGTAGTTTAGGGTTTCGACGGGCATAGTTATAGAAGACATAACTTGAGAATCAGTTAATGCTACTCTGTGAAGCATTAAGTTCGCCGTCTTTCCTAAAACCCCACCTCCAAGACTTACACTTCCCGTATTAATAGAAAATGGTTTAGTAAATGCCTTACTAGTCTTAGCATCAACTAATAACCCTGTAGTTAGTGATTTATAAATTTTGTGAAGAACAAGATTCGATCCATCATAAGTACCTGTATAGTTAACCCAGGTTCCGTTTGTGGTTGCAGAAGATTCACAAATTGCTGTGGTTGACGCATCAACGCGGAAGCAATATGGATCATTTGGACCAACACTTGAAAGGTCTCCCAAGAAAAATCCCTTCGGATTAGGATAGGTTTCATCGGCCACTAAAGTTGAGTATTGCCCCGATGGCAAGGCTTCACGTTTAACCCAAATAGAAACTGTAATTTGTGAAGTAATTTGACTTGATGCTCCGGCAATATTAGTTCCTGCATCTGCTTGTCCGGTAAAGTTGCGCACAATTGAATCCGAATAAACTAAACTTTGTGGAGCTGAAGAAATTGTTAAACTAACTTTTGATGTATTAGAAATTAACCCAGTTGGATCGATAGCCTTATATGTTAAATAGTCTGTGCCTGTATAATTTTCTGTTGGAATATATGTTAAAACATTTCCAGCAATTACCGCTGTTCCGTGAACAGGATTTTGCACAACTGAATATGTTAAAATTTCTTCATCAACATCTGTTCCCATTAATGTTATTAATTGAGGATTATTCGCGCTTCCTGTTAAAGCAGTAATAGCGGACACTATTGGTGCGTCTGGTTTAGGAGTAATTGTTACACTAACAGTTTTAGAAACGCTATTATTATTAGCATCTTCTACAGTAACCACAAAAGAATCTTCTCCAAATGCATCAATGTCAGGTTCATATATAAAGAAACCATTATTTGAATTAATTATTGCTGTTCCCTTTTTTCCAGAAGTAGCGGAGTATATTAAAACATCTCCATCTGGGTCTGTGGCTACTATTGTCCCGCTAGCGCCCTCTAAAGAATCTTCATCAACAGTAATTGGAGCTGGTTGAGTAACAACTGGTGGCTTACCAGAAGATGGTGGGGCCATTGAAGACTCGAGTGGTCCAGCATCTGGAAAACTAACTCTTACTCTTCCTTGCGCATCCGTTGTTGGAGCATTTTCATAACTTCTAAAAAATTGTCCGGCTGGCGCATCTACATAATTTCTCACAAAATCTACAGCAGATGCATAATGATTCGATGAGTCACTTGCGACGTAATCACTCTTTAATTGATAGTCTGCAAGAGAATTGCCTCCATAATTAACTACAAAATAATTAGTTTTATGGTATGGCATGTCCCATTGACTAGAACGAGGCTGGAAATCTGTTGCAGCAATTACACCTCCCTCATTAACAGCTCCTATAATATTATATCCCTGTATTAAGTTGCTTTTATCTGGAAATACATCATTAGGGCCTTCAACTTCAACGCATGTCTTTTCAGGAGTATTTGGATCATCACAGCATTTTTTTGTACTATATCCTCCGATAATATTACCTGTTATTTGTGTAATAATATTTCTTCCACCAAACGTTCCTCCACACGCTCCAAATTCAGCATAGTCTGCAAAATTATTTTTAAATATTATATTGCCCGTATGAGCCTTAAACTCCGGAATTACATTATTCTCTATAATAATTGGCTCATTAGAAGTTATTATGCCAATGTCTTTTGTTTCTGCATCTCTAATTCTTAAAGTTGGAACAACTGCACTATTGCGGTTTAGAAAATTATCTCTAATAATCAACCCGCGCTGAGGATACCTTATGTTTATTAAATTTGCATGAGGCGTTGTTGTATCTGGATTAGCTGGAACGCATGGCCAGTTGATTTTAGGCCCTATTCCATTAATACACCATGGATCTTGAGCAATGTGATAATCAGAATCATAGACTGTATTACCTTGAAACAACAGTCCGTCTGCATTACTAGATTGGACCGTTGAGCTAGTAGAGCCATGAATTTGATTATTTAAAACCTGAACATTACTCCCCCATATTTGTAAAACCCTACCTGCATTCATCATCTCGCTGTTTTTTATAACATTTAAGTTTCCTGCTATTAAAACAGCATTTGATGTTGAGTTGTGCCTTGAATTAGCGTTAATTAAAGAGTTTGAAACTTCATTATTAGAACCATCTATCAGCATTGCATAGCCACTAGCAGCTTTTCCGGGAACAAGAGAATTATTTATAACAGAAAATCCATCTATTTTTAATTTTTGCCCCTTTAGTTCCAATGCCGTGAATGTCGGCTTTAAATTTTCTATTGCCTTCCACATGTGCGCCGATTGTCTCGTTAATGTGTCTGTATATTCACCATAATCTCCTGAAGAGAATAAAAAGGTTATGGCCGTATTTGTATTTGCCGCGGCATATTGCATTGCACTAGAAAACGAAGCCCTATTCGAAGCATCCGTCCCGTTTCCTAAGCCCTCACTAGTAGGCCCAACATAATATTCTAAGCTTCCTATACTTGAAGAAACAGATCCCGTCTCAAGTGCACTATTTAATACGGCAATTGTTAAAGGGCCAACATTACCTGTGGCAGTAATATTATTTGATTTTTGTAGGCTCTTAACTTTAGTTTTCGTATTAACTCCAAAGGTCCCAGTAACTGTATTTCCAACTATAGACTGCAAACATTTTACTTCTTTACCAGTTGAACCAACCTTTAATGGTTTCGTAAATTTAATTCCCTTACAGAAATCAGCACCACTTGATGGTAAAGTAACTGCGCTTGCGCTAAACGGAAAAACTACGCTAACCATTAATATCATTAATACGGCAAAAAAAATTATCTGTTTGAAGTTCACTTTCATAATAATTATACTTTATTTATAAATTGCTTTATTTTACTACTTCTTTGCTGCAGAGTTCAATTCTCTAATAGAAAGACCCATAAATACAACTAATAATAAAAATGTGTTAAGTGGAGCTAACCAAAAAGGAAATCCTTGCCCAAAAGCTTCTGCAACCATAACAACGCCTAAAAAACCAATTGAATACATTGCTCCATTTTTTAAGTATGCATATTTTGCAATAATATCTATTCCCTTAATTGTGAATTCTCTAACGACCAACGCCCCCAATCCATTTCCTAAAAATATTAACGGAATAGACATTGTAAAAGCAAATGCGCCTATTACTCCATCAATTGAAAAGGTTGCATCTAAAACTTCTAAATACATTAATTTGCTCCATGCAGACATGTTTCCAGACAACATTTGTTTTTCTTTTTCTTCTGCATTTTTTTTAAAACCATCTGTAATAAAAAATGCGGTAGAACCAATGACTGCCGACAATGCTAAAATTGGGTCAATTTTTATTGAATAATAAACCACGCCAGTAATAAATAAAGAAGATATGGCATAAAACCAAACTGATTGCTTGTGTATAAATTTTTCAACTAAAAATGCATATTTCTTTTCCTCTAAAAATAGCCACCCTAAAAAAACAAAAAATAAATAAACTCCTCCCGCTAAAAGCAAAACTGCTTGAGATTTTTCTACATAGGCCTCAATTTCTGGTGTTGGATTAAAAACAAAAGCTATGATTTGAAAAAAAGAAAGCGCAGGGTTTGCTATCCAAACAATTATAAAAGGCAAAACTCCCCTTACTGCAAAAACAGCTATTAAAAGACCCCATAATAAAAACCACCTTCTAAATTTATCTGGAAGCGTTTTCAAAACACTAGCATTGATAATAGCGTTATCAATACTAGAAATAATTTCAAAAAGGCATAGCCCAAATACTACAATTATAATTTGTATTATATCCATTTTCTAATTTTATTATTTTATTGCCCCGCAACAACTGGTGTAAAAGTCATTCCGCCATTTCTTAATCTATCTAAATATCTGTCTAAACCATAGCGCATGTCCACTACTGAAAATGTTCCTCCAGAAGATATTGGTGAAGGATTTCTTGTTTGGTAAGATACAGCTGCCATATAGCCTATCGTACTGCGAATACAGTGATCCATGCTTCTTTGAAATCCAGCATGAGACGTAGCGACAGGCCCGACAGGAAAATTATCGTATACATTATATAAATTAGCTGTCTTAGGAATGGAAAATTCATACCCTTTGCCATTGATACCAAAAACTCTATTTACTAAAGGTATCGCGACTTCTGACGCTGCCCCTAAAGACGATTGTATCTTTTTTTCAAACAAAATAGCTCGCGCAAAATCAGTACTATATGGAACTGTATCTTTAAAAGAAGAACTCGTTAAATGATTTGACCAACAATATTGCAGCAAAAATGCATACATATCATGTGTATCAAATCTTTCGTTGTAAACCTTTTTAATACTGCCTTTATAGTCGGCCAATGCCTCAGCTAAAAATCCTGCTTGATCATTCGCCATTAAGCTAGCTTTAAATCCATATACGTCGCCGCTATTAAACTCGACAGAGACAACAAGAAGCCCCTCTAAGAAATTATTATTCGTACGAGCAAGTTCAGACATTTTTAATTCTAATTTTTGAATAGAACTCATACCAATTTCGTCAGTGGCTGCTCTAGCCTGAGTAGGTGCTGTTGCAACAGGATCTGGACACTCTTTAATTTGCGACAAAATGACAGCATCATTTCCACCAGTTGGGTCATAAGGAATGCCGAAAGCACAATATAAACCTTCAATATTCTCTTGTACTGTTGGAAAAATTTCCCCACTATCTACAGGCGCTGGTGCCGAAGCATAATCTTCCGCCATAGCGTTTGCGATTACCGCATACACCAATTCCTCTGGTGCAATAGTTGCAGGCGCCATATTGCTTGCAATTGCATCAATGATAGTTCTAGTTTTGTCTGTTTCTGCAACAGTTACATTAATCTGCGAATACGTAGCAAAAGGAAGCATATTGTTAACATCCCCGTTATTCAATATCTTAAACTGCATATTCCCAATTTCATCTGGACCAAACACAATCCTGTAAGGAACAACTGTTTCACTTGAAGTTGTTGAAGAAACATATATTTGTCCGTTAGAAACTCCAGCGAAAATTTTGCTTCCATCTGCAGACATTGCAATTGGTATCCAAGTTCGGGCAGAATCCTTGGCAGTCCAAGTAGCTCCATTATCTATTGAAGTATATATCTGTCCTCCGTATACTGTTGCCGCTAATTTAGTTCCATCTGAGGAAGAAGTAACTTGTCTCCATTGTCTAATTGAATCCTTGGCAGTCCAGGTTTCTCCGGAGTTGTTTGAAACATATATTTGTCCATTAGAGACTGTCGCTACTAAATTAATTCCATCTATTGAAGAGGCTATTGATTGCCAGGTTCTTGCTGTTGCTCTTGGAGTCCAAGATACTCCACTATCTTTAGAAACATATATTTTTCCTCCTCCAACTGCTGCGGCAATTGTTCCTCCATTATATGACATTGCAACCCCATTGTAATTAGTTATGGTAGGGTTAGCTACTTTCCAGGTAGCTCCGGTATCTAATGAAATGTATAGTGGGCCCCTTGAGACTGTTCCAATAATTGTTTTTCCGTTGGTTGAAATATATGTGGAAGTAAAGGTTGGCACTGGAAGAGTTAACATTGTCCAGGTTAAGCCGGAATCTGTTGAAATATATGTAGAACTACCTGCTACCGTAGCTAATAGGGTACTTCCGTCTGCAGAAGAAGAAATTGAATTCCAATATCTTGCCGATTCTCTGGCAGTCCAGGTTAAGCCGGAATCTGTTGAGGTGTAGATTTGTCCATTTTGCATTACTCCTACTACTTTTGTTCCATCTGCAGAAGAAGCAATAGATTTCCATTGTCCTGTTGGACCTTTGGGTGTGAATACGATATTAGAGACTGTGGATCCAATTAATGTGGAATCTGTTGTTAACCTTTTGTTGTTAAGTACTGTTTTTAAATTAGAAACTACTGTTGAGGCAAGAGGTGAGTTATTTTGAAATGTTTGTGTATCTACGGCAGAAATAAACTGAGTGTGGATTTCTGTTTTTAGGTTAGCTAAAAAGCTTTTCATTGTAGTAGCAGTAAGCTGGTACATGATTTTCTTGTTTACTGAAAATGCTGCTATTCCTGCCCAGTCAGCTTCTGTGGTAATACTTGGTCTAGCTAGTCTTTCTGCTGCAACTGCATATGTAGCATAGGTATATATTGCATTTGTAATTGCATTAGTTCTTGATACACAAGTTGCTGAAGTAGAGTTAATGCATGAAGAATAGTATCCTGTGATTAAGGTATTAATATGGCTTGCTGTTTTATCTAAGATTGTGTTTACGTCGTCTTTAGCTTTTGGATTGTTGGTGTATTCAAGGTAGAAACCTGAATCACTAAGTGAAGGGTATTGGTAATATGGTCCTGCATATGTATTTGGAATAGCTGAGGTTAAGGAAGCTGTACTGCTTCCTGGTTTAGCAATAGAGAAAACAAAATACATTACCAAAACAAACAATACAGCACAAAGACCAATTAGCATATGGTGTTGTTCGAAAAATGATTTGGGCTTAATAACTTCCTTAATTTCTTCAGGAGCTGTATTGTTGTTTTCCATAAATATATTTATAAATTAATTTATTCATTGTACTATTACTAATTTTTCATAGCAATAGTTAATCAAAAAAGCCCCGCCTATTGTCGGAGCTCGAGTAGATTATTGATTATTTATTCTCTTCTTTTAATATATTTTTCTTTTTACTGAAATAAAACATGTATGTTATTTCTAAAATTCCAAACGTATTTAAGACTAATAAAGCAATAAACCAAGGCATACTTCTATTTTTTGCAGCTTTCCATAAAGCTATGCCCTTCCAAACTATTACCCAAGCTACAAGTAATACAAACCCAGCAAAAAATTTTGGGTCTTCTAGAAGTTTCATAAAAATTATAATTTGTTCTTCTTGCGTCATATTATTGGCGATATTTATTAATTTCATATCCGGCAATCCCAAAAGATACCGAGACATTTAACGACTCTTTTTGCCCCGACATTGGCAAAAATATAATCTTATCTGCTTTATTTAAAACTGCTTTAGAAATGCCATCTACCTCATTTCCCAATATTAGTGCTAATGGAAAAGAAGGTTTAAACTCTAAATAATTAATTGCTTTTTCATCTTGTTCCAGAGCAACTATACTAATTTTACTCTTTTTTAATTTGTCTATCAATCTTGTCACGCTTTTGCAATATTCAAATGGAATTGTTTTCTCTGCTCCTAGTGCGGTTTTAGCAATTTTTTTATGAAGTCCATTTTCCCAGCTTGGAACCTGTCCGGTTATTCCACACAAATAGATTTTAGTTACGCCAAGAGCATCGGAAGTCCTAAAAATAGACCCCACATTTTCTAGACTCCTAATATTATCGCAAATCACATAAAACTCATTCTTCATTCAATAATATTATCACAAAAAAACAGCCTCTAAAAGAGGCTGTTTAATATTTTTATTTTGCTAAAAATCTTTTTTCTACTTCTGACCAGCTCACCACGTTCCACCAAGCTTTTAAATAGTCTGCTCTTACATTTTTGTATTGCAGATAATAAGCATGCTCCCAAACGTCGTTTGCCATAATAACGGTTTTTCCTTCTGAAATTGGGCTGTCTTGGTTTGCTGTTGAAATAATTTCTAATTTTCCGGCGCCGTCTTTAACTAACCAAACCCAACCCGACCCAAATCTCTTTAAACCTTCATCATTAAATTTTTGTTGAAAATCTGCAAAAGTGCCAAATTCCTTTTGAATTGCTTCGGCTAATTCACCACCTGGCTCGCCACCAGCGTTTGCACCCATAAGTTGCCAAAACATTGAATGGTTAACGTGTCCTCCGGCATTATTTTTTACAGCGGTTCTAATATCTTCTGGAATATCTTGCAAATTCATTAATAATTCTTCTGCAGTTTTTTCAAATAGTTCTGGATGTTTTTCTACGGCCTCATTTAATTTACTAACATATGTTGCATGATGCTTGTCATGATGAAACTTCATAATTTCTTCCGAAATATATGGCTCCAAAGCATTATAGGCATAAGGCAATTCTGGTAATGTATATTTTTCCATTTTATTTATTTTAAGTGAGACAATAAACTTTTAAAAGCGAAAAAATAAGTTTTAAAGGCATCTTCGGTGTCATTTTTGCATGGTCTGCCGATGAGGCAGAAAACTGCCGAGAATAAGGTGCTAAATTTCGCTGGAAATTTAGACACCGGTGCCTACTAAGACTTATTTTTGAGCGTAAATTTATTGCCGAGCGATTTTAGCAATCGCAACCTCCGCCCGCAACAGCTTTAAATTCAACTCTTTCTCCGTATTCTTGCTTTTTCCCTTTATGCCATTGCTGAACAGGTCTTATGTACCCCACAACCCTAGAATAAACTTCACATGGCTGAAAGTTAGTTAAAGCTTTATTTTTATCAAAGCATTCTGTACATTTAAATACATTAATTTTACTATCACCATTTTCATAAGCTAAAAATACTCCATTCTTTACTTCATCATTTTCAATTGCCATTTCTTTTCCGCAATCGTGGCAAACATTATCGTTTTCCTCCATCATATTTTTTTTAAGCGAGGGCATAAACTTAGAGCGAGGCAAGTAAGTTTTTGGAGCGGGACGTTGGCTCCCCGTAGAGAGGATGTCCCGCGAGCAAAAATTTATTTGCCGAGCGAAAAAGATTTTCATGCCGAGCGCTAATTATTTTATTTTATTTTTTACAATTGTTGCAAATGCCGTAAAAATTAACTTTATAACTATTAATTTTACCTATTTTTGTTTTTTTATTTCTTAAAATTCCACATTCCGAACATTCATCAATAACATCAAACACATTTTGACATGTTTCACAAATAAAATGTGCGTGGTCGGAAGTATCGCCATCAAAATGAGCGGTATCTCTAGTATCAATAACCTGCAATGCTCCTTTTTTCTTAAAATTATTTAAAACTCTGTATACTGTGCCTTGGCTTATACTTGGTAATTTCTTTTTAACTTCTTTATAAACTATTTCTGCAGAAGGATGAGTCTTCACACTTTTTAAGTACCCCAAAATAAAACTCTTCTGAGCCGTCATTCTCTCCTTAGCAATTTTTTGAACAGATTTTTTTGTAATTACCATAACACTTTATATTATTTGATACTCTCCTTATTAGATTTTATTACTAATAAGCAAACCGGTCAATAGCCTAGTTATGCACTATAATCTAATATATGTTGGCTTGTTATCATTATATGTATCAAAAATTACTTTCCTAACTTCTTCTGTGTTTTCAGGGTAAAACCTTTGAATGTTTGGTAAATTTTTAAGCAAGTCTTCTTCATTTTCATTGCCCATTAAATTATGAGACATTCCTTGAAACCTGTAATGAACTGCACCCACAGCTCCAATTAATTTAACATTTGCATTATTGTAACAAACATCGTTTCTTAATTGCTCATAATTACGCATTATTACGAACGGGACCATAGAATATACATAAGGTTTCCAGCCCGTTTTAGCTAGGCCCGCAGCCATGCCCATGAAAGTTTGCTCTGTTATTCCGGCATTAATATATTGCTTAGGATATTTTTCTTTAAAAATCTGCATATACGAGAAACCAACATCCCCAACAATTAAAATTACCTTTTTATCTTTTTTAACTAGCTCTTCAAGAGTTTCCATGAAAACTCCGCGTGAAGAACGAGCAATTTTTTCTTTAGTTACTTCTCCTGGCAAACCGTTAGTAAAGCCAGGCAATGACGATAAGTTATTTTCCATTTGAATTTAATTCTGCTAATGCGTTAATATAATTTTCTTTATCTATGTTTTTATAATGCCATTCCAATTTTCTTTCAAAAAATGATACCCCTTTTCCTTTTATTGTTCTGGCAATAATAACAAGAGGCTTTGTTCTTGTATTTTCAAAACTTTTATTAATTGCTTGTTCAATTTCTTCAAAATTATGACCATCAATTTCTATAACATCCCAATTAAAAGATTTCCATTTATCTGGCAATGGCTCCATATCTAAAACATCATCCGTGGCACCCATAGCCTGAAACTTATTAGAATCAACAATAACTGTTAAGTTATTCAATTTATGCTGTGCTGCCAGCGCTGCGCTTTCCCAGGTTGTTCCGCAATCTAATTCTCCATCGGACATCAATATATATGTCTTCCATTTTTCTTCAGCGAATTTAGCGCCCAAAGCCATTCCTAAAGCCATTGGCAAACCGTGACCCATTGCTCCGCCAGATACTTCTACTCCTCTAACATCGGTTTCGGCCAAACCCATATATATAGAACCAGGTTGTCCGTAGGTTTCTAAATCTTTTTTCGGGATAACTCCTTTTTCAGACAAAAAATAAAATAGGGAAGCTGCCGCCCAACCCTTAGACAAAAGAAATCTATCTCTATCTGGTTTTAAATCCTTATCTAAATTTAATTTAGAAAATAAGACAGCCATAACGTCTATGCAAGAAAAGTTAGACCCTATATGCGAAGCACTAGCTAAATGAACCATTTCTAAAACCTTTTTTCGCGCTTCATTAGCAATTTTTTTATAATCTTCCATAAAAATTTTTATTCAACAATTAATACGCCAATTTGACCCATCATTCTATGGTAGCCATTTCCTACTGCACAATAAAACTCAAATGTGCCTTTTTTATCCGCAGTAAATTCAATTGTGTCTGTTTCTCCGGTTTGTATTGATTTCGTACCAATCCCACCAAAATCATTAAATATTAAATTATGCATTCCACCTGCATTTGTAAAAACAATTTTTACTTGATCACCTTGTTTAACTTTAATTTCGTTAGGAGTGAAATAAAAACTTCCTCCGGTAATATTAAAAGTTAATTTTGTCGGTTGATGCGCATCTGATCCGGCCGTTAATTGAGCTTTTTGCTCGTCAGTTAAAGGTGCTGGAATATGAGGTTTCATAAAATCTTCTTTTACGTCTGTTTTCTGCACATCATTTGCGCTACCAGAAACATTCTGACTAGGAACACTACGTGTGCTTAGCAAATATACTATAACTCCTAATAAAACTATAACCACTGTAACTAAATATTTTGTACTTTTATTCATAAAATTATTATTTTTATTTTTATTATTTATTTATAATATTCTTATTAGTAATCATTGTCAATAAGCATAAAGTTATCCACAGTTGACGAGTTATTTTATTAAGTCTAAAATTAAACAACCTTAACAGTAATAATTATTAATAAACTAAGGCCTAAAATATGCAAATATACGTGACTAAGAGAGATAAAAGTAAAGAATTGTTTGATGCTGACAGAATAAACAAGTCTATTGAAAAAGCTTGCGAAGGACTAGATAATCCAATAAGCAAAGTTGTACAAATTGCTTCAGAAACCCAGTTAATGCTCTATGACGGCATAACTACCGAAGAGCTAGATTTTGCAACTATAAATGCTGCTTTACAGAATATACAAGAAGACACTTCATATGATAAAGTTGCCACTCGCCTATTATTAAAAACCGTTTATAAAAGAATTTTTGGTGATTATAATGGGGATTTAGCAGAAAAATATAAAAAATCATTTATTCAACACATAAATAATGGCGTAGAACAAAAAATATTGGATGCCAGAATGATTGAAAAATTTGATTTAGTAGAATTAGCAAATTCTTTAGATATCTATAAAGATGAAGTTTTTAAATATGCCGGAATTTCAACATTATTTGACCGCTATTCATTAAAAGACACTGATCAAAAACCAATTGAAACTCCTCAGTACTTCTTTATGAGAGTTGCTATGGGTCTTTCATATAACGAAGAACATCCAACGGAGATGGCGATTAAGTTTTATAAAAAAATGTCTAATTTAGAATATGTTGCCGGCGGCTCTACTAATATTGGAGCTGGAACAACAAGGCCGGCACTTTCTAATTGCTTTTTACTAGAAATTCAAGACGACATTGAAAATATTGCAAAATCGGTTTCTGATGTAATAAAAATTTCCAAGGCTACGGGTGGAATTGGAGCTTCCATAACAAAATTAAGAGCCAGCGGTTCGCCACTTTCTTCAAATAATACAACTTCTTCTGGGCCAACTCCTTTTGCAAAAATTATAGACACTGCAATTAGGGCAATTCAGCGCGGAGGAAAGAAAAAAGGTGCTTTATGTTTTTATATGGAAAACTGGCACATAGATTTTCCAGACTTCTTAATGTGGAAGCACAACGCTGGAGATGACTATCTAAGAATGAGAACAGCTGACACTGCTGTATTTATTTCTGATGAATTTATGAAGAGAGTCGAAGCCAAGGAAATGTGGTACATGTTTGACCCTAAGGAAACTCCAGATTTAAATGAATTGTACGGCAAAGCTTTTTCAAAAAGATACGCAGAGTATGTTGAACTTGCTGATGGCGGTAAATTGCGCGCTTTTACAAAAGTTCCTGCAGAAGAGCAATACAGGCAAATTCTTGTTATGCTACAAGCCACTTCTCACCCATGGTTGACTTGGAAAGATCCAATTAATGTTAGGGCGTTAAACAACAATACTGGAACAATTCATATGTCTAATTTGTGCACAGAAATATGTTTGCCACAAGATAAAGATAATATTGCGGTTTGTAATTTAGCTTCAATAAATATTGCAGCTCACATTGAAAATAACCAAATAAATTGGAAGCAATTAGAAGAAACAGTCAGGTTATCTGTCAGACAATTAGATAATCTAATAGATATTAACTTATTACCAATTCCAGAAGCTATAAAGTCGGATATGGAAAACCGCGCAATTGGCTTGGGAGTGATGGGTTTTTCCGAAGCTGTTGAATTAATGAGATTAGGATATGAAGATGAAAAGACGTTTGAATTAGCAGATAAAATGTTTGAGTTTATAAGCTATTTTGCAATTGATGAAAGTGCAAATTTAGCAGAAGCAAGAGGAAGTTATAAGAACTTCCCAGGGAGTGGTTGGTCGAAAGGAAAAGTTCCTTTTGATACAATGTCTAACCTTGAAGATGAGCGCGGTTATAAATTAGACCTTGATAAAACAAGCCATGCAGAAGAATTAGGATTAAACTGGCAAGAATTAAGAAAAAAAGTCCAAAAAGGAATGCGAAACGCAACGCTCATGGCAGTTGCCCCAAATGCAAACATTGGCTTATTAGCTGGAACCACCCCTGGAATTGACCCTAGATTCGCTCAAGTATTTTCAAGAAATAAAATTTCTGGCAAATATTTAGACATTAACCATAATTTAGTTAAAGAATTAAAAGATTCTAAAATATGGGATGAAGTTAAAAAAGAAATCGTAGAAAAACAGGGAGACATTTTAAGCATTGCTAAAATTCCCGATGACATTAAAAAAAGATTCAAATCTGCTTTTACTACTTCCCCATCCGCATTTATAGAAATTGCTGCACGTGCCCAAAAATGGGTTGACCAGGCATTATCTCGAAATATGTATTTAGAAACCAGATTAACAGAAGACTTAATGGAAATTTATAAAACAGCTTGGAAAAAAGGACTTAAAACTACATACTATTTACACATGAAACCTCGCCACACAGCTGAACAAAGCACAGTTTCTATAAACAAAAGAGAAAAAATGGGCAGAGTGGGATTCGGAGCAGTTATTGCCACTCCAACAGTTAAAATGGAAGAACAGGATGAAGCAGAGTATCAAGCAATTATGGCAAAAGTTTCTGCGCCTCGTGGCCCAGAAGACCCGCAAGAAAAATTTGTCTGCGATAGCTGCCAATAAAATAATTAAACAATAAAATTTTATGCCATTAATAGGAAAAGCATCACCAAAAGATTATAACATTCACCCTTCCCAATATCCTTGGGCAAGAGAATTATACGACCAAGCAGTAGCAAACACTTGGTACCCACACGAAATTCCATTAAAAGAAGACTTGGAGGATTGGGCAACAATGACAGATGATGAAAAATATGCAGTTGAATTTGTTATGTCATTTTTTAACCCCGCAGAACTAGTTGTAAATAGAGTTTTGGCGCTTGGTGTTTACCCATATTTAAAATCTGCCGAATGTCATTTATATTTAGCAAAACAAATGTGGGAAGAAGCCAATCATTGTGTTGCTTTTGAATATGTTTTAGAAACACTACCATTAGACAGAACTAAAATATATGAAACACACATTACAACTCCTTCAATGAAAGCTAAAGAAGATTATATAAATGATTATGTCGCGCGTATGACCGAAGACACTTACGACGTGACAACCGTAGAAGGAAAAAAAGATTTTATTAGAAATCTTGTAGCCTATAACATTGTCATGGAAGGAGTATGGTTTTATTCTGGATTTATGGTTATGTTGTCTTTTAGACAAAGAAATAAATTAAAGAATTTAGCCTCAATGATAAATTGGGTTTTAAGAGATGAAAGTCTACACTTAAAATTTGGAATAAATTTAGTACTAACAACGCTAGAAGAAAATCCAGAAATTGTTTCTCCTGAATTTGCTGAAGAAATTAAAAATATAATTATTAAAGGAGTTGATTTAGAAACAGAATATAACAAAAATTTATTTCCACGAGGAATTCTTGGACTAAATGCAGATTATGTAAACCAATATGTTCAATATGTTGCTGATAGAAGAATGGAGGAATTAGGATTTGCCCCACACTACAACGCCACAAATCCTGCAAAATGGATGAGCACCGCAACTGATGTTTATGAATTAGTTAATTTTTTTGAGGCACTAAACACAAGCTACGAAGTTAATTCAAAGTCTCACAATACAGACAAACCAAAAGAATAATTACAGGAAAAATTCGTCTCATTTGAGGCGATTTTTTATAAAAAAAGACCGGTTTCTGAAATAGAAATCCGGCAAATTAATCTACCCTATAAAACAAATACTGATCGCGCGCGAAGAGATTTAAGACTATGATCTGGCGCGTGCTTGCGGACTTCAAGTCTTTCAAAGACGCAACTCTCCCCACATAACCAGCGCATTTCAAATACATTACCATCAATGTCATGTGATCCCGTGCAAAGCGTTTTATTCCTGCAGTCTAAATGATGACCCGTGGTCAAAAAGTAACCAAGCTCCAAAAGCAATCTCTCCAAAATAGTAACCCCATGGACCTCCCTTTCTTTCAGAGTATTTGCAGATAATCCGCTATTTTCTTTGTCTGCTTCTATTCTTCTCCTTAGGCTAATGTGATACGTTCCATTTTTTGGATCACGATCATTTTTTATTATATTCTGACTTGCCGTAGATTTTTCGACGTCAAGTTGAACGTTTACCTTTGAATTTTTAAGCGCTGTAACCAGCTTTAAAGGATTAAGCCCTTGCAATACAATCATATTCCAAAAACCCTGATAAGGCCGCAATGCCAACTCCTCTTGAACTTTTAAATAGTCTTTCTCCATGCCAAGCGCCTTATAGGTCTTTTGCCAATTTATATCAACCACAATCTTCCCATCGACAAAGCAACCTAATAGCTCTACAAGAGCCTCTGGACTACGCTTCCCCTCTGTAATCAATCTTCCGGCAGCTACGTTTAATCTGTATAATTTTTCATACACATCAGGCTTCTCTTCATTATTCATTTGAATATTATTTATAGGTAATATAGACAAATTGCCCAACCTATTCTGGTCGGTAGAAACAATAGTCATTTTTTAATGAGCTTATCTATTAAAACATAGATAAGCCCTATTGTCAATCGTAAGTTTAAATCTCGCTACGCTTTATTTTGTTTCTGATTTCTTCGGCAAATGTATTAAAGTAAAATAAGTTATGAAATGTTAAAAGTTTCATTCCTGTAATCTCCCCCGCTTTTAGCAAATGACAAATATAATCTTTTTTATAGTTTTGACAAACACTACAAACGCACCCCTTATCTAGTGGCTCATTCTTTTTCAAAAATTTTGTCTGTTTTAAGTTAATTTTTCCTTCGCTAGTGAAAGCAATTCCGCGACGGGCATAATGGGTTGGAACTGTACAATCAAAAGTATCAGCACCGGCTTTTATAATAAATTCCATATCCTCTAAATAGCCCACACCTAACAAATGCCTTGGCTTTTTTTCCGGTAATTCATCTACCACCCAACCAAGCATTTCTGCCATTTTTTTCTTATCATCACCAAATTCTCCGCCAATTCCAAAACCATCAAAATCCATTGCTCCAATAATTTTTGCGCTTCCAATTCTCAATTCTTTAAACTTAGAACCCTGCACAATGCCATAAAGAGCCTGCTTTGATTTTTTAGCTTTTAAGCAAATTT
>Ga0247841_10006663_pt1 | contig 17679 bp, 22 predicted proteins | sample LaCruzMarch2015__2_FD_192410 | JGI IMG/M metagenome (GOLD analysis project Ga0247841, IMG submission 192410) | Freshwater microbial communities from meromictic Lake La Cruz, Castile-La Mancha, Spain - LaCruzMarch2015_18m | ecosystem: Environmental > Aquatic > Freshwater > Lake | place: Spain... | reverse complement strand
TCAAACGCCAGTTTATAGACGTCTAAGTCCCTGACACTTGTAATCCTCTTTGTTATTCTACCCGCTTCCATCAAACGTCTATCGTCCATCATCTATCATCCCTCGGAGCCAGTCTCTATCTAGAACACGCCTTCCGATATGACTACTATATCGCCCGTCTCAAGGACGACGTCGTCTTTAGACGAGCCATCCATGACGGCGTTAATATTGACTTTTATAGTATCATAGCCCTTCTCGCCCTTCTTCGGGCGAAGGACCTTTACCCTGCTGGATGAGCCGTACTTCGTAAAGCCTCCCGCCAGCGATATCGCTTTAAGTATGGTGGAATTATCTTCGAGATAATATGTCCCCGGGCGCGCCACCTCGCCGTAGACGAAGAACTTCTTCGAGCGGCATTCTTTAAGCGTGACCGATACGACCGGATACTTCATATAGCCGTCCGCGAGGCGCGCCTGTATCACATTCTGCACCTTCTCGAGAGTCATGCCCTTCACCGGGACCGTCCCTATGTACGGGAAATTTATATTGCCATCTGGCGATACGGTCACCATGAGAGCCATCTTCTCAGGCTGTATCACGGTAATGTCCAAAACATCGTCGTTTCCGATGATGTATTCGGTCGATATGGGGACTTCGGGCTTAGGCGCCTCGGCCTGCTGTGCCGATGCGGCGGGCTGAGCCTGAGCCATGGCCTGCTCTAATATCATCGCTTCTGTTGCATCCTTCTCCTGAGCCATCGCTACACCAGTAGTAATCGCTAAAATCAGTAGTGCTATCGATATCTGTTTCATGTTATCTCCTTTATTCGGTTATTAAACTTATCGCGCTACTTAACTGGCCATATCAGATCGTAATGAACGCTGCGACCTTTACCGGAAAGTTGGCGCAAAATCTTCTTATCGAGCATATCCGCGATCTCACGAAATGCCGTAGCGCGGCTGACTTTAGTAATGTTCACATATTTACGCGTCGTAAGGCCGCCTGTAAAATTGCCGGGACCGGCCTCCAATATCCGGTTTATTATTTTTTTCTGCCGCTGGTTAAGCACGGATTGGGAATGCTGATTCCAAAAATCAACCCGCGCAAATACGCCGGATATAATATCCCGAGAGCTCTCGATAGAAGATTCAACGCAGCTGATAAACCAAAGAAACCATTCGCGCACATCAAGGCGGCACCGCTGCACATCTTCAAGGATATTATAATACTCTTTTCTCGACCGCATGATCTCGGACGATATGCTGTAATATCTCACCTTAGACCTCTCGTCCTGCGCTAAAGCCATATCCGTTAAGGCTCTTGCCAGCCGGCCATTGCCATCTTCATAAGGATGGATCGTCACAAATCGTAAATGGGCCGCTGCGGCGCGCAGTATACCGTCAACATTCCCTTGCGAAGAATTCCACCACTTGAAGAAGAGACGCATCTCCTGATCAAGTTTGGCTTTCGGCGGCGCCTCAAAATGCACTTTTTCTTTCCCTATCGCCCCGGAGACCACCTGCATAGGCGAGTCGCCGCGCAGCCTGCCGGAGACTACCTTGTTTAATCCGGAATAACCGGATTGAAACAACGCCGCATTCCAGCCATTAAGCCGCTCCAGCGTAAGAGGCTTATCATGAGAACGAACGGCATCCAGAAGGACATCAATAAGGCCTTCAATGTTTCGATCGTATGCGCCAACACCATGCGGAAGCCCAAGTCTGAGCGCTACCGACGACCTTACAGCCGCGCGATTCAGCTTTTGCCCCTCGATTTCCGCGGTACGCACGGCCTCTTCGACTAAAATAGCGCCCTGAGCCTCGGTTTCAAGATCGATATCCAGTGACGCCACGCGCCCTAATAGTTTTCCCTGTAAGACCCTCAATCTGCTTAATGGCGAAAGCAGGGCTGAGTCATCATACTTAAAATCGAACCAGTTTTTTTGTTCCCAGATATATTTCATATGTATCTCCTGAAGCGATTAGGCACGCTAATCGCTTCAATATATGATACAATTATACCACCTAATCGCCGCAAATGCAAATCTGTGACATGCTACCGTACTACGTAACCGCGTCGGTTGTTACGCGGAAAGCAACATGTAACCGACGCGGTTAAAACTCAATTTAACCGGCGCGGTTAAGGATGTCGCTCACTTCGCGCCGATGCCGAGCAGTACTACAGGCACTGTCTTTAGCAATATCCTGGCATCGAGCCAGAGCGACCACTTATCGATATACTCTAGATCGAGCTTGGCCCATTCATCAAAATCGGTTATCTTATTGCGGCCGCTGACCTGCCACAGGCATGTGATGCCAGGCCTCATGCTGAGGCGGCGCCTGTGCCACGGCTCATACTTCTTCACCTCTGCCGGAAGCGGCGGCCGGGGGCCTACGAGGCTCATATCTCCCACGAAGACATTCCACAGCTGCGGCAATTCGTCAATGCTGGATACGCGCAGGAACTTGCCTACTTTAGTTATGCGGGGGTCGTTTACTAATTTAAACGCCGGGCCCTTCATCTCGTTCTTCATGAGCAGCTCGTCTATACGGGACTCGGCGTCATTGACCATGGTCCTGAATTTATAAAGGGTAAAGCGCCTGCCGCTAAGCGAGCACCTCTCCTGCCTGAAAAAGACCGGGCCCTTCGATGTCAACTTTACACATAACGCTACGATCGCAAACACAGGGAGAAGGACTATAAGCAGAACGCCGGATATGATGATGTCAAAAAAACGCTTCACGAGAGTCGGCCACAGTTTGCTCGGGGCGCTCTCGAAAGTGAGCAGAGGAAATCCGCCCAGCTCCGCCTGTTTGACCCTGGAAAGTTTCAGGTTAAAATAGTCCATGGAGACGCTTATCTTTATCCCCTCGGTGTCGCAGAAATGCATTATCTCATCTATCTTGCCCAGCCAGTTTCGCGGCACGATGAGAACCACTTCGTCGATCACCGAGTTATGCACTATATCCGGCACATCCTCGACCGAGCCGATTATTTTACAGCCTGAAAGCTCTTTCCCTATCATGGACCTGTCCTCATCCACTATACCTACTATCTTAAACCCCCACTCCTCATGCGCTTTAATTATATCAATATAACGCTCGGCATTTTCACCCCGGCCAATTATAAGGATATTCCGGTAATTATATCCGCTCTTTCGTAGGTGTCTGAAAAATAACATAAGCGTCGCTTTTTCAAGCGCCAGAAACGCTCCGGACAATATAAAAGTGATAAATATGAAATTTCTGCTGACATCCTGAATATTCAGAAAATAGAGCAGTATGCCGGAGCCGCCTACGCCTATCAGGACCACCTCAAACACGGTATATAGCGTCTCGCCCATACCCTTGGTCCTGAACGACTCATATGTGCCCAATAGATACAGCATCACGCCCCAAAGGATAGCGAATATCGGCAGGAATCTTAAATACCCTCCGAGCGGACCCATCTCCTCAAATCCGGCCGTGAGGAAATACCCGAAGAAATACGCTCCCGATACCAGGAAAAGATCGAGAGCTATCATCGCCTTTCGCAATACTTCAGCGCGTTCTTTAAGCATGTGCTTAGAATACTCCTCTTATGGCAACTGTCACGACGTTCTTGGTATAATCATTGGTGTCGACGTTTGAGTCTGTCCTTGAAAAATTATAAGACGCGTTCAGGATCAATTTTTTCGTAAGCTGGTAATCCGCGCCGGCATTTAACCCAAATAGGTTATCCGTAGTATCGATGCTCAGATATTCTCCGCGGCCGTAAAACGCGTCCAGACTACCGGTTAATCTCTTTAGGAGTTGGCTCGTAACGCTGCCGGATATCTCCCAATAGTCGAATATGTTCTGCTCATACTGGGATGCGTAATACTCTTTCTTAAAATTGCCTTTGACGGTGGTCTTATCGTTTATATCGTCTGTAATGGTGACATAGACGAACGGCTGGGTGTATTTCGTGCTGTCGTATGAATCTACGAAGCTGACACCCCCTGAGGCGTCCACGTAAAGCTGCTTTGTTATAAACTGGCGTATGCCGCCGCCGGCATTATTTGTGGTGGCGGAGCTGCCGTTTACAAAACTCCTGATGTAAAAATCGTATGTAGCGTATAGTATGGTATTCGACGTGAAAGCGTATGTCAGCTCCGCGCCGCCCTGGTTCAGATATGAGTCTGACATATCCGGCTCCGAAAAGAGGTCTATCTCGCCGAAATACTTCAGTGTGGCCGAAAGCTGCTTGGAGAGGTCCCTGGTGTAGTCGATATTAAGCTTGTTCCGCACGGAGCTGTATATGCCGGATGTGCGGCCGAGAGTATCCTCGAAGTTGCGCGGCTGATATGTGTGGTCAAACGCGTCCCTTATGCTGAATCGATCTAATTTTGTCAATTCCTGCAGGTAGGTAAACGCGAAATCCTCCGATGTGTTTGTGAATTTCGGGTTCATGGCGAATATATCCTGATTTACATTGGCGGTAAAGTTCATGCTGTTCAATCGCCCCTCATAGGTAGCGTCCAATCCGCCGGCAAATGTGGATATGTAGTCCTGCTTCACGCTCGAAGATGCATAGGTGATGTTGCTGTCGTACCTCTCGGCGGCGCTGGCGCGGACTTTAACGTCGATATTGCCGAACTGGTATGCGCCCGCGGTGCCGGTCATTGCCGCGGAGAATGCTATCGCTATCGCGATAACAGCCACGACTACGTAATTAGGTTTATTGGCTTTCATAAGTCCTTCCCATCGATTATCTACCGTACTGCGTAACCGCGTCGGTTGTTACGGAATGCGACATGTAACCGACGCGGTTAAGGCTACTCATGTAGCCGGCTCGATCAAGACCAAAAGTGCCTGGCGCGGGGCCAAGCACACAGTTAAAACCATTCAATGACGCTTAGATATGATAACATACGGGCAGGTTATGTCAAGAAGATATGCCTGATTTTTTATCTCTTAACAAATGTACTCACTACACTACATGCAACCGAGCCGGTTAAGACTATACGCGTATTCACCCTATCTTTTTCAGTCGATGAATAAGGTCACTATAGATTTTACCGTCTCTTCTGATGCCGACTTTAATAACTAAAACCATGACCCGATCTTTTACTATTCTATAGATAACGCGATAATGGGCCACCCTAAGCTTCCAATAGCCTTTATATCCTTCCGATAGCGGGCTTCCGTAACCTTCTGGATCTTTGGTGAGTTTTTTATAGATAAACTTAAGGATCAGCCGGCGGGATGAGCTGTCTATTTTCTTGAAATCCTCGTTAAGAACAAGCTTATGTATGACTACATTCCACATGGTGTCATCTGATCTTTTTATAAGCTTTTTCTATAGAAATATAATCCTTACCCGATGAGCGTTTATCTCTTTGTCTGGCGCTACGGCCAAGCTCCACATCCTCAATGCGATCAAGGATCTCCTCTATAGCGTTATACTGGTCTATCGCGATCAAAACCGCTACGGGCTTATTTCTCTTCTCGATTATAACCTTATGATGCCGCGTCTCTTCGATGATCTTATCGATTCTATTCCTGAGCTCCGATACGCCTACCAGGGTAGTGTCTTCTTTTATCGTGTACATATCAGATCCCTCCTATTTATAACAAGTATATCATATGTCAATTGAATAGTCAACTGAATAGTCAATTTAAATGGAGATTGGAAAACCGTGGCGCTCTAACCGGGTCGGTTGTTATGGGCCTGCGCCATGCTACCGTACTTCGTAACCGGGTCGGTTGTTACACGTAAAGCGACATGTAACCGACCCGGTTAAGACTCAGGTAACCGACGCGGCTATGGAGGCATGGCCTAAAAACAAAAGTGCCCGGCTTAGGCCGGGCACTGGTAAAAATTTGCTCCAGATCGAGATTATTGCGTATCGCTCTTTGTATTATCCTCAACAAATCTCTTTATCTCTTCCAGGTTCTCGAGGATCATCTTTGCCTTGGTGATGCCGAAAGAGAATGGGAACTTATCGTTCTCATCTCTTCTTATCGTCATTACGGGCTTGCCTTTGTATTCTGTTCTTTCTACCATGTTACCCCTCCCTCTTTATTTTACTGCGGTATAAAAAAAGTATCCATACCAACGCCAGCGACTCCGCCAGCACGAACGAAATTGACCCTCCAAGCATACCATACTTCGGCATAAGAATAAAGTTTGAACTTATACTGAGGACCGCGCTGGCGAAGGCCTGTTTTAAAACGTCTTTCTCGTAACCGCTTGCGATAAGTCCTGTCGAGAACGGCAGATTGAATAGCACTATCAAAAGGCCGATGGCCATTATGCGGAGCGGCTCGGAGGCCGGCGCGTATTCGCTCCCGACGACAAATGTCACCAGGCTCCTGCTGAAAAGTATGAGCGGGACCAGCGCGAATACCGCTATAAAAACGGCGAGGGTGAGGAATTTTCCGGTCGCTATCTTGAAACGCCTGGAGTCTCCCTGAAAGGCTGAAGATGACAGACTCGGAAAGACTGCTCCTGCGAGAAACACCAGAAGAAGCGCTATAGTCCCGGTAAAACGCCTGGCGACCGTATAATACCCCACTTCTTCGGGACTTCTCGATAATCCGAGTATAAAAACATCCAGCGAATTATATATCTGGGCGAATATCGATATGCCCCAGATGGCGAAAGAGCTTGAGAGATAGCCGGCTATTCTCTTAAGTTCATCGGACTTCATGATCAGTCTGAAGCGGAGCCTGGTCAGTAAAACTACCGCCATGGGAACGGACGCGGCAAAATACAATATAGGGACTTTCGGAAGGTCGACCGACGATTTTACAAATAGAAACATGAGCCCGAGCTGCAGCGCCCCTGTAGTGACCATCGACAGGAACACGACGTGCATCTTCTCTAAGCCCTGAAACGCCCACTCACTGCCGAGCGCCCACATGAAGAATATGATCGATGAGGCGAACATTAAAAGTTTCAGTTGGTGGGCATCGCGCACCACTAAACCGGATACGAGGAATAATAAACAGAGGCCGGAAGCTATGAGGATCCTCAGCGAGGCTATCTCCGAGAGATACTGCGTTGCCCTGGAACGGTCTTTCGCGATCTCCCGCATACCGTAAGTGGAGAGCCCGAGATCTATGAAGTTAGCCAGAAAAAATACGAGCGTGAATATGTACGACAAGAGCCCGAATGACTCCGGCGCCAGGGCCCTGGCCAGGTAGATGAATAGCGTGATGCTTAGGATGCTGGAAGATATGTTCGCAGCGGCCATCCAGAAAAAATTCTTAGATAGCTTTTCCACTATTTTTTCTTATCCATGAAACCTTTGATCATATCTATCGCGCTGCCGATGTCGCTCTTCTGGGAGGAGCCTGAGGCGGCGCCGTCTTTCGAAGACATCTGCTGTATCATATCCGACACCTTATCTACGACCATCGCGGTTACCGCCTGTTTCGATATCGGGCCCAGATAAAATCTCGGAGCCGCCATATCGCCTTTTATCTTAAAATCGAATATGACGTCGCCGGAGGCGGTCGTGAAGTATTTCACCAGTTCCTGTACGGACGTATCAAAGACGATCGCATTTTCATAACCGGGCTTTACCGCGAATACCAGTTCCGATATCCTGAGCTCATTCATGGAGCCGATATTTCCGTTATCAAAATCAAATACGAGAGTCCCCGATATCCTGCCGCGCGAGAACGCAAACGGCGAGTAGCGGTCGTAATATGGCTCAAGCGGAAGAATATTGACGCCCGAGACGTCGAACCTGGATGACATGGTGAGTTTCGGGGCCTTGGGATCGAATGTTATATTCCAGCCCACGATTTCATCTCTGTTGCCGTTTAAATTTCCCGAGCCGGCGGACGCGAAACCGAGAACATCGGAATAAGTGTCGTTCATATTAAGCGATATGCCGGCCTCTATATTGTCAAAATTGATGACGTGCGCGCGGGCCATATTAAACCGGTCGATAATAACCACCTTGCCGTTTCGAACCGAAAAATCCCGCGGAAGTTTTATGAAGTCGGAGGCCTTAGGGCCTTTGGGCGCGGCCACCGCGCTGCCGGCCGCCACGGACGTAGTGACCGGATCCGCGGCAACTACTTCAGGAGGCGCATTCAGCACCTCCCCCATCTTGGATAAATTGACCGTGCCGTCGGAGTTTCTCTCTATTCGCAGGACCATGTTCTTTATCACGGGCGCGGTTATCTCAAGACCATCCAGGATTGTTTTGCCCTTCATCTTATAGCCGCATTCGATCTCGGATATCTCCGTTATGTAGGTGTCCGAGAATCCCTCCGGACCTTTTATCTTAAATCCCATAAGCGAAGCTTTGCTTCTGTTAAAATCGAATTTAATGCCGTCGACCTTTATGTAGTCCGGAAGCGCGCTCCTTAATATCTTTTCGGTCGAATAAGATATGATCTGATATCTGTAGATAAAAACAGCCGCTATGCACGCGGCGGCTGTTATTATTATTGTGATGAGGATTATCTTCTTCAACGATTTTCCCTGAAAAGATCCAGGAACCTGTCCTCAAAAAGATGATACAGATCCCACCTGTCCAGTTCCTTCTTGAGGGTCGCGGCCTTGGTGCGGTCGCCCCTTACCTCGTGGAACATCTTCTCGATCTTCTCCATTATGTATTCCGGTATCTTTTTATCAACCGGATAGGATTCCGGCTCTTCGTGCTCGATAGTCAGCACATCTTTCACCTTATCCTCGATGAGCGACATCTTCTCGTCCATGTCTTTTACGTAAAGATCCAGCGCTCTCATGTCTATCTTAAAATTGATCATCCTGGCCAGTAAGTCTATGATAGCCCCCGAAGCTCGCGGGTTTGGAAGGCTTATGGCGTAGTGCGGCATGGTGGCCAGTATGGAGATGGCGTCGATATTCTTTTGTCTGGCGAATCCGATGACGAGGCCGTTTAATCCGGATATATGCCCGCTATCCATGGTCTTCACGCCGAAAGCCGACAGCGAACTTAAGAGCACTTTATCGTTTGCGGCGCCGTAAAGTTCCGGCCTGTCCTTGTGGCTTATCGGCATGGGAAAAGCCGCGCCTGTGTACAATTTTTTAACGCCGTATGTAGCGGCGGTGCTTAAGACCTTATCGACGATCCTTATCCCGTCAGGGCCCGGCACCTGCGCTTCCCCTTCAAATATTATCATATCGGGATCCCTGGTATAATAGAATGTATTCCTCGGCGTCTTCGGCAGGAACGCGAACCCGTCCTCGACGGCCACCGAATCCAGGACCGACATCGGATCTATCTTAAGTTCGGCGAACCTCACCGCCGGAAGTTTTCTGCGCATGTAGTTCACCACGCCCAGCGCCACCGATCCCATGCCGGGCCATCCGGCCACCATGATGGGGTTATTTAATTTTACATCCTTGTATATCTTTAATCCTTCCATAATCCCCTTTTAGCCTCCCTGGCCTCTTTTTGAAGTTTTAGAAAATGATCCGCGAATTTAACGTTCGGCGGAACGGTCATAGCCTGCGCATATCCCTGTTTTATGAGTTCGGCGTTCACGAACAATCCGTCCTCGAGATATACATAGGCGAGCGTCCTTCCGTATCTGTCTTTTCGCTCGACGTCGTATTCGAGCCTTACTCTCTTGCCGGTGTAAAGCTTCTTCGCGAAGTCGGACGCCTTACGGCCGAGCGCCTGGATGGTCTTTATATCCTGTCCGCTCTTCTTCGAGTCGCGCAGAAGCTTTTCGCTGTAATGGACCTCGGGAGTATCGACGCCGATCAGGCGCACCTTGCGGCCGTCCGACAGGTTTATCGTATCGCCGTCGACTACCTTGGTGATCAGAAAAAATTCGTTCGCCGCTTGTTTTTCGTCGTTTGTGAAGACTAAATTCCTGGCGCCAAAATAAAGAAGCGTCACTATCGCGAGAACTACGGCATTTATTAATTTAAGATTTTTTTTCATTTCAAATGACAACCCCACATCCGGACTAAATACTGGGTGCGGGGTTTTCGGTTGTTTTAATCGCTAATATTAATAATATATCTCTTCTTCGGAGACCAACTTACCTTTGTCGTCGTACTTTTTAATTATCCTCTTCTTGCCGCCCTCGGGATTCGCCACGTCCTGGACCTGAAGATTCTGACCCTGATTCTGTTGAGTCACAGTCTGATACCCGGCCTGCTGCGAAGGAGGATATTGCTGCGGCCGCGGAGCCGGCCTTCTGTACACGCGTTTAGGTTGCGACGGCTCGGTCATGGCGTCTAAAAGCGCTCCCCCTATTATGCCGGTGCCCGCGCCGATAAGCGCGCCCTGCCCGGCGTTGCCGCCTGAGGCCCCTGATGCTATGGCCCCGGTGCCTGCTCCGAGGAGACCCTGCTTTAGCATCTTACTCGAACTCGACTCCTGAGGAGGCTCCTCGTAATATTCCACCGGCTCCTGCTGATAATACGGGTCGTCGTACTGCCCCTGATACTGCTGCTGTTGATACTGCTGTTGTTGATACTGCTGTTGTTGATACTGCTGAGGCGGCGGTGCGTAACGCGGATATCCGGATGAGCTTTGTTTTGGAGCTGATGGAGTGGTTATAGCGTCCAGCAGAACGCTTCCTATAACGCCTGTGCCCGCTCCGATAAGCGCGCCCTGACCGGCCTTGCCGCCTGATGCTCCCGCGGCTATGGCGCCTGTGCCTGCGCCGAGAAGCCCCTGCTTTAATACGTTTCTCGTAGAATCATCCTGGCAATAAACATTGCCGGTCATGCCAAAGCAAAATATCCCTATGATCGCTATAGTAATTATTTTATTCATACTTGCCTCCTGATATTTTCGCCAGATAATAATATACATTATAACCGGATTATTTTCAACCTATATCATACGGCAAAGAGAGCTTCTCTTTCGGAAATATATTTCCGACGCCCAAGATACAATTCGGGTCAAGGGCCCTCTTTATCCTCACCATCTCCGCGATGCCGGCAGGCCCGTACATCATCTCGAGAAATTTATGCTTTAACTTGCCTATGCCGTGCTCGGCCGACACGGTGCCTCCTAAAGACACGCCCTTCGCTATAAACTCCAGCGCTATTCCGTATGCCTTCTGAAATTCCATCTCGGAAGCGGGGATGATATTGACATGCACGTGATCCTCGCCTATATGTCCGAACACGACATGCCTTAAACCGGAACTTTCCAGGCGAGCCCTGTAGAAAAGCATCATCTCGCGCAAATATGCCTTCGGGACGGCTATATCCGTGGCGAGTTTGCGGAATCCGCTCTTTCTGGTTATCTCGTTTATAGTTTCGGGGATGGAATATCTTAATTCGGTAAGATTAACAGCCTCTTTCTCGCTCATCGCCACCCAGGTGTCGTCGACAGATCCGCCGCTTGATTCGATAACCTTAATCCAGCTCTGGGCGCCGTCGAGCAGGCCGCCCTTCGGACGCTCCTCCTCAAAAAATATGGCCGCCCTGGCCCCCGCAGGGATATCGGATCTTTTTTCTCTCAGTATGTCTACGGCTTTACTGCCGAAATATTCGATCGATAATAAATCCGGAAAGCCTCCGGATTTCGCCGCGTCGCAGAAATTCCACGAATCTTCCTCGCTCTTAAAGAACGCGAAGCAGCTGAATATCTCATGGGGTTTCTTCACCATGACCAGGTCGGCCTCTATCATTACGGATAAAGTGCCTTCCTGGCCTATGAATAGATCTATCGCGTCGCTGCCTTCCCCGGCGAAATATCCCGCTGAATTCTTTATATCAGGCATCTTGTACGAAGGAAGCGGTATGATGATCTTGCGCCCATCGGCGGTCTTTATCGAGGAGTCGCTACGGGTGAATATCTTCTCTCCGCGCCTCAATTCAACTATCTCTCCGGTAGCAAGAGCCATCTTAAGGCGGGTAACGGATTTCCGCGTAGGACCGTATTTAAAAGATCTCGACCCGGAGGCATTCGTCGCTATGGTGCCTCCTAGAAAGGCGTTTCTTTCGGTAGGATGAGAGGTGTAGAACATATCCGCTTCGTCTGCGGCGGATTTAAGGGTCTCCACCAAAACCCCGGACCCTACGGTGCATCGCATAAGCCGGCTATTTAATTCTTTGATATTGTTGAATTTTTCGGTGGATATTATGATGCCGCCGAATGGCACGCGGGATCCTGTGGTCGAGGTCCCCCCTCCGGATACTGTCACGGAAATCTTGCCGTCGTTCGCCTCGCGAAGGGCCATGACAAGGTCCTCTTCGCTTTCCGGGACGAGCACTCGCTCGGCGTAACCGCCGCGCAGATTGGAACTATCTTCGAGATATGAGATTATCGTGTCTTTATCGGATCTTATGATCATGCTGAGGGGATTACCGGATTATTCCTATCCGACGCCAAGGGTGGCTTTAAGCTTCATCACTACGTTCTCTATGTTGACCGGTTTCACAAAATACTCCGAAACCCCGGCCTTATGGGCTTTTTTTATGTCCGCGTCTCCCGATAAGGCGGATATTACCATAAGAGGTATATCTTTAGTCTCGGGGTTCTTCTTGATAGCTTCGCAGGCCTGCAAGCCGTTTATGCCGGGCATCCTGATATCCATCAATATAGCGTCCGGTTTTTTCAAAGCTATCTCTATGCCTGCCCCTACGGCGCTTGAGGCGGTTATTACCTCAAACCCCCTCAGTTCCAGAGAATCCTTAAGAAGCTCTAAAAACGCCTCTTCATCGTCGACTATCAATACCAGTCTTCCGGATGGCATAGGCTAGTTCGCGACCTCTTTTTGTGAAATCACGTTTCCTTCGCTGTCATACTGTTTTATGACGCGTTTTTTGACTTTCATATTTGCGTCTGCATTGCTCGGAGCCGCGACCGGCTGGTATTGCTGCTGTTGATACTGCTCTTCTCGATACTGCTCTTCCTGATACCTCTCTTCGTACTGTGCCGCTTCTTTCTCTTTCTTGGCCTTATCGGCCGCCAACAGAGTTCCTCCGAGAGCGCCTATGCCGCCGCCTATCGCGGCTCCCGTTCCGGCCTTGCCGGAAGCGCTTCCCACTGCCGCTCCGAGGCCCGCGCCTAAAAGCCCGCCCATAAGCGCGCCGCCCAGGGCGCTTGAACCCGAGTCATCCGAATCATCGCTTGTTCTGGCGCAATAAGCCGGAGACGAAAACGATATGCCTATAGCCAAAGCCAAAATTAAAGACACAATTTTCATAGATACCTCCTGTAGTGTTTCGTAGACATAATTATACACTAAAAGAGAGATTTTGCAAGAGCTTGGACCGGACTTTTGACTTGATAATATTATCGTGGTTTGCTTATCTTAAGGAGAGCTTCTTTGACATGTTCCTTCTGCCACTGGTCCTTGAAATGCAGATTGCCGGCGTTGATCGCCTGTGTGTGGAGGGGCGCCTGGACCGCGCAGGATCCGGCTATGGTCGAAAATGTTGCGCCGGATGATCTCAGAAAATTCAGAGAGAATATTCCTATGCAGATCGCGATGCTTAGAGCGGTTATAGTTATGGCCGCGGTCTTCAAGCCGCTGATCGAACGCGTGGAATACTTCATATCCACGGCCGAAAGAATATCTCCGGACAAATATTCGCCAACGATATTCAGCGCCTCATCTTTATTGGCGGCTTCGGTAACGACTTCTATAACTGTTTTGTATTTCACTGTATTTTACTTTCCTTTGTTGGATGTTTAAAATTATATCTTATCGCGGACCTCTTGTCAACATCAAATATCTACCTTTTTTATACTTAACCGCGTTGAACCGCCGCGGTTAGACGATGGTTAGGCGAGATTGGCCGTCATTTCCTTATGGATAAGGCTGTTTGTGGCGAGGATGCTTCTGTCGTAATTGGAGCATGGTTTACCGTCGAACTTTGTAACTGTACCTTTTGCTTCTTTAACAATCAATGTGCCGGCCGCTATGTCCCACGGATGAAGACTCATCTCCCAATATCCGTCGAATCTTCCGCAAGCCACATAGCACAGATCCAGCGCCGCTGAGCCCGCGCGCCGGATCGCCAACGTCTTCACGAGAAGTTTTTTGAAATGCGCTATATTCCTGTCCTTCCGGGTTATGCCGTACGAAAATCCTGTGGCAAGAAAAGCTCCGCCCAATTTATTTACGCTCGATACCTTTATCCGCTTTCCGTTAAGCGTTGCTCCCTTTCCGCGTTCGGCTACAAATAACTCCTGGCGCATGGGATCGTATACGACACCCAATATCGACTCGCCGTCCTTTTCCAGCGCTATGGATACGCAGAAGAATGGGAACGCGTGCGCGAAATTCGTGGTTCCATCCAGCGGATCTATAACCCACCTATAACTTGAGCCGGAGTCCAGGGGTTTGCCTTCTTCCCCGAGTATTGAGTGGTCCGGAAAGTTGGAAAGGATCTTCTTTATTATCATCCTCTCCGACGCCTTATCGACGTTGGTGACGATATTATCCCTCCCCTTATAGGAGACGCTCGAGATCTTGCCTACGGATCTTTTTATAAAAAGGCCGCTCTCCAAAGCGGCTTCTATAGCTACTTTACGGTGATTTTTCATACGCCTTTCTTCTTGCCGAGCGACTTGCCTAGTTCAAAAGCCTCGTTCATGACCTGCCTTGCTTTATCCGCGGCACCCGGTTTATCCATCCCGCCGGCATATAACTCCCCTGAATACTCTATATCCAGCGTCACAAACAATATTTTTAAAACGTATTTCGCGTTCTCGAAAAACTCCTTCTTATCCCATCCGGAAGCGCAAAGAAAAACGCCTTTCTTCTTCTTTCCGGGCACGATATTTTTAAGCCGAAACTTCGCGACCCAGCTGGACTGAAAACGATCGACGAAAGCCTTAAGCTGCGACGGAAGGCTCGCGAAAAATATAGGAGAGGCCACTATCACAACATCGGCGTCTTCAATTTTTTTGTAAAGCGCCGTCATGTCATCGACCAGGATACAGATCCCCGTACTGTCACAGCCTCCGCATTCGATACAGCCTTTGAATGTCAGGTCGCCAAGCGCCACTTTTTCGCACAAAGCGCCTGAGGATCTTACACCCTCAAGCGCTTTATCCAGTAACTTCTCGGAATTTCCTCCGCGGCGCGGGCTTCCGAGGATACCAAGAACTTTCATGCTATTTTACTATGATAGCATTCACCGGACACTGTTCGGCAACTTCTTTTATATCGCAGCTTCCGCAGTTTTCGGATATCACATGAGCCAGGCCATCGTCGGCAACCTCGAACACATCGGGACAATTTGACGAACAAAGCCCGCACCCGGTACAGCTCGCTTCATCTATAGTTATCTTTGCCATTACGTTACTCCTCCTTTTTATTTTTCTTCGGTAAATTAAACCCAACTTCCCCGGCTATCTGACGAAATTCCTTCTCGTCGATATCATCGAGCTTCTTATGGCGCTTATCGAGCTGCTCGTTGAATTTTATAGCCTTCTCCTGCATCATCTCGTGCGTCTCCTTTGACCCACCGAAAAGGCGGAAGTTCTCGCCCTTAGTAGCCCTCACATGGCCGTCTTTATTATCGAGCCCGAGCCCCAAAAGCACGCTTTTATAGTTACGGTTTTTCATTTATTCCCTTATCCTGATTATTTATATCCTGTAAACGCTATCGCCTATGCGCACGCGCGATTTAACGAACAATCCTATCTCCTGCCCCTTCTTGCCTTCCGCTATCTTGGCGTGGTCGAGCTGGATAGAATTGACTTTCTCTTTAAAATCGCTCGTATGCCCTTTTATGTATATATTATCCCCCAGCCTAATACTGTCCTTAAGGATCATCACCGCGGCCGCCTTTACATGCGGAAAATAATGGGTGACCTCGCCCAGCTTCTCGAGATTAAGCTCGGGAGTCTTCTTAGTAACTTTCTTAGCGGTCTTCTTAACGGATTTTTTAGCCGTCTTTTTGACCGGGCGCTTTAGGGCTTTAGACGCCTTAACTTTACCCTTGGCTTTAGGTTTTGACTTACTTTTAACTTTAACCTTAGGCTTGACCTTCCCTTTTTTGGCCATACCCACCCCCTTGATTATTTTGTAATATTATATTATCGCGTTGTGAAGTTTGCAAGCGATATTATGTCTATACAGCCCTATTTTAAATTACCCTTGACCTCGCCGAGCGCGATGCTCGCTTCCTGCCTTACCTTGGTAGACTCGTCGGTAAGAAGAGGTTGAAAATCCCCGGCGAATTCGCTATTTCCTATCTTTGCCAGAGCTCTGATAGCGGCTATCCTGACATCCATGATCTCGTCTTTCAGGAGCTTCTTAAGCACCGGCACTACGTCCGGGGTTCCTATGTTACCGAGCGCTCTGACGGCCGCGCATCTTAAGTCTTTTTGATCTCTCTCGGCTATGCTGATAAGATACGTAACCGAACTTGGATCTCCTATCTCGCCCAGCGCATTCAGCGCCTCTCTTCTTACGTCCATATTACGATCCTCGAGCATGCTGTTTAGGGCCGGTATAGCCGCTTTCGATCTTATCTTACCGAGAGCTATCGCGGCATTAATTCTGACCTCATCGGCAGGGTCCCCGATGAGCGCGGAAAGTCTCTGAACAGCCCTTTCGTCTTTAATATCACTCAGTCCAATTACCGCAAAAGTCCGGATCCTGGCGTCGGGATCGTCCAAAAGTTTTATGAACGTATCGACGAGGCTGGGATCTTTTATGGATGCCAGCGATCTGGTCGCAAGGAATCTGACCTCATTATCGAAATCAGCCAGAGCTTCCTTTAATCCGGCTATGGCCTTCGCGTCGGCTATCTTACCGAGCGCTCTGGCTGATGCGCGGCGTATCTTAACGTTCGAATCTTTGAGCGATACGAGAATAGCGTCCGTAGCGGCCGGAGACTTTATATCGCCCAGTATATCGATGACCGTTATCCTCTGGCTGACTTTTTCAGCAGGATCCTTCGCTACTTCGGCCAGAAGCGGGACCGAATTATCCTTTAACATTACCAGCATTACCGTCGCGTCGTGTTCGTATTTTTTATCCTTAAGAAGGTTGATATTTTTCTTCGCGATAGCAACTTTCTTTCCGTCTACATCACCGGCCGCCGCAGATACGAATAGCGCGCTTGCCGCTAAAGCTATGATCATTAACCATATTCCACTGCCTCTTCTTGCCATTACGCTCCCCCTTTTTTTGTTGTAACTATTCCCCAAAATACTCCTCATCGCTGGCCTTCGACTTGCATATCCCTCTCTTTGATCCTTCTATAAATTTTATAAGATTCGTTATCTCCGGTAAGGCCGGCAATTTTTTTACCTCTACCAGCGCCTGCGATGTATTGACTCCGGAAGTATATATGAGCCTAAAAGCCTCTTTAAGCTCATGCATCGCATCGCGAGCCACCTTCGCTCGTCGTAATCCTACAAGATTAAGAGTCCTGACCACGGATGGCCCCCTGACCAGCATATAAGGAGGCACATCCTTATTTATGCCGCTAAATCCCCCTATCATCGAAAGTTCGCCGATTCGGCAAAATTGATGTATGACTACGTTGCCTGATATGAAAGCCCTATCGCCGACCTCGACATATCCGGCCAGAAGCGCGCCATTAGCCACTATAACGTTATTGCCCAGCTTGCAATTATGCCCCACATGCGAAACGGCCATCAGATAACAGTCGTCTCCTATTATAGTGGAAGACCCATCGGCAGTGCCGCGATGTATGGTCGCGTACTCTCTTATCACGGTCCTATTTCCGATCTTCACAAAGGTCTTGGTATTCTTAAACGCCATGTCCTGTGGTATGCCGCCGATGGCCGCGCCG
>Ga0247841_10006662_pt1 | contig 17681 bp, 12 predicted proteins | sample LaCruzMarch2015__2_FD_192410 | JGI IMG/M metagenome (GOLD analysis project Ga0247841, IMG submission 192410) | Freshwater microbial communities from meromictic Lake La Cruz, Castile-La Mancha, Spain - LaCruzMarch2015_18m | ecosystem: Environmental > Aquatic > Freshwater > Lake | place: Spain... | reverse complement strand
TCCCACACCGGGATTGAACGCCGACGGCGTGAAATCCGCCTGCCACGCTGCGCTCGCGACCGACGCCGTGGCGGCAGCGATCAGCAACCCAAAGATAGCTGTGCGAATCCCTCTTCGCATGGCCCCCTCCTTCTCTTTCCCACCGGTCCCCACCCGCCACTTCCCCACTCCCTGTCCTACGGGAGTGGGTCATGGCCCGCTCTCGTCCTACGGGAGCGGGTCATGGCCCGCTCTCGTCTTACGGGAGCGGGTCATGGACCGAGCTTCCGGTCAGCCAATAGGCAATGAGTTCCTCCATCGTGATCAAGTCAATCGTCCCAGCGCTCGTCATCGGCACCTTGCTGCCGGACACCCACAGCGAGATAGCGTACTGGATCTGATCAAACGCGATCTTCTCTCCGACGCAGAGATCGATGGCCGAGGTCGTCGTGTTCCAACGCGAGATGGCCAGAGGAATCGAGAGGTACTTGAGGAGCGTGATCTTGTCCTCGCCCATCGTCGTCTCGGTCATGCGTGGTGACGAACTTGCTACGAAGCCTCGCACGGTCACGAACTCGCGTTCCTCCGTCGGCCCCGAACTCGGCGCCGTGAGCGTGTAGCGAATCTCCCGCCGCGAGTCCACCGAGCCACCCACGAACCGCTCCGCGAACATCCACTCCGCGGAGGACGCCGTGGTCCGAACCGTAGCGCCGTCCGTCTCAAGGGAGTGGAACGTCCACCCCGAGGGGAGGCTCTCGCTCACGGCCATCCCGTCCAGCGTCGCGTTGGCTGTCACCACAAGGGTCACGGTGACGACGCCGCCCACAATCGTGCGATCGTCGGGCAAGCATGTCTCCACGATGCGCTCCGCCGTCACGCTCGACACGACAGTGAACGTCGCCGTCGTAGCCATTGTGTTGCCATAGTCATCGGTAACCATCAGAACGACGCTCTGCTCCCCCGCTACGGGGAAGGAGGTCGTCAGGGTCGGCCGCGTGGATTCCTCGTCCACGTCGCCATCCGCATCCAGATCCCACGCGTACCGCGCGATCGTCCCATCCACGTCGTAGGACCCGCTGGCGTCGAGAACGACGTCCACGCCGATCAGCGGCGCGGGCAGGGTCCGCAGGCTCACGGGCTCCCGCAACACAAAGCTCGCAACCGGAATCCCATTCCCCACGATGATCGTTCGCGTCACGGGGCTCGACTCCGCTCCGTGGCCGTCGATCACGAGAAGCGAGACGCTGTAGGCGCCGGCCGCTGCGTAGCGGTGCTCCGGTTTCGCCGCCTCGCTCCTCGTCCCGTCTCCGAAATTCCATCGCCAACCTGCGATCTGATCGTCATCGTCGACGTCGCGCGACTGGTCGCGGAATGTGACGAGATCGGAGGCCGACGGCTCGACCGGCTCAAACGCGAACGCCGCAGTCGGCGCCCTATTCGGCATGATCACCGAGAGGATGAGCGGAGAAAGGGCCGCCTCGCGAATCACGCCGCGGAAGTCCCGATACGTGACCTTCGAGAGGTCGTCCGTGACGAGACTGCCCTTTGCTGAAGCATCGAATCGCGCCTCCATTCGCACGTTCCCGCCAAGCCCAACTTCTGCGATCCGCCAGGTGATCGTCGTCGATCCGTCGCGCTCCGTGCGCGTCATGGCGGCCGCAGGCGTCGATCCGACGAAGTGAAGCCCCGCCGGGACGTGCTTCGTGACCGTGATGTCGGTCGCCGCCGCCGAGATCTGCAGATGATCCACGACGTCATCGACGGCTTCGCTCGTCGGAGCCGGAACGAAGACGCCGCCTGACTGTTCCGCCAGACCCATGAGCAGGGTTCGATTGATGATCGGAACGATCCCCACCGTCGAGATGCGGATCCCCGTCTCGCCGGACACCATCCCTTCGATGGTGGGCGCCGCGCCGACGTTGTTCTGCCCATCCGCAATGAGGACGATCGCCAAGACGGCGCCCTCTCTGCCGTAGCGCTGCAGCTCTTGACGCGCCAGCTGCAGCCCCGCACCCAGAGCGGACTTGCTGTCGCTCGCAAGGTCGCCCACGGCGACCTTGGCCTGCAGCTTGTCCTCCGTCAGCGGCACGACCAGGTCAGCCGTCGTCCCGAACGAGACGACGCCAACGCGATCCGAGCCGCCCAAGCGGCCGATTAGATCGAACGCGAACGCTTTCGCCTCCGCGAGCTGCGCCGAAGCCGACGCGTCAATCACCACAACACAATCAACAGGGAACTGCCCGACCGCCCCTTGGCCACGGAGCGACACGCCGAGCGTCGCTGTATCGGGTTTTACACCCAGCCCGACGACGTTGATCTGCGTCGGACTCAGCGATTGTTCAACTTGCAGGGACCCCTCTCCCCACACCGCCCCGGAGGCGCACGCCAACACGAAGAAGAGAAGAGCCACGGCGAGGGGTTTCCCCCTCGCCGTGTTTGTGGTCGTTCTCATACCTGATCATCTCCTCGCTCGGACGCGCAAGCACGTCCGATGCAACTAGCCGCCGCTGCACACAGGCGCATCCGGATCGCAGGGGCCGTCCGGGACGACCGGCAGCGGATCGCAGATGTTGGTGCCGGTGAGCCAGTAGGCGATGATCTCTTTCAGCATGTGGTAGCCCACAGTCTGCCCGCAGGTCCACGGAACCACTTCGTCCTCCAACCAGAACGCAATCGCGCGCTGGACTTGCTGGAACGAGATCCTGTCGGACAAGGTGATGTCCAACTGGTCGCGCTGCACGTCCCAGCGGGAGATCGCGACGAGGACCGACACGCATTCGCTCACGTCCACGCCCGAGTCGCCCGTCACGGTCGTCTCCATGCACGGCAGCGCCGCGTCGACAACTCCGTACAGGTCATTGCTGCTGGCGTAGCAGGGGTCGCTCGACGCGATCTCGATCGCCTGCGTGGCCGGAACTTCGACCTGGTAGATGATCGTCTTCATCACGCCAGCCGTCAGTTTGGTCGGGAAGACCCACTCCGTCCGCGATCTCTTGTACGTCAGGCCGTCGTTCTCGATCGGGATGACCTTCCATCCCGCCGGAACGTCTTCGTTCAGCCCTACGCCGTAGAGATCCTGGTCGGCCCAGATCTCGACTTTGACCGTGAACGTGCTTCCCGCTCGATCGCCACCCGGGCCGGTGTAGTTCAGAAGGACGTTGTTGCACGGCACCGGCGCCAGGATCGTGCGCACGGCGTTGATGTTCGCCGCGGGCACGAGCGGCAGAGGAAGGTCAACCGGCGTGCACGTGTAGGCGTACGCCGACAGTTCCTTCATGTCCTCGAGGCTGATCGTCGCTCCGCATGTCCACGGCACCGACTCGTCGTTCTGCCAAATCTCGAGCGCTCGCCCGAGCTGCTGCGAGTCGATCTTTTGCGACAGACGGAGGTCGATCGTGTCCTCCGAATCGAGGCCAACGCGCGGCACGAGGTGAGCGACCGCTTCCTTGAGCGGCAAGCACGAAGACACCTCGACCTTGGCATCGCCCTCGACCGGGATCTCCATGAACGGAGTCATCGCCTGGAACGTGCCCGTGAGCGTGAAACAGACGGGCATCGTCGAGGTCATGAGCTGCGATGCGGCGGGAACCGTCAACTCGTACGAGACGACCTTCGTCGTGTTCGCACGAATCGTATCCACGAAGATCCACTGCACCGTGGAGCGCTTGAATGCGGCCCCGGCGTTCTCCAGAGGCTTGATTTGCCAGCCTACGGGGAGGTTCTCCTGCAGACCGACGCCCGCAACATCCATCTGCGGCTCCATCCGGACGATGACGAGGAATGTGCTCCCCGGCAGAGCGGCCGATGTCGAGATGGTGCGCGTCACCCGTACGACCACGTCACCCACGCTGACGGTCTGCGTGGCACGAGCCGTCGCACCCTCATTGTCGGTGGCCCGCACGGTGACGCTCTTCGTGCCACTCGTTGCGTAGGTGGTGCTCACCGTCGGCTCGGTCGTGGTCTGATCGAAGATCCCATCCCCGTTGAAGTCCCACTCGTACTTCACAATTCGGCCGTTGGCGTCCCTCGACGCCGAGGCGTCCAAGGTCAGCGGCTGATTGACGCGGGCGTTCGCGGTCGACACCGAGAAGGACACCGTCGGCGGCTGGTTCTGCACCGCGCCGATGATGATCGGGTCGAGGCGATTCAGCGTGATCGTCTGCGGAGCCGTCCTGTCTCCAGACAGGAACTTCACGTCGGTGATCCCAGCCGTGAACTGCGGGAACAGCGTCACCTGGAACACGTTACCCAACGGTCCAAGCACCATGCCGTCGCCGCGTCCCTGGTCCCAGACCCACGAGATGCTCCCGGTCGGCGGCGTAAGTTGCCACACCTCGCGGAAGTCCCCAGCTCCATCATCCTGAACCTGGAACTTCGTACCCGCCGGAACGCCGGACAGCGTCACCGCCGTCGAGCCCGCCGTACCCCCTGTGGCTCCGAGGAGGACGAACAGCGAGATCTGGCCGTTGGCCGTGTTCTGATAGAGGAACATGATCGCGGTGTTCGGCTTCTCGAAGCCCGTCGCCGACTGCATGTTCGTCATCTTGTAGAACGCAACCGGGTCCGCGGCGTTCGCCAGTGCTACGATTGGAACCTGCGTTTCCCCTTGACTGACAGTGTAGAAACCGTCTCCCTGGGCCAAGCCCATGCACGGTACGAGGAGAACGACCACCGCCAGGAGGAGGGGAAGGCCAAAGAGGCTGACCTTACGCACCCTCATTGCTACCTCCTTTGTTGGCGTATTCATCTTCTCTTCTTGCGCGAAGCAGGAATGCAGCTCCACTCTAGCAGATGCCCTCCACGAAAGTCTGTAACAGCGATTACGTCCCGTCGGGCCTCCACGTGCAAGATTCCATCTTCATTACAGAACCACGACCATCTGGAAGAGCGCTGCCTCAACTGCCTTCTTCGCCGCCTCGACGGGATCCGCCGTCAGCAGCGAGAAGAGGGGGCGGTCGTCCGCAGAGACTGTCGTCGTGAACTCGACATCCCCCCTCGCGTTGAAGACTGTCGCAAAGAGGCTGACCGAGGCCTTCCTCTCAATCCCGAACAGGAGACCGAGCGGAGTGATGAGCAGCTGCAGCGACGTCTCGAGGAAGGATGTGGCTCCAAGCAGGAGGAGCGATCGCTCTGGGCGGTACGAGATCTCATTCTCCCAGCTCACGATCCGCATGATGATGACATGATCCGCGCCGAGAGTTGCCGCCAGCCGCTGCAGTCCATCGACCGTGAGGCTGTTGCCAATGTAGGCGTTGGCCGCCCGCTGGGCCAACATGACGTCGCCCTGGGAGCACGTCTCCCCGCCCGACACGATCGAGCAGCGCTGAGCCGCGTAGTTTCTGACCAGTTCGAGATCCGCCGTCGGCACTGCGGCAGCGGCCTGCATGAAGAGGGCCACCCTGTCGCGACCCTGGGCCGTCGCCGCGGCGAGCGCGACGACGAGGAGGACGACGGCGACGCCCCTGATGATTCCGCGCGTTCGATCGAGCATGTTTCTCTCCACCACCCCTATGGCAGACTTCCTATTGCCAAAAGGAGTCTAGCTACGCCAAGCGGTGGAAGAAGGAACGGTGTCGACGCGCCCTCCCGTCTTTGTCTAGGGGGTCCGGGACGAATGTCCCGGGCAGTCGAGGACAGATCTCGCGAAGACTCTAGATCTCAAGATCCTTAGGCTCCTGCGCCGAATGAGGATGCACAGGACCCGCGTAGATCTTCAGCTTGCGGAGCATTTGGCGGCCGAGAATCGACTTCGGCAGCATTCGCCGAACCGCCTCGCGCACGGGCAACGTCGGGTGGCGCAGAATGAGCTTGCGGTAAGATGTCTCCTTCAACCCACCCATGTACCCGGTGTGGCGCTGGTACAGCTTGTCATCCCACTTCTGGCCGGTGAGCACGATCCGTTCGGCGTTGATCACAATGATGTAGTCGCCCGTATCCACGTGAGGCGTGTAGATGGGCTTGTGCTTGCCCTGCAGGATGGTGGCGATCTCCGTCGCCATTCGCCCGAGGCGCTTGCCGTCAGCGTTCACGACGTACCAGTCGCGATTCCAGCTCGTGCCCATCTCCTCGTTCTTCGCCACAAACGTCCGTTGCATTCTCGTGCTCCTCCAGGATGTCCAGTTCAAGCGCGTGATTATAGCGACGCGGCTTCGTCCTTTCAAAGGGGCCTTCGCAACGTCTCTTCAGGCGACGGCCCGTACGATACGAGACCCACCGGGACGTCCGTCGCCTCCTCGATGAACGCGACGTATTGCCCGGCTGCCGCGGGCAGTTCGTCCCACGCGCCCGCTCCCGTGTCGCCTTTCCAGCCAGGCAACTCCTCATAGACCGCCTCGCACTCGGCCAGCCGGTCGCCCGAAAGAGGGAATCGGTCGGTCGTCTCTCCGCCAACTCGGTACGCAGAGCATACCTTGATGGTGGGCAGGCCCTCAAGGACATCGAGCTTCGTCAGCGCCAATTCGGTGATCCCGTTCAGCCGGACGGCGTAGCGAAGGGCGACAAGGTCCAGCCAGCCGCAACGACGGGGCCGCCCGGTCGTCGTCCCGAACTCCCCGCCGCGCTCCCGCAGGGAGGCGCCGATCCCGTCCGTCAATTCCGTCGGGAAGGGCCCCTCGCCGACTCGCGTCTGGTACGCTTTCGTGACTCCAACGCGGCTGTGGATCGACGAACCCTCGATGCCCAACGACGTCCCGATCCCGGCAAAGACCGTGGAAGAGGACGTGACGTAGGGGTACGTCCCGAAATCGACGTCGAGGAGTGTGCCCTGCGCTCCTTCAAACAGTACCTCGTCGCCCGCATCGAGAGCTCGCTCGACCACGAGCGACGCGTCCACAATGGACCCCATCCACGGCTCCGCAAGCTCGAGTTGCCTGCGGACAATGCCCTTGGGATCGAGATCCCTGAACTCCTCGGACTGCGGCCACTCCCTCCGCAGGAGGTCGAGGCGCCACGCGATGCGCTCCCGCAGCCGCTCTGGCTCCAAGAGATCCCCGACGCGAACGCCGACGTGGGCGACCTTGTCGCGATACGCCGGCGAGATGCCCCGGCGCGTCGTCCCAAAGCGGGATCCGCTGCCCTCGAGCTCCTCCAGCATCCGGTGGTACGGAAGGATGAGGTGGGCGTTTTCGGCGAGAAGAAGCGCCGGTCCGCGGCCGACGTGCCGCGCAACCTCCTCGTACTCCCGCCTCATCACGTCGAGATCGATCACGACACCCCCAGCGAGAACGGAGGTCACCCCGGGATAGAAAACGCCGGCGGGCAAGAGATGGGTTCCGAACTTCACGCCGCGGTCAATGACCGTGTGCCCGGCGTTCGGTCCTCCGTTGAACCGCACGACCATCGACGCGGAGCGCGCCAAGAGGTGGGTGATCTTGCCTTTCCCCTCGTCGCCCCACTGAAGCCCGAGCACCGCGGTAGCCATCTCGTCCTCCTAGCAGGCTCGCGAGCGCGCGAGCCCGATCGTGATCCTGCCCAGCGGAAGCTCGATCGACTCGCGGTATTCCAAACCCTCGTCGACTGCGTGCCGAATCTCGCTGGCGAGGACTTCCGCCGCAAGATCCTCTTCGTGTTCAGCGAGCAGCGCCGCAAGCTCTGGTCCCGCGTCGTACGAGAGGACGATGCGGTCGGTCACGTCGAAACCCGCCTCCTTGCGCGCCAACTGAACTCGATGCGCGACCTCGCGGAACGTCCCTTGGCGGCGGAGATCCTCGTCGATGCGGACATCGAGAAGCACGCGCTCGGTTCCGCTCGCAACCTCGACGAACCCCGGCACCAGCACGGCCGTGTAGATGACATCCTCTGGCAGCACCTGCACGGAGGCTTCTCCCGCAGGGAGGTCGATCGGGCCTTGCGCGAGCCGCTCGCGCAAGCTGTCCGCCGGCTGCTCTTTGATCCAAGCTCCCACCTTCTGCCCCGCGCTTCCCAATCGTGGGCCCAGCGTGCGAAAGTTGGGCTCTGCAGCGAGCGTGGCGAACTCGCTCGCGTCGCTTCGCACGTCGAGCCGCTTCACGTTCAGCTCCTGCTCGATCAGGCTCCGCACCTCGTCGGAGAGGACGGCATCGGCTCGCTCCACGATAGCACGCGCCAACGGCTGGCGAACCTTCACCTGGGCAAGGTTCCGCGCTTGGTGTCCCAACGCGGCGATGGAGCGCCCAAGGGCCATCTGGTTCTCCAGCGTCTCGGAGCGCTCGCGCTCGTCGGGCTGGGGATACGCGCAGAAGTGAACGCTCGTCGGATCGGACGCCCCGCGCAACTCCTGATACATGGCCTCCGCCAGGAAAGGGATGAAGGGCGCCGCGAGCTTCGCGACCGCCAGAAGGGCCCCGCGCAGCGTGTCGTACGCGGCCACCTTGTCCTTTCCCATCCCTCCCTTCCAGAAGCGCCGACGCGACAGCCGCACGTACCAGTTCGAGAGGTCGTCGGCGTACGACTCCAGAGCGGACGTCGCGGCCACGACGTCGTACGCGTCGAGGGCTTCAGCCACCGCCTTTGCAGTCGACTGGAGCCGCGACCGCACCCAGCGGTCCATGACGGAGAGGTTCTGCGGATCCATCTCGTGGAGCGCGGGATCGTAGCCGTCGATCGACGCATAGAGCGCGAAGAAGTCGGTCGTGTTGCGGAGTGTGTCAAGGAACCGGTACAACGGCTCCTGAACCGCCGCCTCGACGATCCGCCTGGACTTCCACGGAGCGCTCGAGGAGTAGAGGTACCAGCGGATGCTGTCCGCACCGCAACGGTCGATGTACAGCCACGGATCCAGCGTATTCCCCTTACTCTTACTCATCTTCAGCCCATCCTCATCCAGACCGAGGCCCGTGGCCATGCAGTTCCGGTAAGGAGCCTGGCCGTGCAGGATCGTGCCCGTCGCGAGCAACGTGTAGAACCACCCGCGCGTCTGCTCCATCGCTTCGCAGATGAAGTCCGCCGGGAAGCTGTCGCGAAACTCCGTCTGGTTCTCGAACGGGTAGTGCCACTGGGCGGTGTGCATGCTGCCCGAATCGAACCACGCGTCGAGGACGTAGGGGACCCGTCGCGCCGTGCCGGCGCACTGCGGGCACCGGAGCGCCACCCGATCGACGTACGGCCTGTGCAGTTCCACCTCGCGCGCGAGCTTCGTGTCGACGGCACGCTCCACGAGCTCCTCTCGGCTTCCCACCGAGGTGACCTCGCCGCACGCATCGCAGACCCAGAGGTTGAGCGGCGTGCCCCAGTACCGATCGCGCGACAACGCCCAATCCTTGAGGTTCGCGAGGAAGTCGCCGAGCCGGCCTTCCCCAACATGGCTGGGATACCAATGGACGCTCGCGTTGTTTGCGATCATCGCGTCCTTGAACTCCGTCGTGCGGATATACCAGGAGTCCATGGCGTAGTACAGAAGCGGCGTATCGCAGCGCCAGCAGAAGGGATAGTCATGCTCGATCTCCTGGCTGCGATACAACAGGCCGCGCTCGCGCAGGTCGGTGACGATCAGAGGATCGGCGTCCTTCACGAACGTCCCGGCGCACGGGGCAAACTCGTCGGTGAAGTGGCCGGCCAGGTCCACCGGCTGAACGAACGGCAAACCCACTTCTTGGCCCAATCGGTAATCGTCCTCTCCAAACGCGGAGGCAATGTGCACGATGCCCGTGCCATCCTCGAGGTTCACGAAGGAGGCCGCGTACACGCGGTGGGCCGCTGCGTCCTCCGTCAGCCGATAGGGAGGTTCGTACCGAACGCCCACCAGATCCGCGCCGCGGAATTCGCGCAGGACACGGTGGTCGCCGACCAGCGCAGCGGACAGGAGCGCCTTCGCGAGGATCAGACGCTCGCCGCCCTGCTCGACCTCCACGTACGGCGCCTCGGCGGACACGGCGAGGGCCACGTTGGCAGGCAGCGTCCAAGGCGTTGTGGTCCACGTGAGCAGCGACGTGGGCGTCTCTCCCTCCCGGGTGTACGCCGCATCGTCGTCACCGACCATCCTCATGCGAATCGTGACGGACAGATCCTTCACCGCCCGATACCCTTGCGCGACCTCGTGCGACGAGAGCCCCGTCCCGCACCGTGGGCAGTAGGGCAGCGTCTTGTGGCCGTTGTACAACAGTCCGCGGTCGAACATCGACTTCAGTTCCCACCACACGGTCTCGATGTACTCATCGGTATAGGTTACGTAGGCATTCTCGAGATCGATCCAGAACCCCATGCGGCGCATCATTCGTTCCCAGTCCACCTTGTAGCGCCACACCGATTCCTTGCACTTCTCGACAAACCGCTCGACTCCGTAGGCCTCGATCTCCGGCTTGCTGTTGACGCCGATCTCCTTCTCCACTTCAAGCTCGACCGGGAGCCCGTGCGTGTCCCATCCGCCTTTCCGCCCGACGTAGAAGCCTTGCATGGTCTTGTAGCGCGGGTAGAGATCCTTGTAGACGCGCGGCATGAGGTGCCCGAAGTGGGGCCGACCGTTGGCGGTCGGCGGACCCTCGAAGAACACGTAGCGAGGTCGCCCCTCCGTCCGCCGCAGCGACTCGCGGAAGACGTCCCCCTTCTCCCAGAAGGCGAGCACGGCCTCCTCGCGGGCGACCGGGTTCCGAATCAGCTTCTCGTAGCGCTTCACGCTCTCTCCTTGTTCGGGCAACAGACTCTCTCACCCAACGATGGCACCCTGGATCTGGAACGTAACCGGCAAACGCCCCTACTGGGGCAGACGAATGTAAATGAGAAGAGGCGTGTTGCGTTCGACTCGATGCGTCATGAGCGGATCACGTGGGCATCATAGCGGCGCCCTCGCCGCGAGTCAACCGAATCCGCAGACGGGAATTGCAGGGAGACGAGTTGCCCAGCCGACCCACACCCAAGCAGGACACCCATGCACCTCCACGGCGGACGAGTGTCAATGTCGCGCCGCGCATCGGGCGTTGTGACCTCTCACCGGCGGTCGCAGTCTTAGCGCATGGGATCTAGATGGCTGCGGTTCGCGTTGCGGTTCTTCGGCATGGCAGTGCTCGTCGCCGGGCTCGCGGGATGCGTCGGCGGCCGGAACCCCATCGCGGTTCTTGCCACGGCCGTGGTTACCGGGCCCGCCCCGCTCGACGTCGCGTTCGATCTCTCGCACACGGTTCACCCGCTCGATCGCCCGATGACGTTCGAACTCGACTTTGGAGACGGCTCAGCGCCCTCCTCCGGATCTGATTTCGGAGTCATCGCGCACCACACGTACTCCCTCGGCGGAATCTACGAGGCGGTGCTGTCGGTGACCGACGATGCGGGTGTCACCGGGATGGATCGCGTGCAGATCACGGTCGACGACATCGGGCCCCCGGTTGGAATTCGGGCTGGGGAGACGGCGCCCGACTTCACGGCTCACACGACGGACGGTGGGACCCTGACCCTCTCGACCCTGCGTGGGTCCGTCGTCTTGCTCGACTTCTGGGGAGCGTGGTGCCCGCCGTGCCGTACCACCCTGCCCCACCTCGACAGCCTCGTTCGCGCCTACGCTTCCCGCGGCCTGGTCGGCGTCATCGTCGGCACGGACATCAACGAGGCCGACGCGGTGAACTACCTGACGCAGCAGGAGCTGACCCGGTTCACGAGCGTGTGGGAGCCCGGCGGCAAGTCCGGGAGCCCCATGGCTCAGCTCTATGGCGTGTCCGGCGACGATGTCGGAATCCCGCGAACCTACGTCATCGATCGCCAGGGCGTCATCCGCTTCGTCGGTCACCCCTCGAATCTGACCCCGGACATGGTCGAGACGATCCTCTAGTCCGTCCAGTCTTACAGGTTCTCGGTCATCCATTCGCCGCCTTGGCGTTTTCGGCGCGCTTTGCGTGATGAACGCACCGTCTCACGCAAAGAACGCAAAGGGCGCAAAGGACTGCACCAAGGAGAACAACGGGTTCGGGCTCTGGTTCCTGCCGGCCCTCCTTTGCGATCTTGGCGTCCTTTGCGTGATGCACGCCGAGTCTCACGCCAAGAGCGCAAAGGGCGCAAAGAACTGCATCGACGAGAGTAACTGGTTCTGAACTCTGGTTCCTGCCGGCCCTTCCTGGCGGGTCTTGGCGCGCTTTGCGGGATGAACGCACCGTCTCACGCCAAGAACGCCAAGAGCGCAAAGGACTGCAACAAGGAGAACAACGGGTTCTGAACTCTGGTACTTGCGGGTCCTCTTGGCGATCTTGGCACGCTTCGCGTGATGCACGCCGCGTCTCACGCCAAGAGCGCTAGCGCCCGGCACCAACGAACGCCGGGAGCCAAGGACTGCAACAAGGAGAACAACGGGTTCTGAACTCCGGCACCTGACGATCCTCTTGGCGTTCTTGGCGCGCTTTGCGTGGCGCAACTCGCAGCGGGGAGACTCCCTGTGGTCACGTGAGCCCCACGCAAGCAGCCGGGGCGTAGACGCCGCGGCAGTTGTCGGCTCCGCGCGGATCGGATAAGGTTCTGCGGTCGGAGACCCCTATGGGAACGCTGCACATCATTGATCACCCGCTGATCCAGAGCAAGCTCACGCGGATGCGTGACACTCGCACCGACAACGAGACGTTTCGCCGCCTCCTCGATGAACTGACGGCGCTCATGGTGTACGAGATTACGCGCGACTACCCGCTTCGAGAGATTGACCTGGCAACGCCGCTCGAGCGGACAACCGGCCGCGTGCTCGACGCGCGCGTCATCCTCGTGCCCATCCTCCGGGCTGGGACAGGGATGCTTGGCGGCGTGCTCGATCTCATTCCCATGGCCAAGGTCGGCCACGTCGGGCTGTATCGGGACCCCGTGACCCTCCAGCCGGTGGAGTACTACTGCAAGCTGCCGCCGAATCTCGAAGAGGCCCGCATCATCCTCGTCGACCCGATGCTCGCCACAGGGGGGAGCGCGATCGCCGCCGCTGGGATGATCAAGCGCCGCGGCGGAAAGCACATCCAATTCCTCTGCCTCGTCGCATCGCCAGAAGGGGTTGCCGCCTTCTCCGAAGCGCACGCCGACGTTCCGATCTACAGCGCCGCGCTCGACCGCGAACTCAATGCCAAGGGATACATTCTCCCCGGCCTCGGAGACGCCGGAGACCGCATCTTCGGAACGTAGTTCTAGCATGCCCAGTCCCGCAGCCGCCTCACGCCAAGAACGCAAAGGGCGCAAAGAAGGACAGGTTCACTGTAGCGTCGGAGCTTGTCTCCGACGGCGTTACCGCGTTTGCGACGATCGTCTCTCGACACGTCAACGTCGGAGACAAGCTCCGACGCTACATTGGCGCGCTTTGCGGGATGCGCGCCGCGTCTCACGCCAAGAACGCCAAGAGCGCAAAGAACTGCAACGAGGACAACAACGGGTTCTGAACTCCGGTACTTGCCGGCCCTCTTGGCGACCTTGGCGCCCTTTGCGTGATGCACGCCGCGTCTCACGCCAAGATCGCAAAGGGCGCAAAGAAGGACAGGTTCACTGTAGCGTCGGAGCTTGTCTCCGACGGCGTTACCGCGTTTGCGACGATCGTCTCTCGACACGTCAACGTCGGAGACAAGCTCCGACGCTACATTGGCGCGCTTTGCGTGATGCGCGCCGCGTCTCACGCCAAGAACGCCAAGAGCGCAAAGAACTGCAACGAGAAGAACAAGGGGTTCTGAATTCTGGTGCCTGCCGGCCCTCTTGGCGACCTTGGCGTCCTTTGCGTGATGCAGTCAATCAGTATCTTGACAGCGTCTCACGCCAAGAACGCAAAGGGCGCAAAGAACTGCAACGAGGACAACAACACGTTCTGAACTCTGGCGTCTGCCGGCCCTCTTGGCGATCTTGGCGCGCTTCGCGTGATGCAGTCAATCAGTATCTTGACAGCGTCTCACGCCAAGAACGCAAAGGGCACAAGCTCTAGCGACGCCCTGTCCACTCGTTGACGAGCCGAGGCAAGTCGTCGAATCGCTCGATCACGTAGTCGGCAACCTCGACCAGGGACTCGTCTTTCGGGTTTGCCGCCACAGCTAACCCCACGATGCGCATGACGGGAAGGTCATTCACGTGATCGCCAACAAAACAGATCTCCTGGAGGCCAATCCCGCGCTCCTTCGCCAACGCCCGCAGCGCCTCGTCCTTCGCCCACAGGTTGACGACGGTCTCGCTCGTCCCCGTGAACACCCCGTCCCGCACGTGAATCCGGTTGGCTAGAGCGAAGTCGAATCCGAGATCCTGTCGCACCCAGTCGGCCACAAGATCCACGCCCGACGACAGAATGCCGAGACCGTACCGCGGACGCAGGGCACGAACCGCAAGGCGCACGCCCTCGGCGTAGGGCGCGGGAAGGACGCGCGCCGCCACCTTTGCGTAGGGAACGCCGGCGAGGAGCGCGGCGTCCGCCGCCACCCACTCCGCATACGCGTCGCGGCGCGGGAAGTACTCGCGCAACAGAGCCTCGGAGCGATCGCCGACGCCTGCCGCGATGGCGATCGCTCCCCAGCTCGACTCGAATTCCACGCCGTGGTAGCGGACGAGGGTGCCGTCAAGGTCGAATACGACCGTCGTGATCGCGCGCCGCGGCCCCGCCATGCTATGGGATGAGCAGACGGGCTCCGTCCGCTATGCCGAGCCTGGCGAGCGATCCTGCCGGCAACTCCAGCGCAACCTGGTAGGCAGAAGACGCCGTGTACAGCTCTTCGCTGTTCGCCTTCATCGTCACTCCCCCGGCAAACGTCCCGTCCGCGGCGAAGAACGCGATGTCGAGATCGAAGAGCACGGTCAGCATCGTGAACTTACCCTCCGCCTCCCTGTCGAAGCGGAAGAGGACGCCCGGGAACCGCTCGATGAACGAGGCGGGAAAGCCCCGGAACCCCGCCCAGCGTTCGATCCAACTGTCCGCCACGAGCACGCTGAGCTGGACTGAGCCCCCGCTCGCATTCGAGATCGTCACGGTCTCCGACGCGAGTCCTCCGAGGATGCCCAGTCCGGCCCCGACGGGACTCCAGGCCGCAAGCGGCGCGCCGTCGGGCGCCAGAGATGGGTACACCGTGATCGCCGACTCGCCAATGCCGTCCCCGTTGCTGTCCGTAATGGGCGCATTGCCCCAGAAGTTGCCCACGCCGTTGATCGTCCACACGTTCGCTTGCCCCTGATCGGCCACGAGAGCGATTGCATTGCCGAGGAACGCGTTCTCGCCGATGCGATTCGACGCCGAGTCGAGGTTCATGTAGACGTGCTGCCCGTTGTCGGTGAACACATTGGCGCGGATCTCGTTACCTCGAGTCACCGAGCGCGTGAAGGTTTCGGGACAGATGATGCCGCGCGCCTGCTGCGCAATCAGGTTCTTGTCGATCCAGTTGTAGCTCCCGTAGAGCGAGATCCCGTAGGAACCGTTCACGATCGTGTTCGCCTCGACCACGTTGCCCGTGGCTTCCGCGCCGAGCGTAATTCCCACCTCGCAATCCGTGAGTCCGTTCCGCTCGATCCGATTCCCGTCCGCCAATTCGAGCGTGATCCCCTGCTTCGTGTTCTCGTGGTAGATGACGTTCTCGGCCACGCTATTCCCGCTCGATCCGCCCGAGAGAAGGATCCCCGAGACGTTGGCCAGGAGCTCGTTGCCGAGGACTTGGTTCTCATCCGAGGCCACGAGCCGGATGCCGGAATCGTTCGCATAGAGTCGATTCCCCCGCAGCACGTTCCGCGAGGAGAGAGTCAACTGAAGGCCGGCAAGGCGGTTGTTGCGCAGCGAGTTGTCAGCCACCACGTTGTCCGACGACTGGAGCAGGAAGATCCCGTGCTCGGTGTAGGTGGGTGACGTTCGGTACACGGAATTGGCGGACACGGTCGATCCGGTGACGAACGCAAGCCGCAACCCATCGCCGTTGATCACGCTGTTCCCGGTTACCGTCATATTCCGGCTGGCGGCGATCGTGAGGTGAGTTGTCGTCAACCCGGAGATCGTCTGCCCATCGAGTCCGTAGTAGTAGCGAATCTCCTTGTTGTTCAGCAGATTCGACTCGTTGATGTCGTGGTGGTACTGCTCCGCCGACTCGCCGCTCACCCGCAGGCCCAATCCGGTCACGTAGAGGACGCAGTCGCGCATCACGATGCCGGTTGACGAGACGATCTCGAACCCGTTCACGGACCCGGAGATCGTGCACGCCTCCAGCCGCCCTCGAGAGGAGAAGGCGATGCGCACAGCCGCGCCGGCCGGATCCGTCACGCCTTGAACCATCACTCCTCGCAACACGAAGGCGGCCTGCGTGTTTTCGATCCTCACCCCGTACGCGTCCGCCGGAGCGGCCGTTACCTCAACCCCGGCAATCAAGTACGGATCCTCGGCCGACCCCGTGCCGGAGACGACTCCGTTCTCGGCCGTGAAGTCGGCATCGCTCAGAATCATGATCGGCCCGCGGGCCGCGCACACTCCGGAGGAAAGCACCAACGCCCCCCCCATCACTAGAAACCATGCAAGAACGCGTTTCATGCGTCAGACTCCTTTTCACAGCGCGCGAGTCCCCACCCGGATCCTTCGCGCGAGACAGCAACGGCAGTATAGCCGAGTCGGTTTCCGCACAACAATCGTCATCGCGCGGATTCCGTGGCCCCATCGTCGCCCGTCAGACTGGCGAGCGTGTGGCAACCTCGTGAAGAGCCTGTGAAGGGAGACGCGGCGCGGCTCCGCGTGCCGAACGTCCTCTCCCTGCCGGACTGAGAGGATCGTGGGGCGGTCGACAGGCAGGTAGAGTCGTCCCATGCGTCGACCGAAGCGGGTCTCTTGCCTTGTCCTGTCGAGTGTTGTAGTGCTGTTTGCTCCCCTGATGTCCGTCGAACGCGCGGTCGCGCCGCTGCCACAGGCTGCGACGTCGCCGAAGCCCGCGGTGCAACCGGCTGCTCAGAGGGGCCACGGCCGAGTGGGCGTCTACTTGACCGCCTACGGCGTGCTGCGGGAGGACATCCTGCGCGGCGTCCTCGAGGCACGGAAGGCCGGCAAGATCGACACGCTGGTGATCAACGTCAAGGATAATCACGGCGACGTCTCGTATGCCAGCAACGTCCCCTTGGCCAAAGCCATGGGCGCGTCGACTGGACGCCTCGACTTCAAGAAGCTGATCCCCATTCTTCGGGCGCAGGGGTTCTACCTCATCGCGCGACAAGTTGTGTTCAACGACCCGCTCCTCGCGGCGCGCCTCGGGTACTCCGATGGTTGGCTTCCGGCCAACGACCCGACGGCCGTCGCCTACAACCTCGCCATCGCGGAAGAGGTCGCAAGCCTCGGGTTCGACGAACTCCAGTTCGACTACATCCGCTACGCGGATGGGGGTGGGCTAGCCACCGGCTACGAGGCCCGTTTTGCGGCCATCGACTCGTTCCTCACCAAGGTCGAGGCGAGCGTCGGCAGCCGCGTCACGCTGTCGGCCGACCTCTTCGGCCGCGTGATGTGGGACTGGAACGCTCGCCGCACCGACCCGATCGGGCAGTCGCTCGAGGACATGGCGGCGCACCTGGACTACGTATCCCCGATGGTCTATCCGTCCCACTACACCGAGCAGAAGTACAAGGACGGCCCGTACCTCGTGGTCAAGGACGCGCTGACGACGGGCAAGAAGCGCACCACGACGCCCATCCGCCCGTACCTTCAGGTATTTGACATGGCTATCCCGGCTGGAATGACGATTGACGCCTACATTGCCGCCGAGATTCGCGCCGCGAAGGAATGCGGCGCCGACGGGTATCTGTTCTGGGAACCGTCGAACGACTACCGCGCCCTGTACCGTGTCCTCGGCGTC
>Ga0247841_10006659_pt1 | contig 17684 bp, 11 predicted proteins | sample LaCruzMarch2015__2_FD_192410 | JGI IMG/M metagenome (GOLD analysis project Ga0247841, IMG submission 192410) | Freshwater microbial communities from meromictic Lake La Cruz, Castile-La Mancha, Spain - LaCruzMarch2015_18m | ecosystem: Environmental > Aquatic > Freshwater > Lake | place: Spain... | reverse complement strand
GGCCGGTAAGCTTACCGGGTATGAAATCGATGTTTACCGCGATACCGATGTAGACAACGAAGACGTTGACTTACAGGAATTTTCGGATGAAATCGATCAGTGGATCATCGATGAACTCAAGACCATAGGCTGCGATACCGCGAAGAGCATTCTGGACCTTGATACGGCAGAACTGGTAAAGCGCACCGACCTCGAAGAAGAGACGATAAACGAAGTGATCCGCATACTGAAAGCGGAGTTTGAATAAAAAGTACTAATTTTACAGCATGAGCGAAAGCACAACAACTGTCAGGCTTAGTAAAGCAGCGCGTGAATTCAACATTGGGATCAATACCGTTGTGGATTTTCTTTCCAAAAAGGGATTTAAAGTCGACCGTGATCCCAATGCCAAAATAACGCAGGAAATGTATGCTCTTTTAATGAAAGAGTTTGCCTCCGAGAAACATGTCAAGGAAGAGGCAAAGAAAATCGGTCTGCAATTCCTGGCTCACGAGACCATTACCATCGAAGATAAAAAAACAGCGACGAAGGATCGTGAAAAAGAACTGGATGATCTCTTCATCAAGAATGTATCCATGGATTTTGACAAGAATAATTTGTACGACGCGTCGAAGAAACCCAAGGATACCTCTCCCAAGGAGCTGATCAAAGAGGGGAAAAAGCCTGAAATACCGCCCATTGCCACTGAACCCCCGAAAGAAATTCCGGTCATAAAACTGGAAGTCACTCCTGCCCGGCCGGAGAAAGAGGAAAAAACTGCAGAAAAAAAGGAATCTCCTGAACCTCCTAAAACCGGAATCGAGGAACAGAAACCGGAAAAAACCGAAAAAAAGAAATCTGCTAAAGCCAAGGCTGAAGAACCTGCTGAACCTGCTCTTACAGAAAAACCCGAAGAGAAGAAGATGAAGGCAGAGGTCAAGATCGTTGGTAAAATGGATCTGGGGGCCTTTGAAAAGAAACCTGCCAAAAAAAGTAAAGGAAAAGGAAAACCAGATGGCAAAGAACCGGAACCTCCGGTTGCTGAACCTGAAATTTTACCAGTTCCTGAACCAGAACCCGTGGTTGAGCCAGAGCCTCTGATTGTTGAGGAGATACAACCCGAGAGCATTCCCGAGAAACCGGAAGAGGTGCATGAGCACAATTTCCTGCGCCGGGAAAAAATTATCCTTGAGGGCCCTACCATCCTTGGCAGCATGGAATTACCCCAACCCAAAAAGTTTGAAAAAAAGAAACCTCAGCCGGTAGCCTCCTCTTCCGACGATGCCTTGAAATCAAAAAAGAAAAAACGGAAACGCATCAAGCGCACTGGTGGAGATGAGGTAGTTAGTCAGGAACCCACTGCAGGGATCGGGAAACCGCGCTTCAAGGACAAGAAATCGCATAAACCGGAAATTCAGAAGCCTGAGGTTACTCCCGAAGACATTGAAAAACAGATCAAGGAGACCCTTGCACGTCTTGGTCCTACCGGCAAATCAAAAGCTTCAAAATACCGTAAAGCCAAGCGTGAAGCGATCAGTCAGCAGATGCACCAGGAGCAGGAACGCATGGAAGAGGGCAAACGTTTCATTCAGGTTACAGAATTTGTGACTGCCAATGAACTGGCCTCCATGATGAGTGTTTCCGTAACGGATGTCATCTCCACCTGTATGGCTTTGGGAATGTTTGTTTCCATCAACCAGCGTCTCGATGCCGAAACCCTTACCCTTGTTGCTGAAGAATTTGGTTTCAAGGTAGAGTTTGTCAGTGTTGAGGTACAGGAGGCCATCAAGCAGCACGATGATCTTGAAAATCCGGAGGATCTGACCGAACGGCCTCCCATTGTCACTGTCATGGGACATGTGGACCACGGGAAGACCAAATTACTTGACTTCATCCGAAGCACCAATGTCGTTGCCGGGGAAGCAGGGGGTATTACCCAGCATATCGGCGCCTATGAAGTACAGTTGGAAAATGGGAAAAAGATCACCTTCCTCGATACTCCTGGTCACGAAGCCTTCACAGCCATGCGTGCCCGGGGCGCAAAAATCACCGACGTGGCCATCATCGTGATCGCTACCGATGAAACGGTAATGCCGCAAACCCGTGAAGCAATCAACCATGCCCTGGCCGCTGGTGTTCCGATCGTGTTTGCCTTTAACAAAATTGATAAGCCAAATTCCAACCCCGAAAAGATCCGCGAAGAATTGTCGAAAATGAACATCCTGGTGGAGGAGTGGGGCGGGAAATACCAGACCCAGGAGATCTCCGCGAAGACCGGTGAAAACATTAACCTCCTTCTCGAAAAGGTGTTGCTCGAATCCGAGATGCTCAACCTTAAAGCCAATGAAAAAAGGCTTGCGCTTGGAACTGTCATCGAATCGTCACTTGACAAAGGCCGCGGCTACGTTGCCAAATTGCTCGTCCAGAACGGCACCCTCAAAGTTGGCGATATGGTGCTTGCCGGCGCCACTTATGGCAAAGTAAAAGCCATGTACAATGAACGCAATATCCCCATTAAAGAGGCCGGCCCATCCCAACCCATGCTGATGCTCGGATTGAACGGAGCGCCTCAGGCAGGTGACGGATTCAACGTCATGACCGATGAAAAGGAGACCAAGACCATTTCCACCAAACGTTTGCAATTGCAACGTGAGCAAGGACTTCGTACACAGAAGCACATCACGCTTGATGAAATCGGACGGCGTATTGCCATCGGCGACTTCAAAGAGCTCAACATCATTGTCAAAGGTGATGTGGATGGATCCGTTGAGGCGCTCTCCGACTCATTGCTCAAGCTCTCCACACCGGAGGTACTGGTGAACGTCATTCACAAATCGGTGGGAGCCATCACCGAATCGGATGTATTGCTGGCTTCTGCCTCCAACGCGGTTATCGTTGGCTTCCAGGTTCGTCCCTCTGTCAGCGCCCGGAAACTGGCGGAACAGGAACAGATCGATATCCGGTTGTATTCCATCATCTACCAGGCCATTGAAGAGATCAAGGCTGCCATCGAAGGGATGTTGGCCCCGGAGATCGAAGAAAAGATCACCTGCAACATCGAAGTGCGCGACGTATTCAAGATAACCAAGGTGGGAACAGTGGCCGGCTGCATGGTGCTCGACGGAAAGGTAAACCGTCATGCCAAAATCCGGGTTATCCGCGACGGTATCGTTGTTTACACCGGGTTACTGGGTTCACTGAAACGATTCAAAGATGATGTGAAGGAGGTTCAGTCGGGATATGAATGTGGATTGAACATAGAAAATTTCAACGACATCAAAGTTTCCGACATCATCGAAGGATACGAACAGGTAGAAATTAAACGGAAATTATAATTTTTCGCGGTTCAGGGTCTGGGTACGGTCGGGTCCGATGGAAACAGTATCCACCGGCAATCCTACCGATCTTTCAATAAACTTTACATAGCCGGATAGATCCGTGGGAACTCCTTCAATGAAGTCAATCCCTTCAAGACTGGTATTCCAACCCTTGAGCGAGGCGTAGGCCGGCTGCAGTTTTTCATCGCAAAGGTCGAATGGGAAACTTTCCACCACCTGATCATCCCTCGTATAGTGTGTACAAACCTTGATCTCTTCCAAAGGATTTAAAACATCTGCCTTCATCATGATCAGGCTGTCGATTCCATTCAGCATGATGGCATAACGGAGTGCCGGTAAATCGAGCCATCCGCAGCGGCGCGGCCGGCCGGTAGTGGATCCAAACTCATGGCCACCGGCACGCAAAAGATCGCCGAAAGCATCATTCAGTTCGGTGGGAAAGGGGCCACTGCCCACCCGGGTGCAATAGGCCTTGAAAATGCCGAATATTTTTCCGATCCGGTGCGGGGAAACTCCCAAACCTGCACAAACACCGGCAGTAATGGTATTCGATGAAGTTACATAGGGATAGGACCCAAAATCAACGTCGAGCATGGCGCCTTGCGCGCCTTCGGCAAGAATGGTCATGCCTTCGTCCAGTTTCCGGTTGAGGAAACATTCGCTGTCGATGATTTTCAGCTCTTTCAACCTCACAATGGAAGCAAACCACTGCTCTTCATAAGCCTCAAATGTCAATCCGTCGAGAAGGTGTTTCCCGGAATTAAAATCGAGATGGCGGAGGATGGAGAGATGGTATTCCTTAAAAGCAGTATACTGCGATAAAAATCCGGCATCAAAGATATTGCCCACGCGCAAACCTCTCCGCCCGTATTTATCGGTATAGGTCGGCCCAATCCCTTTCAGTGTGGAACCGATCTTCGATTGACCCATGATGGATTCGTAAGCGGTATCAAGCAAACGGTGCGAAGGCAGGATCAGGTGAGCCCTTCGTGAAACCATCAGGTTTTCCCATGGCTCCATTCCGGATTCCCGGAGTTTGTCGATCTCTTTAAAAAGAATAAAGGGGTCAATGATCACTCCATTTCCGATGACATTTATCGTGGAACGGTGAAATATGCCTGATGGGATGGTATGGAGAACAAATTTTTTACCATCAAAAATAATCGTATGACCAGCATTGGGTCCGCCCTGGAAACGGGCAATTATATCGTAGTGTGGAGTGAAAACGTCAACAATTTTACCCTTCCCTTCATCCCCCCACTGCAATCCCAGGATTACATCAACCTTCATGGATTGTGGAATTTACTTCTTTGGTTTAGCATGACCGTAACAGGTGAGTGCGTAATGTGTGATTTCAACATGAAAAAGTTTCTCAACCTGGCTCTTGATCTCTTCGATCCGCGGATCATAAAACTCGCAAACTTCACCCGAATCTTCAAAGATAAAATGATCGTGCTGCTTATATAACGTTGATTTCTCAAACTGAGCGTAATTGGTGCCAAATTGATGCTTGGTAACCAGTCCGCAATCGAGCAATAATTCAATGGTATTGTACAATGTGGCCCGGCTTACCCGGTATTTGTGATTTTTCATCCTGATGTACAGGGTCTCAATGTCAAAATGTCCCTCTGTGGCAAAGATCTCCTTTAAAATGGTATATCTTTCCGGTGTTTTCCGATGGCCATGGCGCTCCAGGTATTCCGTAAAGAGTTTACGAATAGTATCGAGGGTATCTTCCAAAGGTTTCTTATTCATAACAAGAAATTTGGCATAAAGGTATGAATTAAATTCTATTTAGAACAAATAAAAATAAAAAAAACATTAGTCCACCCTGGTAACATTGGTAATGCCTTCCACATTTCTTAACTTCACCAATACATTTTTCAGGATGGAAGTATCCATTACGTACAGGGATATTTCACCTTCGGTGAGCCCGTTGCGGGCATCGATATAAAACGACTGAATATTCAGGTTAAGTTCACTGGAGATGATCCGGCTGATTTCGTTGATTAGTCCTTGCCGGTCGATTCCAACTATTTTTATATCGGTCAGATAGGAAAGCGCTTTATCGTTTGTCCAGTTCAGTTTGACGACCCGGTTTCCGAACATGGTGATCTGTTCCTGGGCTTTGGTGCATTTGGTGCGATGGATCTGTATCGGAAGATCGTCGGATACCAGCAAGCCAAGGACATCGTCCCCCGGGATGGGATTGCAACAGGCGGAGACCTCATAATCCAGTTTCCCGGATGGTTCCACCTCTATATTTTCTTTGAAAGCACTAGCTGTTCCGGATTTTTGCTTTAAGGCAGTTTCATCCGTTGATGACCTCCCTTTTGGTTTATTGATATAGTTCAACCATCCGTTCCGGAAGTTCGAAGCGGCAAAGATTTTTACATCCTTGATCCCGAGCTTATCCTGGGAGGCGGCATAATAGAGATCTATCAGGGAGGAAAAATTGTTGGCCGTCAGGAATTTTTTTATATTTTCATGTGTAAAATCCACGCCCACCTGAAGAAACCACTTCCCGAGTTTTTCTTTTCCGGTTTTGAAAAATGTCTTTTTTTCTTCCCTGACAGCCATTTTGATGCTGGTTTTGGCGCGTGTTGTAACCACGTAGGTCAGCCATTCTTCACGGGGAGTTTGTTTGCTTGAATTGATGATCTCCACCTGTTGTCCGTTTTTCAGGATATGGTTAATGGGAACCAGTTTTTTATCCACCTTGGCTCCGATGCAGGTACCTCCGATCTCACTGTGAATGGCATAGGCAAAGTCGAGAACGCTTGAATTGGCCGGCAGTGTGCGCAATTCACCCTGAGGGGTGAAAACCGAAATTTCATCCAGAAAGAAATATCCCTTCACATCGTCGATGAAGGAGAGTGCATCGGAATCCGGGCTTTCGATCATCTCTTTGATGCGGTCGAGCCAGTTATCAAGCTGGCTGCTCAGATTCATCGATTCTTTGTATTTCCAGTGCGCGGCATAACCCTTTTCAGCAATTTCATCCATACGTTTCGACCGGATCTGTATTTCGACCCATTGCCCGGTATGGCTCATCACGGTGGTATGCAATGATTCATATCCATTGGCTTTGGGAATGGATATCCAGTCGCGTAACCGGTCCATATTCGGGCGATAATGCCCTGTAATCGCCGAATAGGCCTTCCAGCAATCAGCTTTTTCAGTGTCGAAGGGTGAATTGATCACGATGCGGATGGCAAAAATGTCATAGACTTCCTCAAAGGGAACCTCTTTTTTTCGCATTTTCTGCCAGATGGCGGCAATGGACTTTTCCCTGGCATGGATGGTAAAGTCAAAACCCCTCTCCGTCAAATCCTTTTTAATGGGGTAGATAAATTTGCTTACAAACCGGCTACGACCCCTGGCAGATTCCCTCAATTTTCTCGAGATGGATTCAAAGACTTCGGGTTCGGTATATTTCAGGGCGAGGTCTTCGAGTTCACTCTTGATGGCATGCAAACCCAATCGATGAGCCAGGGGAGCATACAGGTAAATGGTTTCAGAAGCGATTTTCAGCCGTTTCTCGATCGGCAAGGCATCAAGGGTTCGCATGTTGTGCAACCGATCGGCCAGTTTGATCAAGATCACGCGGACATCATCCGACAGGGTTAAAAGGAGTTTCTTGAAGTTTTCGGCATGGATAGAGGCGGTTCGCTGGTCAAATATTCCCTTGATCTTGGTCAATCCATCGATGATGGTCGCTACTTTTTCTCCAAACAATCCACGGATATCTTCCAGGGAGTAATCGGTATCCTCCACCACATCATGAAGGAGTGCACAGATGATGGAGGTGGTTCCCAGGCCGATTTCACCGGCAGCAATGGTGGCTACGCTCAGGGGATGATAAATGTAAGGCTCTCCGCTTTTCCGGCGCATGTCGCGATGCGCCTCCAAGGCCATCTTGAAGGCCTTGCGTACAATCTGACGGTCCTTCTGATTCTTCGGTTTCCATACCCGAAGAAGATTCCGGTATCGTTTTAGAATCTCCCGTTTCTCAACTTCAGAATTCTGCTGGTACATCGATCGGATTTATTTACAACCGGCTGCAAATTTATGGTAAAAACCAGCATGAAATGAAATAATGCAGCGCTATCTGCACCGACGCGGATAAAATTATTACTTTTGACGTAGGAATCAGAAGTCCGATCGCTCTATGTTCAGCCGTATTCAAACGCTCCTTACCTCTCTTTCACTCCTGTCGATTGTCGCCTTTCCCCTATCGGCTTTCGCCACCCATCAGCGGGCAGCAGAGATCATCATAAGACATGTCATCGATCGTACCTATGAAATCACCCTGATCTCCTACACCTTTACCCCAAGTCCGGCTAACCTTTACCGCGATTTCCTGCTGATAAACTGGGGAGATGGGACTGCAAACAACATTGAACGGAAGGAGATCAAATACCTTCCCAACGATATTTCATATAACCGCTACAGTGGAACTCATCAATACCTTGGCAACTCCACTTTCATTATTTCCTGTGAAGACCCGAACCGCAACGGAGGTATTCTGAACATTCCGAATTCGGTCAACACCCCGCTGTTCATCTATTCGGAGCTTACCATCAGCTCTTTTATCGGAGGTTATAATAATTCCCCCATCCTTTTGCTTCCTCCCATCGACAACGGTTGTGTCAATCAGCCCTATTACCATAATCCGGGGGCCTATGATCCCGATGGCGACAGTTTGTCCTACCGCCTGGTTCCCTGCCTTGGAGCCATGGGACAGGTTATACCGGGATATACCTATCCTCCTGCCTCCAATTCATTCACACTTGACCCGGTGACCGGTGACCTTTTCTGGGACAGTCCTCAGCAACAGGGTGAATACAATGTTGCCATCCTCATCGAAGAATGGCGCAACGGGATAAAGATCGGCAGCGTTCTCCGCGATATGCAGATCATCATCATAGCCTGCTCCAACCGTCCCCCGGTTATCGATCCGGTAGCCGATACCTGCGTGGAAGCCGGAAAAATCCTTGAATTTCAGGTCAGGGCATGGGATCCCGATTCCAATGTGGTAACCCTCACCGGTACGGGCGGCCCCATCGTGATGGCCAACAATCCAGCCAAACTCAATCCAAACCCGGCAGTTGACACGGGACATACCCAAACCACCTTTACCTGGAATACCGTTTGCACGCACGTGCAACGCAGGCCTTATCAGGTCTTCTTTAAAGCTTCCGACAACAGCACACCGGTCAGTTTGGTGGATATCAAATCGATGAAAATACTCGTTATCGGCCCTGCTCCCGATAACCTCACCGCTACCCCCATGGGAAACACCATAACCCTCAATTGGGATAACTATGCCTGCCAGAACGCCGGTGGGTATTACATTTACCGGAAAGCCGATTCCACGGGTTATATTCCGGGATATTGCCAGACCGGTGTTCCGCCCTACCTCGGGTATGCAAAGATTGATGAAATCAACGATATCACGAGAACAACCTACCTCGACGACAATAAAGGAGGCGGTTTGGTCAGGGGGATAAAATACTGTTATCTCGTGGTAGCCATCTATCCCGATAAAGCCGAAAGCTATGCCTCCAATGAAGCCTGTGCCGAATTGAAGAAGGATATTGCCGTGATCACGAATGTGAGCATCAATACGACCAGTATCCCCCAGGGGTCCCTTTATGTGGCCTGGTCGAAGCCCACGGAAATTGATACCATTCAGGCGCCCGGTCCCTATAAATACCTGATCCTGCGTGCACGGTCAGACAATCCCCAGCAATTTACCGCCATCGACTCCCTTACCGATCTGAATGACACCACGTACATCGATACTTTACTAAACACACAGGAATTCGGTTTCCTTTTCCGCATCGACCTTTACAATGTAACCCCGGGAAACCGTTTCCCGATCGGATCATCCCAGATAGCATCGTCAATGTACCTTTCGATCCTCGAAACAGACAAAAAGTTGAAACTTCGCTGGACGAACAACGTTCCCTGGATCAACGACACCTTTGCCATATACAGGAAAGAACCCGGCAGTTCAACTTTCGACTCGGTTGGTTTCAGCACGATACCGGCCTACGACGACAAAGGGTTGGTCAATGGACTGGAGTACTGTTACCGTATAAAAAGTATCGGCAAATATTCTGCGGCCGGATTTGTCGATCCAATCATCAATTATTCCCAGGAAGCTTGCGGAATTCCGGTTGACAATGTGCCTCCCTGCCCCCCGTTGCTAAAGGTTACGACAGATTGCAAGGAATCGACCAACATCCTGACCTGGACCATTCCCGCGGATACCTGCCCCACGGATATGGCCAGATACTATATTTATTATTCTGCCAGTGTCGGAAAACTGGTTTTGATTGATTCGGTGACCAATCCTCACGATACTTTCTATTACCATAAACCACCCTCTTCCATCGTGGGCTGCTATGCCGTTGGGGCAGTTGATTCGGTGGGTAACGAGAGTGAACTCAGCGAAATTATCTGCATCGATATTTCCGCGTGCCCATCCAACCTGTACCGGCTCCCCAATGTTTTCACACCGAATAACGATGAAGGCGGTAAGAACAATGTTTTCAAGCCCTTTCCATACACTTCGGTAAATGAGATCAACATTAAAATCTACGACCGATGGGGAAGGGAGGTATTCTCGACCAACGACCCGGGTATCAACTGGGATGGCCGTGACAAAACCACGAACCAGCCCTGCAGCGATGGCGTCTATTTCTATGTTTGTGATGTATATGAGATCACCCTGAATGGAACCGTCATGAGAACCTTAAACGGGGCTGTTACCATTCTGAGGTAACTCATTTTTTCTTATCTTTGCCTCCGTGAAACAGATACGGAATTTTTGCATCATTGCCCATATCGACCATGGGAAATCAACACTGGCTGACCGGCTCCTTGAATGGACCGATACCATTTCGGAACGGGATTCACGGGAGCAGGTACTCGACGACATGGATCTCGAACGCGAGCGTGGGATCACCATTAAAAGCCATGCTATTCAGATGAATTATTCGCACGAAGGACAATCTTACATTCTTAACCTTATCGATACCCCGGGTCATGTCGATTTCTCGTATGAAGTTTCGCGGGCCATTGCCTCCTGCGAAGGCGCCTTGCTGGTGGTTGATGCCACGCAGGGTATCCAGGCTCAAACCATCTCGAATCTTTACCTGGCGGTTGACCAAAATCTGACCATCATCCCGGTACTGAATAAGATCGATATGGAAAATGCCATGATCGAAGAGGTAAAGGACCAGATCGTGGATCTGCTGGGTTGCGATCGTGAAGAAATCATTGAAGCCAGTGCCAAGGTGGGATACGGGATCGACCGTATCCTGGAGGATATCATCCATAAAATCCCCTGTCCCAAAGGGGATCCCGATGCTCCTTTGCAGGCTCTGATCTTCGACTCTCTGTATAATCCTTTTCGCGGCGTGATTGCATACTTCCGGATTTTCAACGGCACCATGCGAAAAGGCGACCATGTGAAGTTCGGGGCTACCGGAATGGATTATCATGCCGATGAAGTGGGCATCCTGAAACTTAAGCCCGAAGCCCGTGATGTCGTGAATACAGGCGATGTGGGATATATCATCTCCGGGATCAAGGTCAGCAAGGAGGTTCAGGTTGGGGATACCATTACCCATGTGGCCCGCCCCTGTGCCCAGATCATTGAAGGTTACCGTGGCGTAAAACCCATGGTATTTGCCGGGATTTATCCGACCGATGCCGATAATTACGAGGAATTGTGCGATTCGCTTGAGAAACTCCGGCTGAACGATGCTTCCCTCTCCTTTGAACCGGAAGCCTCCGCAGCTCTTGGTTTTGGATTCCGCTGCGGTTTTCTTGGATTGCTGCACATGGAGATCATCCAGGAGCGCCTCGACCGGGAATTTGACATGGATGTGATCACCACTGTACCCAACGTATCCTACAAGGTCTATACCACGAAAGGTGAAATGTTGGACGTGTACAATCCTTCCGGTTTGCCCGAACAAAATTACATCGAGCACATGGAAGAGCCTTACATCACGGCCAACATCATCACCAAAGCCGAATACATCGGGCCCATCATCAAGCTGTGCATGGATAAACGGGGCACGCTGAAAAATCAGGTGTATCTCACCACCGACCGCATTGAACTCACCGTTGATCTTCCGCTCGGAGAGATCGTTTTTGACTTCTACGACCGGCTGAAAAGCATCTCGAAAGGGTATGCCTCCTTTGATTATCACCCGATCGGATACCAGGATGCCGACCTGGTGAAACTCGATATCCTCCTGAACGGAGAGGTCGTTGATGCATTATCGGCCCTCATCACACGGAATAACGCCTATGAATTTGGCCGCAAATTCTGCATCAAACTCAAGGAATACATCCCGCGTCAGCAGTACGATGTAGCTATTCAGGCGGCGATCGGGGCAAAAATCATTGCCCGTGAAACCGTGAAAGCCGTGCGAAAAGATGTGACGGCAAAATGTTACGGCGGCGACATCACCCGGAAGCGGAAATTGCTGGAAAAACAAAAGAAAGGAAAGAAACGCATGCGTCAGATCGGGAATGTGGAGGTGCCCCAGAAGGCTTTCCTGGCTGTCCTTAAACTCGATTCCTGATTTCTTGAAAAAGTTTGTAACACATGAATAAGTTTATCGTCTAATTCCAGTATATTTAATCCAAAAATTAAATACCATGAAAACGATGAAATATTTAACTGTTTTTTTACTTGTGCTGTGCATGATCTTTATCACCAAAGGCAAAAAGGTCCGCGGCCAGGAAGTGAATGATCGCAAACATCGTCACGAAATGAACGATTCGGACAGAAAAGGAATGAAAGTTGTCAAGATCAAGAAATTCGATGAGGATTCCATTGTTGTCTATATTCAGAAAAAAGGCTTCGGCAACTTTGAAATGCCCGATTGCCCCTTTTTCCCTAAAAAGAACAAATACAATGGTCATTGGGCCGGCGTGGGATTGGGATTCAACGGTTATGTCAACAGTGATTTCAACATGGACTTCGGACCGAAATACAGCTATCTGAATCTGAATACAGCCCGATCCCTGGTGGTCAATCTGAACCCGATTGAATTGAACCTCAACCTCGTAAAGAACCATTTCGGTTTTACTTCCGGTCTGGGTTTCCAGTTAAGCAACTACTATTTCACCGGAAGCAATACGCTGATTCCCGATTCCAGCGCGCTGGTCGCATTCAGGGTTGTGGATATAAATGGCGCCCCGGTGGAACTCAGGCGAAACAAGTTATTTGTTTCCTACCTTACCCTGCCCATTCTGTTTGAATATCAAACCAATCCGAAGCACCGGATCAGCAGTTTTCATGTAGCCCTTGGCGTTATCGGCGGAGTACGCATCTGTTCTTATACCAAACAGGTATTCGGCACCCAAGATCAAACCTATTACCTGGCCGATGCCAATGGCAATAAAGTGGCTTCATTCTATGTGGATAAATGCTATACCCGCAATTACAACGCCTATCACCTGAGTCCCTTTAAACTGGATGCAACATTGCGCGTTGGTTGGTCGATCCTTAATTTTTGGGCTACCTGTTCCCTTACACCGATGTTCCAGAAAAACCAGGGGCCGGTATTGTATCCATGGACAGTGGGGATACAACTGATCGGGTGGTAATAGAGCCGGTACAAGGATTCCTTTTCTTCAATCCTCATCTGTGAAAAACCTTTTCTCGAAATTAATGAGAAAAAGTCTTTTGGTTGCCCGAGTAACCGCGGTATAAAGCCAGCGGGCAAATTCCACATTGATCATGTTATCGCTCAAGTAACCCTGGTCGATGAATACCGTATCCCATTGACCACCCTGGGTTTTGTGACAGGTCAGCGCGTAGGCAAATTTGACCTGAAGGGCATTGAAACATGGACTTTCCTTCACCTTTTCGATGCGAGCCCTTTTCGAACGAAGTTCAAGAAAATCCTCCATCACGGTATTGAAGAGACGGTTATTGTCGGCCTGTGAAAGTGCCGCGGATTCCGACATGAGGGTATCAAGGATGATTTTTACATCCAGCTCTTTTTCATCCGGGTAATCGAGGAAACGGATGGTAACATCAGCAAAACGGAAGCCATAGATCTCTTCAATTTTGCGGATGCGCGTGAGTTCCACGATATCTCCATTGGCAATGAATCCTGCAGTGGATTCTACAGGAAGCCAGAAATAATTGTTTTTAACCACCATCAGGAAATCACCGGTGGCAATCTCCCCGTCGAGGAAGAGGATTCTGTTCCGGATTTCACGGTTATAAATGTTGGCACGTTTGTTGGAGCGGCAGATCACGACGTTGTTGTCTTTGCCCGCCCCGGAATAGGCCTGGTTCAATGCTTCCTCCAGTTCCGACCCGGTTATCCGGAGAATATCGCTGTAGGGTCTGACATTGAAAACAGGGAAGGAAATTCTTTGTTCCTGCACCTGGTTGCGAACGGCCGTAGCATTGACGAGGATCCCTGATTTACTGGCCTGGCGAACCACCTCCGTAAGTTCAAATGAATCGATGGAAAGGTGATAGGCCTGCTTCAGGAATGCAAGGTCCAGTGCCGGGCTTTTATCGAGGCCAACAGGTGGCAGCTGGGCTGCATCGCCGATAAAAAGCATCCGGCAGTTTTCACCGCTGTAAACAAACTGAAAAAGATCGTCGAGCAGGTTCCGGGTATTGAAAAGCATCCCTTCATTTGCCGTGGCATGGGGGATCATGGAAGCTTCATCCACGATGAAGAGCGTATGCTTGTGGTAATTGACCTGGAGTTTCAGGTCAATGTGTCCCTGGTTGTTGGTACGGGCAAGGTAAATCTTTCGGTGGATGGTGTTGGCTGCCTTGCGGGTATAACTTGACAGGACTTTGGCTGCCCTGCCGGTAGGCGCCAGGAGCACTGTTTTCCGGCCGATTTGCGGAAGCACATCCACCAGCGCTTTGACAACCGTTGTTTTTCCCGTTCCGGCATACCCTTTTAACACAAAGAGGGCATTGGCCTGTTTCCACCCGATATTCAGGAATACAGCAAGTTCTCCAAGAAGCCGGTCCTGCCCCTCAGTAGGATCATACGGGAACTCCTTACGAAGCAAGGAAATGAGCTGGGTCACATCCATTACATCACTTTATTCATACCGGAGCGATTCGATTGGATCAAGGTTTGCCGCCTTCTGGGCCGGGTAAATCCCGCTGATGAGCGCCACTACCAAACAAAGAAACGCTCCTGTCAGAATCCATATCCAGGGGACGATAAAGGCGCTTCCGATAATAAGGGAAATCACATTGCCAACGAGAATTCCAAGGGTGATCCCAAGCAATCCACCGATCTGACCGATGACGATGGCTTCAACCATGAACTGGTTCCGGATCACGCGGCGGGTAGCCCCGATGGCTTTACGGATACCAATTTCACGGGTTCGTTCGGTGACCGAAACCAGCATGATGTTCATCAACCCGATGGCAGCTCCCATCAGGGTGATCAGACCAATAAGTGTGGCTGCAACGGAAACATTCTTGATGTTCTCTATAAGCATCTTGGCGATGTTATCACTTTTGGTTATTTCGAATGTATCGTCAATCCCCACCGGAACTTTCCGGATGTTGCGCAGGATTGCCGTGGCCTCTCCCACAGCCGGATCCAGAAATTCGGTGCGGGTGGCCATGACATTGATGTTGTATGACATCTTTGGTCGTGGAAAAGTAATCCTGACATTGTTCAACGGGATGAAACCACTCCGGTCGCCACTGAATCCCATGCTGGAACCTTTTGATTTCAACACTCCGATTATTTTGAACTTTCCCGGTCCAACGGAGATGACCTTCCCGATGGGGTCCTCCTTTTTCTTAAACAGGTTGTTGACCAGTTCTGCCCCGATGATGATGACACTCGACCCGTAATATATTTCGTGAGGAGAGAAATTCCGTCCCTTTTCGATCTCCTCACCCGAAGTGGTCATGTAATCTTCATCGGTACCGATGATCCGGATGTTGGGATTGGTTTTGTTCGACTCGTACTTCAACGTTGCAATGTTGGTGGCAAAAGTCCAAACCGAAGTGTGTGCAGGAAAAACGAATCGTTCCTTGAATTCCTGGGCCTGGTTGTAAGTAATGGGTTCATATCGTTTCTGAACATTACTCTGTCCGCCGATATGAATGTTCATTGACCGGTTCCGGATAGTGAAGGTATTGGCACCCATCATGGAGAAATTCTGGGTGAGAAAATATTTTATCGAGTCCGTTGCCGTAAGGATCCCGACCAGCGCCATGATTCCGAAGGCAATGATCAGGATGGTGAGGATGGTCCGGAGCAGGTGAGTGCGGATGGAGTCAAGCGAGATACGGATATTTTCAAGTACCAGGGTGTTTTTCATATCGTTCAGAATTAACGTTTTTTCCCGAAGGCCAGGTCGCCGGCATCCCCCAGCCCGGGAACAATATAGGATTGTGCGGTGAGTTCCTCGTCGATTACCCCCACCCAGAAAGTAATGTCCTGCTGCGGAAGATGTCGTTTGACATATTCAAGTCCTTCCATGCTGGCTACAATGCTGACGATGTGGGTATGACGCGGCTTCCCCTTGGAAAGGATTTCCCGGTAGGCATATACCATCGAGGAACCTGTTGCCAGCATGGTATCGCCCAGAATCAGAATCTTTCCGTCGATTTCCGGGACAGAAGAATACTCGATGTTTATGGTAAAGGTACCATCCTTGAGATGTTCGCGGTAGGCAGAAATGAATGCATTTTCGGACTTGTCAAAAACATTCAGGAATCCCTGGTGGAATGGGAGCCCTGCTCTTAAAATCGTTGCCAGAACAGGGTATTCCTTCAATACAGGTACATTCGCGGTACCCAGTGGAGTGTTTACCTCCTTCATTTCATAGGCCAATCCACGGCATATCTCATAGGCAAAAGCAAATCCGATGCGTTCAAGGTTCCATCGGAAACGCATACTGTCCTTCTGAATTTCAACATCACGGATCTCCGCAATGAATTGATTCAGGATAGAAGGCTGGAGCGTAAGTACATTGACCATAGCATGTAGTTTTCAAATTATCTATTCACAAATGTACCATATTTTTCCTAAGTCCTTATTTTCCTGATGAATTTGACCCCCTTACCAACAAGACCCGGTAACCTGTTGATATGGAGAAATGGATAGGGAACCTCCATAGCTCCAAAACTTTTGTAAAAACGTCCCAGATTCGGGTCGTTTCCACCTTCAAAATCAAGGGTGAGCGCCTTGCCGGCATGCTCCTTAATGGCATGATCGAGGAGCAGAAACATGGCCCCGTTTTCCCGGGCATCCTTCCCTGAAGCCGCAAACAGGTAATACATCCGATCACAATCGTACAGAAAAAATGCTGCAGCAGAAAGACATTCCTCCGGTGCATAGGCGCCGAGTATCACCCCGAAAGAATTTTTCTGACAATGCAATATGAGTTTACGGAGAATTTCATAATGGCTGAACTTCAGTATTCCCTCCTTTTTCCCGAAACCCTCTTTAAAAAGGGTGATCAACTCATCGGCTTCTGCTTTCCTGCCAAGATGAATGCCCTGATCGATGGCTTTGCGGATGTTGCGGCGGGTATTCTGTGAATAATTCCTGATCAGGGTTTCATAGCCGGGAATCAGATCCAGCTCGTGATTCATCCGGGTATGGCAATCGTATTCATCGGCATTCACTTTATTCATGACATTGAGGTGAATGTCGGCATATTTGAATTTCGACGGTATGGCTTTAATGAACTGATCGACCAGGGATGCCGTAAGGTGCTGTCGTGAAAATATCCCCAGTTGCTGTGTAAAGAAGGGCTGATACAGATACCGGATTCCTCCCTTGCGATGATGCGTCAGGGGGAAGACAGAGTTGTAATCCGTCTCCACGAGGGCATCCCAGCCCGGACTGACCATGTCGAGGTACCAGGAAAAAGCATACACTCTCCGGTTGACCGATTGTGCAATGCACTGGTCCCAACGATGTTTATCAATGTCGAAATGGGCAAGGTATTGAATCATACTATCGTTCAGGCTAAGGCAATCCGCAGCATCTCTTTGTAAACCTTCCGCCATCCATGCCAGCGTCCGGTATCACTCAGACTTTCATTGTGCCACAAGCTGACAAACTCTCCGTTTACCGATTTTATTGTATTTACGTTTTCGCGGATCATTTCAAGGCTTTTCTCCGGAGTTAGACGAAGATAGTCCTTAAACGTTACATCCATGAGTGTGACCGGATGAATTTTCAGGGTAGTGGCTTCATTCCTTGAAAGATCGAAAAAGGGGAAGGGAACTGCAATGCCGGCTCGGAAGCCGGAATGTGACGCATAGCCCATGGAAAAATCATCCGTGATACCAAGCTGAATCAGGCTTCGATAGGT
>Ga0247841_10006658_pt1 | contig 17685 bp, 20 predicted proteins | sample LaCruzMarch2015__2_FD_192410 | JGI IMG/M metagenome (GOLD analysis project Ga0247841, IMG submission 192410) | Freshwater microbial communities from meromictic Lake La Cruz, Castile-La Mancha, Spain - LaCruzMarch2015_18m | ecosystem: Environmental > Aquatic > Freshwater > Lake | place: Spain... | reverse complement strand
GCATTGATGAACATGATGCTAGAGTGAGAGAAAAATATTTGAAAAGCGGGATGGGCAAGCGTTATATCAAAAACCGATTAAAACGTTTCCTATCTCTAACGGGATAAATCATGAGCGTAATTAAACACAAAAATCAAAGAGTAGGTATTTTTATAGATACACAGAATCTTTATCATAGTGCAAAAAATTTATATGGTTCAAAAGTCAATTTTGGACAGATAATAAAAGATGCTTTAGGCGGAAGACTTTTAATAAGAGCTGTTGCTTATGTTATAACAACAGAGGCAGGAGATGAGAAAAACTTTTTTGAAGCCTTAACAAAAGTTGGTATTCAGACAAAGACAAAAAATTTACAGATATTTTCAGGTGGTGCAAAGAAAGCAGATTGGGATGTTGGTATGGCAATGGATGCAATAGCACTTTCACCAAAGCTTGATGCAGTAGTGCTTGTCACGGGTGATGGAGACTTTATACCTTTAGTCGAGTATTTAAAGATAAACGAAGGATGTCAGGTAGAAGTTGTTTCATTTGGTAAATCAACTTCATCAAAACTTATTGAAGCAGTAGATGACTTTATAGATTTAGACAAAGAACCAAGAAAATATTTGATGGGAGGAATAGGGAAGAGATAGAAACAGGTTACAGTTTATAGGTTTTAGTTTATAGAAAAACCAGCGATTTCGCAAAGCGAAATCGCTGGTTTTTGCTTGCCCGACAAATTCTTATTTGTTTGAGGTTTTAAAATTAAACCCCCGAGATGTTATCCCGGGGGTTGTCAAAAACCATTGTCATCTCAGGCGGCATTTTTCCAGTAGACGTAGACTCCTGGTAACTTCAGTTTGACTACATTGTCGAATCCGTCTGGTCTGATGGCCGTGCCATCGTCAAGCAGTCCAGCCTGTCTGACAAATGATTTCCATTTCAATGAGATCTCATTCAGAATCGAAAATATTGCCTCATTTGATCTCGCATTTCGTGCCTTTTGTATTGCTATTACCTCGTCCATCATTGCGTTTGCGACATCACATAGGGCGTGTACGGTTGAACCTTTTGTCTTGAACCCTGACACATAATCAGATGCCTTCATGAAAGCCTCCTGTTGTTTATCTATCTAGATACTAGCACAATATAATCAAAATGTCAAATATAATTATAAATTATTTTGCTCCCTGTTTCTCAAACGCTTCCACTAAATTTTGGAACAGAGAAGCGACGGTCATCGGGCCGACTCCTCCTGGAACGGGGGAGATTGCAGAAACCATCTCTTTCACTGAGTCAAAATCTACATCACCATATATCTTTCTTGTGCCATCGTCTTTAATGATCGAACTAATACCGACGTCTATTACTGTCTGTCCTTCTCGAACATAATCAGCACCCACTAATTCTGGTTTTCCGATAGCAACCACTAAAATATCAGCTTCTCTTGTTATTTTTTCCGGATCAACTGTTTTACTATGACAAATTGTTATTTTTGCTCCGGCATTTTTCAATACTGTTGCAATTGGTGTCCCAACGAGACGAGATCTTCCCATCACAACAACGTTCTTGTTTTTCACAGGAATATCATAATAGTTTAAAAGTGAGAGAACACCTCTTGCTGTTGCTGGAGTTATTCCTTTACCATTGTTTTCTAAAAGATTTTTTACATTTTCATTGTGCACCCCATCAACATCTTTCATCGGATCAATGTGCTCTATTGCTTTAAACCAGTCTAGGGGGGCAGGTAATGGTGACTGGATTATTATCCCATTTACTGATTTATCCCTGTTGAGTTTGTTAATTCCTTTTATTAGTTCCTCTTGTGAAACTTCTTTGTGTGGAAAATTTACAACAAACACGTTCGCCCCAATCTTTTTTGCAAAAGCGATTTTTCTTTTTACATATATATCGGAATCTGGATTACCTCCAATCTGAATTATTGCAAGACTAGGCACGGAACTAAAACCAGAGATTTTCTCTTTCAAATCAGCCATTATTTTGTCGCGAACGACTTTTCCATCTAATATCTTGGGCATATAGGTCTTGATATTAGCAGAAATGGGGAAGATTATCCACTGATTTTATGTATTGACAATGTAATGACATTGTATATACTTATATTGTTACTAGATTAACATAATATATATGAATACAACACTACAAATAAGAATAAACGCAAAGGATAAAAAAGACGCCCAAAAGGTCTTTGGTGAAATGGGAATGGATCTTTCTTCTGGAATAAAAAGCTTTATTAAACAAGTTGTCACAGACAAAGCCTTACCTTTCCAGCCAAGGACTAGTAATGGCTTTACACCAGAATATGAAGCGATGATTCTTAGGGAATCTGCTTGGGCAGAAAAACACGGAAAGAGATATAAGACAGTTGAGGAAGCCTTTAAAGACCTAAAAAAATAATATGTTGGAGCTAGTATTATCTAAGGCATATAAAAAGGCTTTTAAAAAGCTTTCTCAGTCAGGAGGTTTTAACGAAGATAAACTGATAATGGTTGTTTATAAATTATTAAAAGAAGAAAAATTAGAAGAGAGGTATCAAGACCATGCTCTTAATGGTCCACTTTTAGAGCATAGGGATTGTCATGTTTGTAACGACATTATTTTGGTCTACAAGATTAATAAAACTTTAGGAACACTAACTTTGTCTGATATCGGTAGCCACTCTGACTTATTTGAATAATTGTTTAATCAAACTAGCGATTTTCCTTCGGAAAATCGCTGGTTTTGTGTTACTTGGAAGCGAGGCTTCCAAGTAAAAGCTGGATTGCTTCGTCGAAGACTCCTCGCACACTACAAGAGTACTTCCATTTTCTAGTCGCTATGCTCGAGAAAATTAGGTCGAGACGGAAAAAAGAACTTGCCCCCACACCAACTTTGGGAAATATCAAAGTTGGTGTAGGGGCTTGCTTGCGGAAGAGAGAGAGAGAGAGAGAGTATTATAAGGGGAGTTAGAAATAACTGATTATTAGAGTTTAAAACAAATAAAATGTCAGAAAATTTTAATTCACAAAATTCTCAAAGCTACAGAGACAATTTAGCTGAATCTTTAAGAGATAAGAGAGACTTAGAGGGTGGTAAAGATTTGGCTAAAGAGCAATTAGAGATGGAAAAAGATACAGTTGATTATAAAAGGGCAAAAATTCAACACAAAGAAGATAATCTAGTTTTAAGACAAAGTGAGAAGGAACAAGAAGAAAGAATAGAGAAGAAAAAAGAAAATGTTAAATCATCGGGGTTAGAATGGGCACCAGAGCAATGGAATTCTACTGTAAGCTTAGTGCATATTAAAGAACGAATTATGGAATTAAATAAGAATTTAAAAGAAGGAGAAAAACCATGGCGATTACCAACAAAAGCCGAATTGCTAGCTGAATTTAAAAAAACACCCTCAACCCTAGTTAATTTTATGGAAACTTACTATTGGACGAGTGATGCAAATCCAATCAACATGGACGAAATGTACGTCATTGCTCCTTTGAATGGTGGTTTTGTTAGCACAGCAGATACAGGGAATGTAAATATTGCCCGTGCTTGTCTGGTTCGCTAAACAAACCCCACAATCTATGCTATTCTAAAACCGTCTTAATAGACGGTTTTGGTTTTATTAGTATTGTTTGGTTTTTGGATAGATAGATCGGAACGCCGTTCTTATCTAAAATCTAGAAATCAAACAAGGGACATTAATCCCGTTAGAGATAGGAAATTATTCTCATAATTTCCGTTCGGAAGATAACATTTCGTGCTTTAATTGGGTTAAATCGATTAATTAGATCATTGTGCCAATTCATAACACATTGATCTCTAACGGGATGAAAAAGAAAGAATTTTCTATGGAGTTAGGCGGAAGGAAACTTACTGCCGAGTTTAGTGATTTGGTAGAGAATGCTAATGGTTCGGTAATCTTAAAATACGGAAATACAGCAATACTTGCAACTGCTGTTATTTCTAAGAATTTAAAAGAGGGTGGAGATTATCTACCTCTTACAGTTGAGTTTGAGGAAAGATTTTATGCTTCAGGTCAAATTTTAGGTTCAAGATATGTCAGAAGAGAAGGTAAACCATCCGATGAGTCTATACTCTCAGGAAGAATTATAGATAGAACAATCAGACCTCTTTTTGATCAATGGATTAGAAATGAAATTCAGGTCGTTGTTACTGTGCTTGCGATAGATCAGGATGATCCAGACGTACTTGGAGTTATTGCCGCATCACTTGCTTTGGGTGTTTCAAAGATTCCTTTCCACGGTCCAGTCAGTGCTGTTAGAGTTGGAAAGCACAGAAATGATGGATTCCAAATGCACCCAACTTTCTTGGAGAGAGATAATGAAAATTATGAAATTGACTTAGTCGCTTGTGGAAAAGATGGACTTATAAATATGATAGAGCTTTCGGGTGATGAATCCCAAGAATCTGTTGCTGTAGAGGCACTTAAGCTTGCATCAACTGAAATAGAGAAAATAAACGCATGGCAGAAACAAGTTATTTCTGAAATCGGTGTAGAAAAAGTTTCTATTCCAGAACCAGTAATGCCAGAATCTATTAAAACTCTTTTTGCAGAAAAATTATCATCAAAGCTTGGTGAGTTTATAATGAGCGGAACTCCAGGACACAAAAAGATTGATGAGTTCCAGGCACAGTGGAATAAACTTGTTGAAGAAAATATTGCCGAAGAGGAAAGAGGTTTTGCCGAGAAGTTTTTTGAAGACACACTAGATGCATATATTCACGAGCAGGCTATTAAGAACAACAAGAGAGCAGATGGTAGGGGGATGGACGATCTACGACCTCTTTTTGCACAAGCTGGGGGCATTTCTCCAATACTTCATGGCTCGGGAATATTTTACAGAGGAGGAACACACATTTTTTCTGCCTTAACCTTAGGGGGACCAAAAGATGCTCAGGTAATAGATGGCATGGAGATAGGCGAAGACAAGAGATTCATGCATCACTATAATTTCCCTCCATATTCAACCGGAGAAACGGGCAGAATGGGTGGAACAAACAGGAGAATGATTGGTCATGGAGCACTCGCAGAAAAAGCTTTACTTCCCATGATTCCGAACAAGGCAAGTTTCCCTTACACGATAAGACTTGTTTCAGAAGCTCTTTCGTCAAACGGGTCTACTTCAATGGGTTCAGTTTGTGCATCAACCATTGCCTTGATGGACGGAGGTGTTCCTATTAAAAAACCAGTCGCAGGAATTGCATCGGGACTTATGTCGGACAAAGATGGAAATTATAAAGTGCTTACAGACATACAAGGTCCGGAAGATCATTTCGGAGATATGGATTTTAAAGTTGCTGGAACAAAAGAAGGGATTACTGCAATACAGATGGATGTAAAAGTTGATGGAATTAAGATAGATGTTTTGGCTGAAGCTTTTGAAAAAGCAAAGAGTGCAAGACTCCGAATTCTTGATGTTATCACCGGAGCCATCTCCGCACCTAGAGCAGATATTTCTTTAAACGCACCAAAGATTTTAACGATAAAAATTAAACAAGATCAGATTGGGGGAGTTATCGGTTCAGGTGGAAAAGTTATAAAAGAAATAAAAGAAAGATCCGGAGCAGATATCGATATCGAAGATGATGGGACAGTTTATTTCACTGGTAAAGCAGGTTCGGCAGAAAAGGCAAAGCTTATCGTTGAGCAGATGACACACGAATACAAAGCAGGGGAAAAGTTTGAAGGTGTTGTCACAAGAGTTGAGGCCTTTGGAGCATTTGTTAGGATTGCAGAGGGGACAGAAGGTCTTGTGCATGTCTCAGAAATTGCGAACTTTAGAGTAGACAATGTTGCCGATTATATTAAAGTTGGTGACAAGGTTCCTGTCGTTGTAAAGGGAGTAGACGAAAAAGAAAGAATCGCTCTCTCTATAAAAGCCGGCTATCCAGATTTTATAAAAAGAAAAGGTCCAGCGGGAGAAACGGTTCCGCCGAAAATAGTATAAGAGGGGAAACAAAAATACCGCGAAAGCGGTATTTTTATTTTTAACAATATTCCATATTCAACATTCTATATTCTGTTCAGTCTTCTGAAGACAAAATGCTGTCTTTTTAGTATAATTGGAATACAAAATTATGGACGACGAAGTAAAAGATGAACAAGAAGAAAGTAAACTCCAAACCTCGACAAAACAGGAGTTAGATAAATATCTTAATAGGGGATCACAGGATAATGATGTGACTCCACCTTCGGTAAATCAACAAACCAAAACCGATACGATAGGTGGCAGTCCTGATATCCCAGACCTTTATCCTGGTCAGACGCTAAAAAATCTTCAGAAGGAAGTCCCCCAAACAAAATCAGTTATAAGAACCTATAAAAGTGATATGGAAGAAACGATTCGATCTCAGCATCTTTCGTCTCTGAATATTGCTATAGCTGAAAACGACAAGATGGTGAGAAGAATGACAGATGATGGTGTGGAAGAAGAAAAGAAAGCAGACAAGAACTACAAAATCTTTATCCTAATTATTATCTTAATAGTTGCAGGTATCTCAGTTTTTGCTGTTCCGTATTTCTTGGTTAAAAAACAAACAACACCAACAGAGACAGAAGAAACAATTTCAAATTCTTCTTTAATTGTTTTTGATACAGCAGAAAGAGTAAATATTGATGAGTTAAACAAAGATAGAATTGCAAAAACATTGGGTGAGAGAGTAGATCAGATCTCGATTACGCTGGGTTCCATTAGACAGTTTTATATAACAGAAGGTGAGGGAGATTCGGTTCAGGTAATAACGGCAAAAAAATTTCTTGAACTAATAAAAGCTAGAGTTCCGGATGGAATTTCAAGAACCACCAAAGATCCCTTCATGTTTGGTATGCACAGTTTTAACGGTAACCAGAAGTTTCTTATCCTAAAAGTTGGCTCGTATGAAACAACTTATGCAGGAATGCTTGTTTGGGAAAACGCACTATGGTATGACTTTTCTGAACTATTTGGACTTAAAGCTGCAAACGAAATTGATTCTTCCGGTAGACCTATACTTGGAGAAGACGTACGAAAGTTTCAGGATGTTGTGATCAAAAATAAAGACGTAAGAGCCATTAAAGACGCCGAAGGGAAAATAACTTTCTTATATTCTGTTGTAGATAAAAATACAGTTGTCTTTACGACAAGCCAAGACACCTTTAAAGAAATTTTAAATAGAATGGATAAGATGTCTGTGACGAGATAATCTAAAACCGTCCGACATAAAACTACTTCGTATTTTTCTGTCGGGGCGCCGAGATACGCGGATCACCACAAGAGTATTTCCATTTTCTAATCGCTCCGCTCAAGAAAATTAGGTCACACATTTGACCTCGACTTAAAATTTTTCGTCAAAAATTTTAGTCTGGTCACCGGCTCATTATTTTTTCTGCTGAAAAAATTTATTCCGCCGTTCAAATCTCGTTCGAAAGCAAAATCATTTGCTTTGTCGTCCCGACAAACAAAAACGGCATTAAGCCGTTTGTCTGTCGGGGCGCCGAGATTTGAACTCGGACTGCATGCTCCCAAAGCACGTATGCTACCGTTACACCACGCCCCGATATAATTTACTTACAAAGGAGATATTAGCATAGATATTTAAATAGATAAAGCTGTTTGTAATGAATGCATTAGTATTGTAATGTATGTGTTATGAGTTTAGAGATAAAGAAGGACAAATATAAGAGAAGACGAGGAGGGAATTCAAGGATATTGGAAATAAATTGTAGCCATTGTGGTAATAATATCTGTATATATCAGAAAGATGGTCTTGGTCTTTTAAAGAGAATGTATCTTGATAGAATATCTGATTCCCAGGAATATTCTGGACTGGAAACGCTACAGATAAAAGATTTGCCAAATTTGATTTGTGGTAAGTGTAGGTATGTTTTAGGGGTACCATTCAACTATAAAAAAGAGAACCGTCTATCTTTCCGTTTATTTGCTGGGGCAGTAAGTAAAAGTATTATAAAAACACCATGATGAAAATCCTTCTCTACGGAAAACATAAAGATGAAGTTGTAGACCTGGTAAAAAGGATCGGTTTTAATATTGTGAATAAAAATCCTGATGTCATAGCAAGTTATGGTGGAGACGGAACATTTATGAAATGTGAAAGAGAATACCCAGGAATTCCTAAATTTTTTTTGAAGGGAAGTAAAGTATGCAAGAAATGTAGTAATTTTGATAATGATGAAATTCTTAAAAAGATTATTTCTGGTAGTTTTGATAAAACTGAAGAAATAAAACTTCAGGCAAAAGCCAAGGGTAAAAAGATTGTTGGTTTGAATGAAATAATTGTTCACAACAAAGACCCAAGAAAGGCGATTAGATATGAAATCTTTGTGGATGGAAGGAAGATAGGAAACGAAATAATAGGTGATGGGGTTGTTGCATCCACTCCTTTTGGTTCAACAGGCTATTATCGATCTATTACTGACAGCTTTTTTGAAGTGGGAATCGGTATTGCTTTTAACAATAGCACAGAACAATCAGACCACATGGTGTTGAAAGAAAAATCAGAAATTTTAATAAAAATAATTCGAGGAATTGCCCTTGTCTATGCAGATAACAGTGAAGAAGAGATAAAACTCGATGATGGAGATGAAGTTAGGATTTCCGTATCAAAAGAGAAGGCAATAATTTTACAACCAAAATAGTTTTTTCAATGTCTAAAAAATTCCAAAAAAAAGTAGAAGATTTTGTTTGTGAAAAATGCGGACCAAAAGTTCTTGGTAATGGTTATACGAACCATTGCCCTGAATGTCTTTATAGTAAACATGTAGATGTAAATCCGGGAGATAGGGCAGAAGAGTGTGGTGGGCTCATGGCTCCAGTATCTGTGGAATATGTTTCTGGTGAATACGCAATCAGACATAAATGTATAAAATGTGGTTTTGAACGAAGGCAAAAGGTTGAGAATTCAGATAATTTTGATGAAGTGATAAAAATATCAAAACAAGTAGCGTAAAAGTGAGGTCTTCCCGAATTGATTTCTGCGTGTTTTTTTGTTACTATCACGAAGTCTTAAGGGGGTTGCGGGTGTGGTTTAATGGTAGAATGACACACTTCCAATGTGTTGATTCGGGTTCGATTCCCGGCACCCGCACAATAATAAAATCGCGAAGGCGATTTTTTATTGTGCGGGTGAGTAAGCAAACTGTTTTGCTTACGTCCGGGAATCGAACAGCGGAGCGTTATGAGGTCAGTAGACCGAATCGCGAGTTGGTGCCGAGACTTTTCTGAGCGACGGCGAAGAAAAAGTCAAAGGAGATACTCCCGGCACCCGCACAAAATTAAAGCTGAAAGGCTTTTCTTGCTTTATATAGTATAATAATTACATTATCAGTTTAATATATTTTATATGTTTGAAAAATTATTTGGGAGATTTACTGGCGGAAATGTAGTAGGGGAGGAACAAGGAAATGAAAAAGTAAAAATGATGTTAAAAATTAATGCCTTCTCTAAAGTATTTCCAGACCTCTATTTTGATGAAGGTAATATCGATTCAATTATTAATAAGGCGCGACTAACTCAGGGGGAGATAGATAAGGTTCTCGATTGGGCACAAGATGATGGTGCGATAGATTTCTTGGATAAATCTTTAGGTGACATAAGAGACCGAGTTGCTGTGGCATCTATGTCAGATAAGCCGTTAGAATAGTTTACAAAACAAAACCACCCGCTTGAGGCGGGTGGTTTTGTTTAAGAATTATTTACTTAACAGCATCCTTCAAAGCCTTAGCAGCTCTGAATTTAGGAACCTTCATAGCAGGGACTGTTATAGCCTCACCTGTTCTTGGGTTTCTTGCTTGTCTTGAAGCTCTTGCCTTTACAGAGAAGATACCAAGACCAGCGATTGATACTTCCTCGCCTTTCTTCAAACCGGCGACGATAGAATCAAATACAGCATCAACAACCTGTTCTGCCTGGACTTTTGTTCCATTTAGAATGGCGTGTACTGCTTCAACTAGAGATTGTTTATTCATAATTTTGCAAAATTATTGCGCGTATAGGTCATATTCGCGCTAAATTACTAATTCTTCGACCTAATTACATTTACCTAAATTTGTTGAGCAAACAAAATTTAGGTTTAAATGACCTTAGACTATTGTATTACTTGCTCAAATAGAAAACAACTCTTGAAAAAAAAGCTTTTTGTTTTGTAATATAAATAAAATACTGGCTATTTCTCTTACGGAAATAGCCAGTATTTTAATAATTGTCAGAATACCCTTATCTTGCGTAGTCTGTAATTCTCGTTTCTCTTATCAAAGTAACCTTTATTTCTCCAGGGTATTTTAGTTCGCTCTCAATTCTTATTGCTATATCTCTAGCCATTTCTCTTGCTTCCAGATCCGTGATTTGTTCTGGATAAACAAAGATTCTTATTTCTCTACCAGCTTGCAAAGCATAAGATTTTTCAACTCCTGGGAAGGAATTTGCCAATGTTTCAAGCTCCTGAAGTCTCTTTAGATAATTTTCAATGCTGTCGCTTCTTGCTCCTGGTCTTCCACCAGAAATCTGGTCAGCAACTTGTACTACAATAGACTCAAGGGTTTCATAAGGGTATTCTTCGTGGTGGGACTGCATTGCCTTTATTATGTCCTCACCAACTCCAAATTTCTGTAGAATTCTTTTTCCTATTTCAACGTGAGTTCCGGAAACTTCGTGATCAATTGCTTTTCCAATATCGTGTAACAGACCGGCAGTTTTTGCCACGAGTACGTTTGCGCCTACTTCTTCGGCTATCATACCGGCGATATGTGATACTTCTGTAGAGTGTTGGAGAACATTTTGACCGTAACTTGTTCTAAAATATAGTCTTCCAAGAATGGACACTATCTTAGGGTCTAGATTGATAACCCCACATTCATATATAGCTTGGTCACCCTTGTCTTTTATAATCTTTCCAATATCTTGCTGAGCTTTTTCAACTACTTTCTCAATCTTTGCTGGCTGTATTCTGCCGTCTATGAGAAGATTTTCCAGCGCGATTCTAGCAACTTGTCTTCTGATAGGATCAAAAGATGATATGGTAATAGCTCCAGGCGAATCATCTACTATAACCTCAACTCCAGTAACTCTTTCAAAAGCTTTTATATTTTTCCCTTCTTTACCAATAATTTTTCCCTTCAAATCATCTGACGGTATGGATACGATTGTAGACATTATGTCTGGTGAGACAGAAGAGGCAAGTCTTTGTATTGAAGACACAAGAATCTCTTTTGCTCTACCTTCTAATCTTTCCTCCCCGTTTTCGTCAAGTTTTTTCATCCTAGCAAGGATATCTTCCTCGTGTTCTTTTTCTACAGAAGTAAGAAGGAGAGCTTTTGCTTCTTCTTCCGAAAGTTTTGATATTTTTTGTAACTCGGCTATTTTTTGGGACTCAATTTGCTCTGTTTTTTCTCTGATCTCTTTTATTTCTACAATTTTTATTTTGATGTTTTCTACCTCTTTATCAACATCTGTTTGTCTTTGATCCAAGAGACCCTCTTTTTTTATAAGACGATCTTCTGTTTGTTTTATTTTTTCTTCTTTTTCTTTGTTTTCTTGCTTTGCTTCTTTAATTATATCAACTGATTTTGTCTCAGCTTCAATAACAACCTTCTTTGCCTTCTCTTCAGCATCAAGCATGATGTTTCGGATTTCAAGCTCGACAGAACCTTTCTTTCCTAAAGATATAATGAGACGCAAAAAATAACCTATCGCAATGCCGATAAGGCCTGCTAGGCCTGCGAGAAGTATGAATATTTTTAATGACATAAAATTGCGAAAAAGTTTCGCCCTTTTAGACTATAGATTGTAATGTTATTACAAGTTTTTGATTCCTTTTAAGACCGACAAGAATATTGGTATTTGAAATGAATTTTTTTACTTTTATAAACATATGACGTTCTTTAATCTACTAGGACTGCGCTTTTCAAATTAAAATTAGTAACTTATTCATAATATAGCATTTCAAGTCTTTTGTCCAATATAAAAAAAGCCGAGTTTCGCAAAGCGAAACTCGGCTTTTTTCTTATGTTATACAATATTCTATATTCGATCTTCTAAATTCTTCTTTCCTTATATTACCTTATCTATTATCCCGTATTTCTTGGCCTCCTCGGCAGACATATAGTAATCTCTATCGGCGTCTCTCTCTATTTGGACCAAGTTTTTCCCCGTGTAGTCAGCCATCATCTTGTTTAGTTTTTCTTTCAGCTTAACAATTTGCTTTGCTGTGATCTCTATGTCAGATGCTTGTCCCTGTGCACCGCCCATAGGTTGATGAATCATAATTTCTGAATTTGGTAGAGAAAATCTTTTTCCCTTTTTACCGGACGCAAGTATTAATGCTCCAGCCGAAGCTGCCATACCTACACATACAGTTGAGACATCATTTTTTATATGGTTCATTGTATCAAGTATCGCGAGAGCGGCGGTAACAGATCCACCAGGAGAGTTCACATAAAGATGGATATCTTTTTTAGGATCTTCTGACTGTAGAAATAAAAGTTGTGCAATTATAATATTTGCAGTGTCATCATCAATCACACCCCCGAGGAAAATAATATTTTCTTTTAAAAGTCTTGAGTATATATCAAACGCTCTCTCTCCAAAACTACTTTTCTCGATGACTGTTGGTATTAAATTCATACATTTATTATAAGTTAAAAACATTAAATGGTTATTAAAATGTATAATAATAAAGCGATTTTAGCAAGTTACAAGTGATTTTTGATAAAAATCTACTACTGGGTTGACCCAGTAGTGAATTCTGGTCTAGAAAATGTTTTTGTTCTAAACACGACGAAGATTACAGGTTGTATGTATCTACATGGATTTACTAAAAATCATACTTTTAGCCACATTTTCAAAAAACAAGACCAAAATCTACTACTGGGTTGACTTTAAAATGGAAGTTTGCTATAATTGTATTCAGATTTCGATTTGTCCGTGTTATCCGATGGATATAGTATCATCTGCGTGATACATAGGCCGGCCCACACCCAAACCTCCAGCCACCTATTTTTGTCATCGGCCACTTCTATGCGGAAGTATGTTGACCACCTCCACCAAGGTAGGATGAATAACACGGACGATCCATTTTGTTCTTTTTTGTTTTACAACTGCTCTTGCCTTCTGGCTTGAGTGGTTTTTTATTGACAAAAAATAAATAGTGATGTAATGTATGGTTTGATTTAGGTTCTCAACAAATAAATATGAATCAAGAAAAAGGAGTGTGTTATGAAGAAGACAGGTGCTATGACGAAGACACTGATCGCACCGCCCCAGAAACTGACTTTGATGAACTCTGAATTGCTTGCAAGGACTGTATCGGAAAATGCTCACCGAGGAGACAATTATAATTATCTTGACATCCGAGTGAGTGACCCCAGTTTATCTGCTCTGGTTATTAGCGGATGTTTTAATCGCCTTCCCGAAAAGGAAGCCGATACGGCATTCAGGTTTTCAGTGTTTGATCACCCGGCTCTTTTTACGGATGGATTCGGGATGTTGACCTTGCATTCGGTGACGTTGCCTTCTTTGGATATTTCCTGCAAGGCAAGAAAAATTGCAATAACCGGTGGTACAAAGGTTGAGAAGAGGATATACTTCAATATGTGTACCGCAGATGAAGTCGTGGTCACAGACGTTTCCGCGTCTGAACTTGAATTTGGTACTTTCACGGCAAGTCGCCTTTTTATTAAGAGGGTGAAAATTAGTGGTGACTTAACATTCCGAGGATTACTTCCGAACTGTAAACTGTATTGGGACTCTGAAACAGTTAAGGTTGGGGGAGTAATATCTTTTTTGTGAGTTTTTCACCGTTCTTTGACCGCCAACACTTTCATGTTGGCGGTTTTTTTAATTGTCTGCTTGTGATATATTACTTTTAATGAGGTTACACAGATTCTATATAGACAGCAAAATAGAAGGTGGAAAATTTGAAGTTACAGACACTGATTTGCTTTATCAATGGCAGAAGGTTTTTCGTTTTAAAATCGGAGATAAGGTTTTAATTTTTAACGGGGAAGGTTTTGAATTTTTAGCAGTTTTTGAAACAATTTCAAGAGAAAGTGTAGTTTTGACTGTCGAAGAAAAAAAAGAAATTAAGGAAAAGAAAAAAACTGAATTAAATATTTTTCAATCAATAATTAAAAAAGACAATTTTGAATTTGTTGTCCAAAAGTGTACAGAGCTTGGTGTGTCGGCTTTTTATCCTATCCTTTCAGAAAGAAGTGAAAAAAAGAATCTAAATATAGAGAGGCTTGAAAAAATTGCTATTGAAGCAAGCGAACAATCTGGTAGAAACAGCATTCCAAAAATTTTTGAACCACAAAATCTGAAGGAAGCTGTTGAAAGTTTTGACGGAAAATTATTTGTCTTAGATTTCGAAGGCAAAAACATTTCTGAAGTTGACGTTTCTGGTAAGATTGGGATCCTTGTTGGTCCAGAAGGAGGGTGGGGCGATACCGAGAAGTCTTGGTTTAAAGAAAAAGGAATTGTTTCATTAACCTTGGGCAAGCAAGTTCTTCGCGCCGAGACAGCATCGATATCTGCAAGTGCTTTAATATTACTTGAAAAATGATATATCTGATTTACGGAACAGATAAAGATAAGGCGAGGAAAAAAACTTGGGAAATAGTTGATTCTTTACTTAAAAAAAAGAAGGATGCTGTTTTTAGTAAATTTACAGAAGAAGATGAGATAACTCAAAGTCATTTAGATGAGCTCGTTGGTGGACAAGCGCTCTTTGTAAATAAATTTATAATTTTGTTTCATGAAGTTTTTGAAAATAAAGAGTCAAAAAGTCTAATAACAGAAAATATAAAAGAAATCGCCGGGTCAGATAATATTTTTATAATTCTGGAAGAAAAAATTGATGCAAAAACTTTAGAAAAGATTTCAAAAGTCGCAGAAAAAGCTCAGGAGTTTAATAAAAAAGAAAGTGAGATGAGCAAAAGCGAGAAGCTTGCTCAAATAGGGGAGAAAATAGACTTTTTTGAATTTACGGATGCACTTGGTTCAAGAGACAAGAAAGCTTTATGGCGTTTGTATCAGGATGCTTTGGCAGAAAGTGTTCCCGCCGAAGAAGTCCACGGTATATATTTCTGGCAGGTAAAAAGTATGTTGCTTGCATCAAAGTGTAATTCTGCTGAAGAAGCAAAGATGAAACCATATCCATTCCAAAAATCAAAGGCTTATGCAAAAAAATATAAACTGTCGGAGTTAGAAAAAATGTCTTCCGATTTGGTTTCTATTTATCATGAAGCACATAGAGGCAAGATAGATTTTTATATTGCGCTTGAAAGATTTATTTTGGGGTTATAAAAAACCGCTTGAGTCGAGGGACTCAAGCGGGGCGTTTTTCAGCTTTTCTTACGAAGTTCTTTTCTGAGGTGGCAAGTGCAACGGCAATTTTTCTCTTTGCATTTTCCGTGTTTACCCACGAGACACTGACTGGATATCACCCTTTTTTCTTTGTGACATTTGCACAGACATTCGACAGAGTTTCCCTTTACAATAGCCCTCCTGTTGCAGAGATGATGTTTACCGTTCTTACAGGCTCGGGTAACGACTTTCTTCTCTCGGCTTTTTACCATTACTATCACGAACATGGAGACCTCCTTTGATTATTTCTTGACGAGTTTCCTGTGACATTTGCACCGACATCGGCAGCCATTATGACCCTTGTCAAAGAAAAATCCCCCACAGCGATTGTGATCTTTTACGCGACACAGATCCGATATTTTACTTCCTTTTTTCGGTCTCGCCATAAGTCCTCCTTTTTCTGATTTAGATATTAAGTGATAAATTATTACTTGTCAATTGTGGTGGTTATACGTTTTGGGTCGTTCGCCGAGTTTGGCGAACGACTACTGTCACATTGCTAAATCATTGGAAAAGTGTAGTATTTTGAGTAGAAAGAATTTCATCTCAAACACAAGGAGAATCGCGATGAAGACGGTAAAAAGGAAACTTGTTTATTTGGTTCGCACGCAAAAAGGTGTGGAGATTCACCAGATAAAACCGGGTGATGTAGTCTTTCACTCGCGTGATAAGAACTACTGGTATGTTCGAACATTCAGGTTTCGTGTTGGAGAAGCTGACACGAGGTTACTTTATGCCGATAATTGGCTCGGGACAATTGGAGTCTATGACATAAGTGACGCTAAACAAGCGCTTGAGATGTTTAAACAGTTTGAGTCACATTTGAGGTCCATTATCCTGTGGAACGTTAAATGCACGCTTGAAAATACTGGTATTCCTGTAATGGAGATTTCTAAAAAGCCTCCACGACAAATGGTTCCAACAATATTAGCTCTTCTTTTGAAAGACGTGATTTTGCCGACATGATCTTTGTTAATCTCATCAGCCCCTCACCAATTTGAGAAAATTGGTGAGGGGCTGATTTTTTATTGGACTTTTTGTCAATTTCTTGTTATATTTTTTAGGTTTTAGGAAATTAGGTTTGATATATGCCCTCATAGCTTCCGCCCCATTCAAATAAGAATTTGAATTTTGGCGGACAGGCAGTCAGCAACTTCGCTATGAGAAGGTTAGTAACGTAAGATGTGTAATGGTTTGGAAGTTCTTTTGAAAATTAAGTTTAGTTTATTGCCCTCATAGCTCAGTTGGTAGAGCAGCTCCCTTTTAAGGAGATGGTCGTAGGTTCGATTCCTACTGGGGGCACCCGCAGTTTTTAGAAATCGCCTTTGGGGGCGATTTTATTATGCGGGTGCCCCCAGTAGGAATCGAACGCCGGAACGCACCGAACATAGTGAGGTCTTTCACTAGCAAGTGAAAGAAGTGAGGCGGTGCCCAGACAAAGTTGAGCGACGGCGAAACTTTAGTCGAGGGAGATAAGTTTGTTTTCTTAAACAAACGGTCCTACGTTAGGAATCGAAGCCCTTCTCCCATATTTACGAATAATTCTTATTATGAGTAAATGGGAAAGGGATACTGGTCTGTAATGACCGATAAGCGTACTCGCGGTCCTACTGCCCCCAAGCGAGTGATAGGAATCACTCGCGAGTAGGAATCGAAGCCCCATTGAGCATTTTTCTGAAACGCAATGAACAGAAAAATCCAATGGGAGTACTGAACCTGTAAGGTTCGAACTTCCTACTGGGGGCACACTGTAAATATAAAAAAATCACCTTTTGTCTGGGTGATTTTTTATTAGCGTAGAGCATATCAAATATATTTCCTATTTATTTTCAATCTCTCCGTCTGTTCTAAAATGGAAGAAATTTAAAAAATTAAGGAAGAACAAGAAATTCAGGTAATTCCAAGCGTTATCTGTGCCCATGAATCCCAAAAAACCGAGAAATCCTAAAAATCCCAAAAAACCTCTCCAATTATTTTTTTTCATAAATTTGCTTCTAATTTTATTAATAAATCCCTAGTAACATTATATCATTTCTTTTCAACCCCCACACCTTTCTATCTCTTTTTTTGCTTTTTTAATAAATTTTCCAAACTTGCGGTCTTTTTCTCTTTTTTCAAGATCTGTCATTTCATAATATTCATTTTCTTTTTTCAAATTTATGTAATTAGAATACTTGCCTTCATCTAGTCTGCCGGATTTTAATTCAGACAATACCTTACATCCAGGTTCGGAAGTGTGAGAACAATCAACGTATTTGCATTCTTTAGACAATGCGGTTATTTCATCAAAAAAATTATCAATACCAAGGGTTGTATCTGTCATTCCAAC